>JGI24159J19872_10001526_pt1 | contig 25724 bp, 18 predicted proteins | sample Ectturendosymbi4_FD_19872 | JGI IMG/M metagenome (IMG submission 19872)
CATTATGCTTTTGTTTTGGACTGTTAGTTAACACTTCACTTGCTGCTCGTTTGAGTGCCTCTACTATGTTTGTGTAAAATGTTTCTAGCATGTCAATGTGCTTTTGTTTTTTGCACATAGGATTGTCACATGAGGTAAGTTCTTCAAATGAGGGTATTTTTGAGAGCCATATCTTGCTTGCCTGTTGATATTTCAATATTGTCTGATTATACTGTACACTCGAAAATGATTGAAAACTCAAAAGCGAGTTGCATTGAATTTTCTTCTCAAAATCTCTTTAAATTTGAAAATCGGGAATTTTAGTTGAATGTCTGTCTACAAATCAGCATGATAACAATTCGTTCTCCCGTCCGCAGTTTCGGCCCCTACAAACTCTGACGTCCGGTCTTTCTTTACTCACGCGTCCTTGGCAGAATACAATTTAGGAACCAACCATCTTTGTAAAAATCTGATTGGATTAACGATAGCAGTGGTGGAATTGGAACTTAGCAAATGTGAACAAGGAAAGTGCCCTCCACTGACTTTCTTGTGTCAGGAAAATTAAACAAAAGTTTGTCATCGCGGGAAAAAATATAGCTTTTCACGAGCTGAACTTGACGACAAAGTAATTCTTGGCTAAAGGTGTTGAAGCAGAGGTCTTCCGAATTCAGCGCCTGTCATCAAGCTGGCCACTTTCCCTGAATCGGATTTCAATAGCTTGTTGTAAAGAAAGCAATCCTCGCAGTTGAAAAGTAGCGGACCAGGCTGCGAGGCACTTCAAATGTGCTCACGCTCCTACAGAAGTACGTGAGGTCGGCTTTTGATGATTACGAAAATAGACTGGATTAATTCAACCTTCTGCCACAAAACGTTTTCAACTTGGTTGAGAAGCAGGTCTTGTTTTACAGAGTGTTGAGCACGTGTTTTCAAATTGTCCGAAGTGTGTTAAGATTGGCGGAGAACAAAGAGTTTAAACCTGTCTAGTCCATTTTCAACGAAAATATCTTATAGGGTCTTCCGCTAAAACTTTGGTCAAGTTTGATCGATAAAACCTATAACAAAGACGAAGCTTAGGATGGGTAAATCTTTTCATGCCGTGATTTGACATTATTTAACAACTTATCCAAATCCAAGACGTACTTGGTCTTCCAATTTTGTAGTCATCTTCTGCTTAAACGTGAAGCAAAAGTCTTTACTTTTTGGAACTTAGCAGTCAAATTATTACAAGGTATGAATGGACACTGAATAAGAACAAGCTTCCCTTAATTCTAAAGGGTGCCACGCTTTGGCAGGTATCATGCGCAGTATGTTTCAGTGCTCTATTGATTCCATGACAATAGGGAAAATATAATCTGCAACAGTTCATAGGAGCGTGAACCTGTAACTTTCATGAGCTCCGCATTCTGCTATTAGTTCCAAATGTGTGGAAGCATAGCGAAGATGGTCAGCACATATTAAAACGCAGTTCATCAATAAACTACCTGAGTAAAAACTTCTACCTCTCTTCTTGTAATTTGTCACATAATGTCTTTGCGCATAGTTGATAGACAAACGCCTTTGGAATAGTAAATGCCCATTTAGTACAACTGTACGACTTCTGCTTCCCGTACCTACTTGCGACGGTATTTCTAAAATTAAGTCCTTGACTTACTGTACAATCCATGTTTTTATCCCGGTATATGTACACCCTTGACATTCGAACCATTTGATGACGGAATGCGAGCCTAGTGTATCAACATTCCTATGGAACATTGGGCAACGACCAACGTTTGACATTTTAAAGATTATGTTAGACTGGGGAAATATGTTACTGAAAAGCAACAGCACACATTTTTCCATTTAAAACTGTCTGACATCTATCACACCTTTCTCGCTGAAAAAACATTTAATGCCTACGTGTCTTGTTCCTCTCGCAGTAACAGCAGCTCAAAGCAGCGTTCAGGAAGTGAAGTTTGCGTTTTAATGCGCAACAGAAATCAAGAACTGCATAAGCGCAACGCCATTCACAAAATGCTTAATTAGTACAAAAGAAAGAAAAAGAGTAAACGAGATGCTGTTCGAACCGGTGATGTGGAACTTAAAATAAATCATCGAAAAAAAGTTTGAAAAAGGATCAAAAAAATCTGCGCGATAGCAGTAACACTCGGTAGGAGACAAAGAAAGGCGACTGAAAATCTTAAGGAAATTCAATAGAACATGATTGGTTGCAATAACGGCGATAAGGTCTATTGCGAGGTAAATATCCGACACGCATGCTGTACAAGAATAGCAAGACGATGACAGCATAATACGTGGCGTTTAAATTGCCGCTACATTACATCAAGCTGTGTGCTTGTTGTCAGCATAAGTTAGCTTGCTACATCATGTTGTCAGTTCTTTGAAATATCAGTAAGGAAACGCCAATGTGCGAAGCTGGTGGGGGGTGCGACACTTGAGCACATCGGCTAAAGGCACTGCGGGACTACGGCAATCGACGTAAAAGTGCTAAGTCAGTCGGCTCTCAGTTACTTAGCTCTCTTCACATGACTAAAATAACGTGCACTGTCTCTAAAGACGTAACCAGGAGTCGTTCTGGCAAGATCGGCACTAAAGAATATTTTTGCATGTTACACCAATGTTTCGGAACAAACCATTAGGTCCGAATCCGCGCTGTGGAGCGAACTGAGTCCTGTGTCGGAATCATTATCGTACGTTTCGCTGTGTACTCTGCGCTTCGTTTCACTCGCCAGCAGATGAGTGCGGGGGTCGCGCGAATGCGATTTGGCGTGTTTGTTTGCGACGTTGAATGGCGAACATGGTGCCGACGGCATCCCCGGCGCCGATGGGAGGATGCTTAGTGGAGGTAGATACCTGAAATCCTTGCGCGCCAAACTTTTCAAGTCGGTTTCAGTTTTCGACCTGATGACTTTCATCTGTCCATCGTTTTTCCGATTTTCTAAATGCAAGCTGCGCAGTGCAGACTTGTTTTTCGTAACGTCCATTTTGTTGGGCAAAGCCGGTGCACTGATTCGCCCTTTTCCGAAGCTGGTCGCCCGTCTGCCAAGCGGATTGTTTTGTTTAAGATCGCCAACGTTCAGCGCAGCATCACGCTTCCTGCCTCCGCTGTTGCGGCTGAACAGTCTTCCTTGCTGCGCTGTGTCAACCTTGCCGTGAGCAGTCATCGACTTTGGCTTGGGTGGGATGGCTGGAGCAGTTCTGTGTGGGCTAGACCGTGCGGATGACCGCGTTCCGCTCTTGGATGCTTCATCATTGTGATTGTGTTTAGGCGAAGGAAAGAAAAACATTTTACCGCTGCCTCGATCTGCGCTCTTGCTTGGCAAGAATGGCGACGATAGACCGGAATCTTGGCTTTCAGTACTGAGGCAAGGAGTAGATCGCGGACTGCCTCCGTCGCAACTACCATTTCTGCTTCCCATGTCAATGCTTCCTCCGTCGCTGTTGGTGCTGGCTAGGCTACTTGTCGCCGATGCATTGCCTGAATCATCGGGATTGCCCGCAGAACCGCTTCTTGGAAAGTAGTTCAACCGCGTCGCCATGGCGACTTGACTTAGTTGGTCACTATGGTGCGGTACTGAGTGCCGCAGTAGCATACCTCTGGGCACTGCGTCTTTGGTGGATATTATGGCTGACGTCGCGTTTTTGTCATTTTTGATCACATCTGTCAGTTCTTCGTAATCGCTGTCGTTACAGTCAGGAATCGGTGGCATGGGCAAAAGCGGCGCAAGCGACCTTGCAGCGAGTGACGGACTTGGCGGAGTCCTGACCGAAGTCGGAGACGGCAAAGGAAGCTCTGACAAACAGAGAGGCGCAGTGCCTTGATTGATCCACTGAAGTGAACCTGGTGGGCCTGACCTGGAATACTCATGCTGCTGTTGTTCCAACTCCATCTTGCAGTGTTCGCACCAAAGCCAGGGCGATAGGGCGTGGTGAAGAGCAGAGGCGGTTGGCGATAGTGGGTCGTTTTCGTTACATTCGAAAAACTGAGAAATGGAGTCAAGGTCTGGTATGCTGCAACCAGTACCTCCGATGTTATCGTCTTCAAGCGAAGGCCCTTGCAGCTCAGACACAGCGGTTAATTGTCTCTGTAACGCCACCTCCTCGTCATACGCAACAAGCAAGCCGCCGTACTCTTCCCAAAGGTCGGGAGAAATTCCTTCTGGTGACTCTGCGAGCTCACGCACCAGTGAAATCAAGGCTTCACCTTTGGTCTGAAATGGAAAAAAAAATCATCATGGGATTAATTATGCGATGCCTTCCATAGCGTTTTTCTTATCCAGAACAACCGATACATCATGTCAAAATTTCGTTTTGTTTTTTTAACACATGTTTTACCGAGCCTCGGTTGTGAGTCATAATATTTAAGAGCTTTGCCTCTACAGCTAGATTGCTACCTTTGTTATTATGAACGAGATAGAACTAAAGAATATAGTGAGGCGTCAAGATGCTAAGTCACTTGGTGAGCATTTTAGTAAGCATGGTATGTTCAATAGAAATACATATATTATAAATTTATTATGTTATTCCTGTAGCAGTCAGCACAAACAAATTACGAGTATAACCAATGCAGTCAACGTTGATTACAACAGGCCATCCGTTTCTAACACTCACCTGCAGCAGATTCTGTGACGTTTCCATACGATGGTCAACCTCTTGAAGTTCCGAAGATAATCGCAAGCTGAGGTAGAGATTTGTTTCCAGTTCGTTGTTGGATTTTTCCAATTCAAGTGTTGTCTCCGCTGCTGCCAGCTTGCCTTGATCGATCCCGGGTTTGCTTGCTGCCTGACTTTTTTTATGAACTGACAGCGATTCTACAGCAGACTCGTCATCGCTTGAATCACCGTTGCCATGTGCAACAAGGCCCAGGGCAGAAGCAGCGGCAGTTATAGGACTTAAAGGACCACCAGCCATAGCAGAATCACTAGAGGCCCTCCAAACTTCGTCTTGCATATCTTGCAATACGATTTCAGACTGTCGTTTGTTTTCTTCGATTTTGATTTGCAAATCGACGATTTTCTGACTTAAGTCTACAAATTCGCTCAGCGCTTCCATGTCTTCACACTCTGCAAGCCATTGCGCTGGCCGAAGGGAACTTGATGTTGGGCTATTCTCAGAGAAGTTTGGTGAGTTTCCAAGAGAACGTGTTGAGGGCTCCAAGCCAGAGAGGTAGGTTTCCTGCATAAACACAACCCGAAATTAGATTTAAATTTCTCACAGCTGCTAAGAATGCATCGCCACCAATTGAAGAGTGACGGAAGGGTGTAACATGCTTAAACTGGCATTCAGCACAACATGTGATATGCAGTGCTTCTCGTAGCTATCTTTCACCATGAGCAGAGGCAACATGCCATGTGATTCTCCTCTTGCGACAAATTCAAAACGAACATTTTTAGAAGTAATGTCACCTTGTAAGCTGCGTTTCGTTTGAAAAGCTACCTCGCCATGCAGCTTTGCTTGAAAACATTATTTTACATGCAATTGCTATCTACAGTTGTCTCATATGTTCAGTTTGCTCACTCGACTTCCGAGTAACAACATGATACACGCAGTGAAACCGTGACGTTTCAGTAGAAAACTACACTTTTTCCCCGTGTTAACCAACGAGCAGCCTATGTATATTCGCTGGGAAAGCATCATGCCCTTCTGATGGGTGTTGAATGCCTCGAGGATAGTATGGTGTGCTAGGACCGATACGGTTTGAAATCAACCAGTGACGTTTATATTTTACATTTTTATTGATTGTCCGGCAAAACAACCTTTACCTGCACATAGTTTTTTCCGTGAGTGCGAGTTCTCCAGCGATGGATTTCCGTTTCTATGTGACTGATCTCCGTGTTTGCTTCGCGTAGTTTTTTGATATTGTTTTCCAGCAGGTTGCATCGGTAGCGAACAATCTGTTTCCATTCATGAACACTATTTGTCGAGCCTGCGATTGCAAAAAAATGTTTCCCTGGTCAAATATGTTCACACTATCGCAGAACACGAAAAAAAAAACGAAAAAAATAGTAACTTAAACGCGAAAGTGGTTTTGAAAACTTTACGGAGTTCTCGTAGTGGATTCAAGCGCATTTGAAGCGAATCTGGTTCTTTTCAGTGAGTGACACCAGACCAGTTGTAATGAATCTCATTATTGACGTGTTTCACAACCATCCAGAGACCGCGGCTCTCGCGTCCATCGATTCTATATATACGCCCGCGCTCGCGTGACAGTGCAAATAGGCATGGACACCTGAGTCGCGCCGATCGACATGGATCAAAAACTTCCCGGCATGAATGATTCAAGCCTTTGCGGCAACCTGACATTTCAGCAAAACGCGATTACCACCTACGTGATAAGTCGTAACAATGGGCGGTTTTCGCTGGGGTCTAGTGTGAGATCGTCGGGCCCAAGCAACGCATACTAATATTTTGCTGTCTAAAGTGCTTGAAATAACTACACACGGCTGTCAGCGACAAGATCTTGTTGCCAAAATTGTGGTCAAGATCAAACGTGAATGCGTCATTTCGCTTATGAGCAATTTTTGTAATTCAGAATTTGCGACGTTTTGTTTAAAAACTTGTAATTTGTACACAGGGCAGCTACGACTTTTCCCAAAAAATTAAAACCTAAAAGCAACTATTTCAAAGCCAGGTACTTTATCAACGGCGAAGGGAGCAATCTAACAAAATGGAAAGTTATGCCTTGGCAACTGAAGTGGCTTGCATCAATAAAAATAATAAACTTGTTTGCGATCGGTTATGAAGGTGAATAAAATCAAGTTGGCAAATTAGGTCATAACCTTCTATATATATATAGTTTAGAACGTTTAAGCAGAAAAAGCATTACGAAAGCCGCAACCTGTAAGGATTGAAAGCGATATTGATAAAGTTAAGTGGCAATTGCCAGCTTTTATGACGACACGAAAAATTGCTGTTGTCAACTGAGATGCTTAAATAAGCAGTTGTGATCGCATTCTAGCATGCGCTGCAGGCATCTTCAAACCCGGCCGCGCATATTATCGATTCAGATATTGGTTTGCGGGCAGCTTTGGANGAAGTNGTCTGCGATTTTACTTGATTCACCACACCTACCAATTTGAGGACAAAACAGTATTCCGAAAGCAACGTTTCTTTAAGGATAGGTTGTACGCTTCTCACGTCATTAAGGGACGAGCTATCCACTGATTACAGAATGTATCACATTTACTTCACCAGCACGATCTGTTTCAGTCGAGTTTTTGATTAGCGAATACTTTTGAATTTATAAATATTTTGTAGAGCTTGAACAAAATATAACTTTGCTAATTTGAAGCGTTCACAACGTAACGGTCATATTTTCAAAACAAACCGATGCAATGAAAACTACCGCCACGGCGCATTAAAGAACAGGATTCTGCCAAATTAAGAAAATGAACCCGCTCTATGAGGGACCCGAACAAAAGGGTGTGGCGCGAATGCACTTTCGCTGCCCAAACCCCGGTTCGCTACAGTGACAGCCGATGCCGTTATAACCACACGTGCGCCGTTTCCATACCCGTGACCTGCCACAAACCAACCATAACACAAAACACGCGCCACCCGGTGTACACCAATGTCGTCAGAAAAGATTGCCCAGTCCAAATTGTTTTCAGCAAGCCAAGTTATATCAACCTAGGTGAGTTTACCACATTGTTGTCCCCATTGAAAACAAGTGGTGTTGAAATGCTTGTTGCTGCTAAAACACGCAAATGAGTCTATCGCAAAACGAAACTCTTTTCTTGTGAAAAGACCGCAAACGAAAGTTTTGATTGAGAAAGTTTATAAAATAATTACATGTTTTACCAAAATTTACAGTTCGTCTTTCACGTGTAAATGCTTCTAGTTTTTTTGTTTGTTTTTTTTTTTGCATTGGGTTAATTCAATTCTTAATTTAGGCGTAAAGAAGTGGTGTGCAGCGAAAAAAAGTACGGATTAACAGCGCAAGTCGCTTCTGATGGGCGTCATCCAGAAGCCGCCATAAAGAACCGCTACCTGTGGTCAAGAATTAACATATTTCTGAGAACTTAATTCGACTTGTACTTCGACACATAAGCAAACAGCTGGACCACGCCGGAGCTTACCCTTGCTGCAATCATCCAATTACTTCGAGAATACCCCTACAGTAGCGTCAATTTCGCATAAATCGGGAGCGGCAATGGCTCCACGCCCCAGCCTAGTAAACTGTTACATTAGGTTGGGACTGCGCGAACGCTGGATTCATCCATCGGGTTTTATAGTCTTAAGATCAGATGAGTGAGCGGCTGACACGCGACAAGCACGGTTGCTCGCCAAGGAGACACGATTGTTGGCTTTAAGCTGAGAGCCGTGACAAGCGTGCTACGGTGTTTTTCACAACAATCGGAGACTGATTTCAGCACTCAGCGAGTTATTTGGAGCAACATTGCTCGCTTTTACGAGTTTTGACAATTTACCGGTGCAGGGAAACTGCTTTCCAGTACTGTTCATGCTTTGTGAGAGTTCTTACTTGCTGGTTTTAATAGCAGTTTTGTGAAATGTCCAAGTAATGACGAAAAATTTTCTGTTCGACCAGAGGTGTGTAAAAACAAGTTTTCTTAGATTAGTCAAGCGAATCGCAAAATTTGATTTCAAGCAATTATTTGACCGACTAACAGGTGTAGGGTGTGAAGCAGTTTTTACACAAAGTTGTTTTGAGTCGATTGTGCGTCGTAGTTTTCCAACTGACGCTACATTTTTGGTCTGTTCTTCTCTGTATTTGGTTTTGTGGGCATTCTTTTACTGTGTAACCATCAGCGAAAACTTGCATGCTGCAAGGAAATCAATCGTCGTAATGGTCATGCTCTTCACGTTCTCGCATTCCCTTGCTATATTTAGACAAAAGTCAGTTTACTTTGCGTTATCAAAACCAATCGGTCTTTAGGTCAGCAGCATTTATTCGGAAATGCCGATAAGAAACTATGTGGACATGGAGCCCCGTGAGGATGATACGCCAAGACAGTTAGGATGTTTGCCACTGATATCGCGCACGCCACGAGCATGTTTAGCGACGGGCTGATAAACGCTGGACAGAGGATAGGTGTGAGTGCGCAACATGAAGCCAAGGCATAGCGCAACGCAGTTAAACATTGCGCCACCAGTCGCTTTCGTCTGTATAAGTTTTCAAAATTGATTACGCAAATTATTCTCACAACAAGAAAGTGTACGGTGAAACCAGCGTTGAAGTCATGAATTTGGCACTGCCGGAAGATACGTCACCTAAAAGTGTAAACATTTACCAAGGTCTACAAGAATGCAACGATTCAAGATACTAGTTTTGCCATTGCAAGCCTTACGTATTATAAACGAGGTGAATGAGGGGCAATGTCAAAATATGAAAAAGATCAGTTTTACGTAAGTCGTGATCTTGAATGGCCCGTGCATTGTGCAGCGAAAAAAGCGAGTTAAGAGTTGCTGGCAATTCTTTGACTAATTTAACTGCTCCTGCCTGTCTATCCATTTCACGGCTCATAAATATTGACAAGTCCGGAGTTAAAGGCAGTTCGAAGATAAGCCGGTTACAGCTGACACATCAATTTGGGGAGTGCGAAAAAACAACAGTTAGTCATAACATGCAACTGCAAACTGCCATCGTTGCCTTCTTCCTTGAACATCGCACAAAAGAAAATAAGGTTTTGGCGACAAAACTAGTGATTCTGAAGCTGGCTGAGACCAGCAGCGAACAGCTTGCAGAATCCACAATTTCGGTGAAGTGTATTGAATCAAAGGAAAATTAAGATTTCACTTCAAAGACCAGCAGACCTAAAAGTCCCAAAGCGCGAAGTACGTTATTAATTCAGCGACAGCGCCATGTTCTTCAACTCTCTTAATCGGACGAAATCAAACGTTAAAGTACAGAGGCACATGTCCTGTGCAAGTGCGCTGAAAGGCCACTCAAGTCATAAGTAGGTGGCGGCCTCTTTTAGCGGCTGTATAGAAAACCAAGGAGAAACGCAAAAGCGATTGAAGATAACAAAAAGCTGCAGGTCATCTTGGAAGCGACGTTGGACCTGACCAGCGCAAGCCCGATCCGATCGTTTATTGCTTTTATTCCCTGCGAAGTTACGAGCGTTCCTACAACGATCGAAACATTATGAGACGGCGAGGATTGATTCCCGTGAAAACCAAGTCCTTCCGCAAGATCCAAAGCGACTCCCCTATTATGAAGTCACCGCGCTTTTGAGATATGCGGAGGTGGGGGCGATGTTTTGGAAACCCGACTTGCGCTGTTTCGTAACAAGTGTGACGTTTTACCAGTACCACAGCAAAGAAAACACCTTGTATTATTTTCACTTTTGGAAATCCTTTCGTTTAACGTCGTGCTTGCTTGCACATGCATTCGAACGTTGTGCAATTTATTTCAATTTTTGTCACTACACCTGCATTGCAATTTACAGCAATTTTATAACACTCTGTATTTGTAGGTAAACGTTTCGCAGACGGCCGTGGATCGCGAGGCGTCGGAAACGTGATGGTTTAATTAAAGTTACTTTCGATGATTCTGTGACTCTCAAGAACCGCTGCACATAAACACCTTACTAGTGAGATCATAATAACTACACATGCGTGGTCTAGAAAATTCCTTACAACTGTAAAGCGCAGCGTTTAGGAAAACAAGGCGTGTACAATCTGCGCAATGCAATTATTCTATACGGCTGCAATTAAGTTGCTCTATCGCCGCCGATACGAGCAATTAGCGGCCAAACTGCTTCGAAAATATTTCTCGGACCAAAGCTACGCAATGCACTGGCAGAGCAAAGAAAATGCCAAGTGACGCGTTTCAAATTATCGTGCCGGACATTTGTTAAGTTCACCAACGCAGAGTCAGACGACCTTGTCAAACAGATGATTAATAGCAAGATCAAATATATCTTTTGACCCTCAAAGTTTCTTTCACAAGTGGAGTAATACTGGAGTTGCTCAATAACGATGAACACTCAAAGCAAACAACTTGTGTCCGACATTATTTCTCAGCTCAGAAATAATAAGTTATTCTCCAGCAGGTGGGGCTATAGGCCCGCGGGCGCCATGAGAGACAACTGTTTACAAAATTTTTCTAGATCTCACTTAGTCTGTTCTCCCCAACATCTCGGTGGCAACCGCTTAAAACAGACTAAAAAAATCTTCATTACGAAAAAAACGACCGTGGCGCCTCTTGTTACTCAGTTGCTCTCTGTCCATCAAAATCGTACGAGTTCACATCAACCGCAGTCGACCTGCGAGCTATCCGCTTACTGCTGCTTGCCCCGAAAGACAAAGACCGGTAAGGGAAGCTGTCTGGGTGTTAGGGGCTGCTGCGGCTGAACTGCAATTGATACCGCGCTGCACACGCAAGCAGCGCCAGCAACAGGAATGTGAGAATGCCGAACCAGAAGCTTGTCTGACAGCGCGAGTTACGCAAGGCTCATGCGAACTTTCCAACTTGTCAGACAAAAGCCAGGCGCACAATAGCCTGTCAGCTGGTGGGTAAACAGTAAACTCGCCGCATAATCTCAACATCTTTTCACTCAGTGTTACGCCGTTTCTGCTATTCGAAAACATTATGCAGTTCAACGGCTCTCAAATCGACATAACTGGAACGGGCCTTAGGCTTAGCTTTGTGATCACAACAATATCTCGGACAATTATGTTATTCGAGGGTTATCGCCTGAACGCCTCTTCTCCAAGTAGTTTCAGCGCACCAACAGACGTTATCGCAGTCTTAAACAAAGTCCAACACTCTAGTGACTCTCTGGAGTTCAAAAATTAAATGTTTATAGAAGTAGGACTTATCAACAAAGGGTCGTTTGCGTTCTGGCTAAAATAAGCTCATTACTACCTAATTGTGTTCGAGCACGAAGTGGAGAAGGCGGTCATTACGATTTCAGTTATCAATGATCTAAAAACACCCACTAGTCTTTCCCCGATTCAATTGGTACTAATTGCTGTTTTCAAGTAAATAAGTGGCTTGATGACACGGCAATTTAAAAAGCAAATCTTCTCATTGTTGTCAGAGACATTCGGCGCCAGTATCCAATCGTATATCAAAATGCTCCATAGAGCTCAGCAACGTGTACCAAGCAGCATTCATTCAACAAGATCACAACCAATGCAATTGTTCTTATGCAATGATTTCTTTCAATGCTAACGTCGTGGTGCTAGCAGCTGACACAAGCTTTGAGCTCAAGTTGTAGATATTTCGGTAAATGTTCTATTCGCGCAGAAGTGAGCCGCTACCGGATCCATCTAGCGATTNCGTCACTACTGGTATAAAACGTGTTATGGAGAGTGAATGCTGATAACGCTTAAAACATATGCTCTTTATGCCAATGAAGTGATGTAAATATTGCTGAAAGGGCAATGTGCTAAAGTAAGATGGAATTTCATTCAGCCATTTGCACCATGACACGAGTTTTTTAGTTAGGCGCTCACCTTCATCTATTTTATATTCGCCAGCTTCTCCATCCGGATGTGGTTTTATCTCCACGTTTTTCCGTGCCGTATCCTCTGCTTTCGCTTTTGATGTTTTGCTGAGAATGGATGATTTAGTGGAAGCAAGCTTGCTGTGCTCTTTCGACTTTTTGAAATTATTGGGCGTCGAAGAATCGCTAGCGACACCTTTAATTAGTTCCACACTTGAAGTCTTGGACTTGGCGCCCTGGCTAGCTTTCTTCTTTTTCTTAAATGAAAAGCTTGGCCCAGTTACAAGCCGCAAAATTCTAACGGCACTCTTGCTTCCACCAGTTGATTTGATTTTATCGCTGTTTGTCGTCTTTGAAACCTGGGTCACGGCAGCTGCAGGCGGTGCCGGAGTTGTGGCACATTTTGCAAAAAACCTTTCGCAATAATCCGTGCTGCCAGATGTTTCGCTGCTGCTGGTGCTACTCAAGCTGCTACCACTCGAGTTTGACGACTCGCTGCACGTGGTAGTTGCGCTGCTCGAGTCAGTCGCAGTGGTTGTTGTGCTGGTAGTTGTTGCACCGCTGCTGCAGCTATCCCCACGCGGTGACAGGAAAGTCGTCTTCCTTCTGACTGTGCTGCCGTACTCTGCTTTGATCGATTTCTCGTCGTCAGCATCTTCACCAGCGCTGTGCGAATCGCAGTCCAGCTCCGATCCAGTGCTTGTGGTGCCAGTTGATGTTGTTGTGTCGTCCGTGCTGCAACGTGTCCCGTGCCTACCCCTCCTGCGGGACGATTTTGCGATACGACCTCGTCCGCCTTTATGCGTACGTCTTCTCCTTCGACTTGACGATCTGGACCTCCTTCGTGACTTTGGGCAGTAGGGGTAATGGCTATAGGCGTGCTTTCGGTCAGATGATGACAAAATATTGTTTTGTTCATTTAATCCGTCGAGATCGTCCAACATTAATGATGACCTTCGCCTGATTTGACGTCGCCGGTACGTGCTGTACTCACTATTAAGGTCTTTATTGTCGAGAGCACTTTGAATGAACTTGTTTTTACTATTGTGTTGGAGGATGCAGTCTGGACCGGTAACAACGCCGTCGACGAACTGCTCTTCGCTCAAAGTAACACGACCGTTATCTGTTTGCCGCCCGCCTGACTTGGCAAAGCGAACTCCCGCAGAATCGAGGCCACTTTCATCGGCCTCTCCGCTTTCGTTTTGCCCGACCTGGGCGCGTTGGTTTAGCACAGCGCGTTGGTATTGCATGATGCTGCGCCTGATGCGACGCTTTTGCCCACTTGAAAGGTTGTTGAGGAACTGCATGGCCTCAGCATGTTGATTGCACTGCGCTTTTGGAAGTGTTGTGAATTTGCACTGGTCTTTAATTTGTTCCTTGCTATTATGATGTTGAACTGAATCGCGATATCTCGTATGCTTGCTTTTCTTTAACGAAAATGTAACATAGCACTGCTCCTTTCCCCATGCCTGCCATACGGCCAGAATTCGCGTTCTAGGCGGAAGAGGCTTTTCGCATCCCCGCCAAGTTTCAACAATAACATAATTGTGCGACAACTGTTTAAGCGTCTTCGGATCGGAAATATCGATTTCGTCAAACTTCGCCGCTTCTCCGTTCTCTGTTGGCAAGCTTATCTTGTCCTTGAGCAGAGCTTGTAATACATCCGAACATGTGGTACGACGAGTAAGTCCCGATATTTCTTTTTCCTCGTGACCAACTCGCACGGTAATCGAAGACATTCTCGCAATTTATTGACACTCTGTTTTACAGCAAACTTTTCGTATTAAATATTTAGCATGGCAAGTGTTTTATAAGTTTTGGTTGTCCTACAATCCTGCAGCAATAATAGTCCTATAAAAAATACGTAAACCAAATTGAATTGACTTTAAAGACTTTAAAGCATCTGTAGATAAGATCAGCCACATTTGACAGCGCGTTTCGTTTTGAGAAAGTTTTTTCCAAAAAAACTTAATGTAGCGACCATCGTTTGAACTTTTTTCTATACGGTTTCAACATGAAACCTGTTGCCCCTTTCTATATAATTAACTTAAAGCTTTCCTTACTTGCGTGAAACAGCACAAAAACCAAACCCGTCAACGAAGTTTTCTGGTCCATCTACTTTTTCTCAAGTGTCTGCATATAGTTTCCGTACTTGCTGCAATTTTTGCGATTAGCCTCGGTCTTTTCTAATCATGCTGATTAGTTGCCCTTCACCCGTTGACTATCGCTGAGCGAAATGTTGCAGACCGACGAAGAAGCGATCCCTGCAAAGGAAAATGCCTTTTTCGCAGCTCGGCGTCAGTCGGATCGTTTCGTAGACCTCGCTTTTTTTCCGAGAGAGCAGAAATCGGCGCGCCGGCTGGTCTCATGAACTTGTCACAATAAGGGGAAACGCCGTGCGTGACGCACAGTTGATGTGGAATCGTCACGATCAAAAAGCTTATGTAATACACTGCTTTGCGAAGAGAGAATGTAAAAGTCTATGCTACCTTTTTCTGAAGTTTGTAGCCTTTGAGTTGGTAGTTTTGAGTTTTTACCAGACGAATTCAACACTTTCATATTTGCCAAGTCTTGTCTCGGAATTTTCTCTTTGGTTAGAAGATATCAGTTGAATATCTGCGCTGTTCAGGCCTCGCCCGCTTGTCAAAATTGAATGTGAGATTTGTGAAAATACCTCTTGAAGTTTTTACACTTGAATTAAGAAAACTTTCCTAAAAGTCGCGTTGTATCTGACGTTGGTTAGAAATCTCTGAATGATTTTCCAAATAAACATGCGGTTCGTAGAAATATTTTGTTGCTTTGTCAAGTCTAACAAACCAGTGCAATTGTCAAGAAATGCATTTTGCATATTGCTGCTGTCATCTTTAAACCTACTTTATAATGCTCTACTGGAGACGTAAAATTTTCTGGGGCGGTCGATGCACTCTTTTACATAGAAATTTGTAAAGGATTAAGGATACATAATCTCACATGTTCTGTCGTTAGGCTGAGTTTTTGATGCAGCTGTGTTTTTTTACGAGCCCGCCCTAGATTCCCTGGCGCAGGGTCGTCTCTTTAAGGAACAAAGAATACAGCTGTTTTTAATGCGATGAACAGTAGAAAACAATCAATATCAAAGTAGCTTGCAATGTCTCCCTGAGTATCAAAGCAAGTTTGTTAATAGCATCAAAGTACCAATAAAAGGTTCCAACGTTTAATAAAGCGTAGCTTTTACTTATAAAACAAAAGGTGCTCAGCATGGCATATTTTTTTCTGTCAAATTAATTTGAGACATGGTGGGCACACTTGCAGTCAGCAACTCCTTTGCACGTTCGACACACTCTGACTTCACAGCGCTTGGTTCTCTGTTTTCCGTGAAGGCTTTTGGGGAAGTATGATCCCTTGTGGCAAAGCTGTATGCGCTGCGTCCGACTGTTATACAACTGCGTGGGAAACACATTCCGAGAGCTGCATCAAGCTTATTCTCCGCTGTGCTTTCGCATGTTTCTCTGTGATCCGATTAGATTTTGTGCATATTGCGTCTTGTTGATTACGAGGTAAGAGTACAATTATCATACGCACCAATTCATACATAGAAAATGCTACTTTCTTACATGGCAGCAATTTTAACAACCACTTCGAGACGTCACGTCCTGTCTTGCTCATGCTGAACAATATTTTTACTTCTCACATCCAAACCTGGTTGGTAGCTGTTAATTCTAAAAGCATGACTTGACTTCCTAAGGCGCTCTTGCTGCTGTCAAATTCTGTGAAATAACCTTGAAATCTTTCAAATGGAAGTCTAACATTATTATCCATCATTGTGAGCTAACATTTAATCTTACTTTCATTGGCGTTCAAGCAATTAGTCTCCACAAAGTTGACGCACTCGACTCAATCAGCAAATATTTCGAGATTACTTTTGAATAAGATTTCAGGACTGAGGATGTGTAGAGTCGCGTGAACTCGATCTCCTTTTAAAAACATTTTTGCTGATTGATTCGACTACGTCACCTTTGCGGAGACTACTTACTTGAACAGATATGTTCAAGTCAGAATCATCGCAAAGTCATAAAAGCAGAGTCCAGTCGGCTGATTCCTCGAAAGCTTGAGTTTTATTGGTTTTTCTCTTTCTCATAATCAGTGACCTGTTTCATCAGCTAAATTCTAGATGTAGGATATCATTTCCAATTATTTTGTGACCATGCCCCACCTAATCATCTCCAAAGTCATGACGTACCCCATGAGAGATATATATTTTATTTAAAATAGCTGACTCTTATTTAAGCGCAAAAATCCTTAATCCCCCAACTTCCCACTTTTAAACGCCAAATTACCCAACCGCTGGTGTACGCCCTACGTTGGGAATCGATGATCTAGGACTTCATGCAGCAGCTATTATCAAATGTTGAGAGGTCAAAACGACATATGGTTTAAAGAAGAACATCNCCTCCGATCAAAGAATTTGATTGATTGCCTGTGATATTTCTGGTCGTCAGTCAGTCTGCAGATAATTGCTTTCAAGTAATCAAGCGACTCGAGTGATCATCCCGCTGGACCATCGGACTCAATTCTTTGCCATCTGTCGCGCATGACGTGTAAGAGCCTTGTGCTTGGGTCTTACCCACAAACATGGCAATGGACAGTGAAGGGAGGTATCATGTGAACTAGCATTGCTAGGCGTGAGTTTGAGCAGACTTGTGCCTTGAACACATTTAATGGAAAATGCAATATCAAGTTTTCGAAAGTTTATCATGGATAAATCAAGTCACCTGAGCTATTGTTGACATTGGGAAATTATCGCCATGCCAGATTACGAGCCCACGTCAAGTATTTGCTTTGTTTCAACATCAGCACCACTACGAGGCTACTGCGTCTTTGCAAAAACATCAGCAAAAATTCCTTCTATTTGTTAAATAATAAAAAAAATTAGAGTGTCACGAAAACCTGAAACACAGTAGTTTTCGGATAATATACACAGTTCTGCTTTTGTGTTTATGTTTCTGCAAACCCACGTGTTTAGCGCTTCACTCTAAATCCACGAATTTTATTAGTTTTTGAACTGTTGTATGAAATATTCAAATGAAAAAGTTTTGTGTTGATACACCTTCACCGGTATACATGAAAAAAGTATCTACACTTCTTAAATGCTAGCTTCGACCGTTTTGGTATTGGGTGAAACGTTGATAAGTTACGTTGCCCTCTTCCATAATTGCAGGGTTGTGCAATACGCATCCTGTGAGCACTTTTTTTCAACAGAATCTGAACTATAAGTTATGTCTCATCTGAACTTCTATGAAATTACGAAACTTTTGCTGGCAACTTTGTGTAACTATGTCGCTGCTGTTTTGAACGAGATACGAAAAACAAGTCAAAGCGTGATATCGGCTCATTTAAGCTGGAAGAGGACTTCAGGACTTGCACATTTTATACACTGCTATTAGTCTTTATACAGGTGATGTCTTAAGATGATGCCGATTCCATTCATCTTTATCCGTGTTAACCGTGCGAAAATCGTGCTGTATTCTCAACTTGGTGCAATAAAACCACGTTCGCCCGACGTTAACATCATCAAAATTTTGCAGTTTTCAAAATAAGTTTCAGTTTTTGAAAAACTTTCAGTGCTTTTCAAAAATCATAATCCCAAACATTTATTTCCACTGAAGCATTGAAAGTAAAAAACATTATGCTGTGTTAAAACCTTATAGTAAAATATTTCATTAAATAGCTTATGAAAGCATCCCAATAAACAGTTAAATTTCAAGATATTTGGAAAGGCTTCTACAATATTACATTTTTTTTTGCCTGACCTTGAAATTTCTCTTCTGGGGAGATTTCAGCAACTGAAAACTTCTTTTAATTTGTGTGGCTCCTTTGGTTAGAGCCAGTGCTTTTCTTCAAAAGCTGTTTGTTCACTGATTAAAATCAAAGTTTCGTTTGCCTATATATAGCCTAAGGCATGGTGTTTAAATTTCATGATCAGTTAGATAAAGTATAATCAAATTCAGCTAAAATTAAGCCAAGCACATTAAGAAACTAACATAAATCGTTTTCGAATCCACTCATTGCCTGACACTGCTTCATTACTATTCTAGTGCAAAAACACTAAAAAGCATTATTTGCGGTTCATTGCATGATTAAGTATAATTCTCCTTGTTCGTTGGCATAAGATAAATCTTCAAAACATACGACTTGGATGACAGCTACGCCCTACCGAAAACAGTGAGTCCTAAAAATGCCGTACAGTCAAAAACTAGTCGAATCACTGACCCGATTGCTACATCCATTACAGTTGTTTGAAATATTTGTGATTTCATTGTAAGGAATTTATTATTCTAGCTAGCTTATATTCTTTGGACACGGTCTTCACTAAAGTTCTGGCGGGTTCTCTTGTGGGAATTAGAAAAATAATTTAAATCTGAATCCACGGACAAAAAACATAGCTGACGACAAAAACAATTATTTTCAGAAAAGAGTTGATAGAAATGGCAACCGATACTCCTCTGTGATGCAAATGTATGATGACAAGCAACTTGGCTTACGTATTCGAAAAGCGTAGCAGGGCAGTCCAACTGGAGTTGAGCACATTTACCACCATCTGCGGTGTAGAACGACCATGGCGTTCTGTGGAAGGGCAGAGCTACAATCTCAGTAAAAAAGAAAATTAATTGAATAACAATAAACGTTGCGTACTTTTTCAGATTGGTGTAAAAATGATAATCATCGCAATAAAATGTTTGTTTTTAAATTGCAGTTCAGAAACATGCAAAATCTCTCATGAAACGCCATCCTTTCAGACTGCAGGTGTTGTTGTGTGTGGCTACAGCGCAGATGCCGCCAACTCGTGCAAGTGGCCTGCAAGCAAACAATTTCATTACCCCGGGTGATACAACCGCATGAGCGTGGCTTTCATAACAAAAGATCCACGGATTTAACAAAAAATCTTCCACACCCCAAAACTTTAGCGTCATTTGCATGCCGAGAGTGCACTCGTTGGCCACGTTAATATCTAACAAGATATTTAGGTCAAGAGCTTACTGAGACAGGTGAAGGGATTTACGCGCGCGTCTGTTTAGTGAGGCATTTGGAGCATACTGACTTACCCGTGTGGTGCGTAGTCAGGCGGCAATTAACTTCGCGGCTTTCTCGTTAAACGGGGTCCACGCCTTTTAGGCTTTCTGCAGCATATCGGTTACTTGACTCAGAGGGCTCGATAAAGCACGTCCATCAACGAACCATGAGGTACCTGGACTGCAGCATAGTGACGTCAATGCTCGGCTTGTTGGCGACCTTCAAACGCTGAGGATTGCTTCCAGACGTTCATATGCGCCTCATTTTTGCTAGAATGAGTGATTGTGTGCTTTGTTCTGCTGTCTGCAGTGCTGTACCCTCCAGCCAATCAGCCAATAAAAAAGTAATATGATTTTTGAGGTGATGCTTTTCAAAATTTCTATTTTCTCTCCAGATTTGCCTCGCTTTTTGACCTGCTCAACATTTTTAATCGCATACGCCTGTTCCGGTATTATTTTTGTGTTTAACACTACAACAGCTGGCAGTTTTCCTCTGTTTCAACGATAGCAAACACTTTCCACACACCAGCGCAATAGGTTTGCGAATTTAATCATGCCTGGCGCAACACGAGGCCTCTGACGGAATGCAAGTGACGTTATGTGGATGTAGGTGGCCCATGACCAGACGCTCCTTGAAATTTATTTTTTCACTGTGTTTTAACACCAGCGTTGGTTTTGTATGAAGTCATTCGGCTACAAAATGACCTGCTGGTGGATAAAAGACAGGGTCCCTGCTGATGATGGCCTCTCAAACAAATTGCAGTCTCAGGTTCGATTCAAGTCACCCACTGCGCGGCTTGTGTTTCAGAAGCGCCCCATGTTGTCAATCAGCGACCTAACCGAGTCGCATCGCCAGCGTTGGAACTGTAGTTTTTGCAACGCCATGATTTCGACATTCCTAAGCTATCAAATATCCAGGCATTTTTGTCTGCTCTCATAATATACTGTGTTCTTGGCAGAGCTCACTTTCGGACAATTCAAATTGCGGTGGAATTTCCTGGAAGCACAGGCGGTCTAGGGAATCTTGTGCAGCATAAAACATTCTTCCTCACTGGATCTTGATTGATGCAAAGTTCGGTTGTCTGCACCAACCTTGCCACTGCCCACATCGCTTTTCCTCAAACGTCATCAGCAAAGTGCGGACAGACGTCCTTGACCTCAGCTCAAAGCCTATCCGTTTAAGCTAACGCATGTCTTCGTTCGGGGTGGAGACTGGTCACGTACGACGGACTGTGATTTCGCTGGTGGTGATGGAAACGACGGACATCGGCGTCGGACTATCATCACATAGAGAGACCAGGCACGCTCGCAACTTATTGGCAACGAGCGAAAATGGTGTCCGTTTACGAGATTAGGTAAAACAACTGACTTTCTTGTACCTTGACCGTTTATCGCAGACAATCTTCTCACTTGGGGGTAGGGCGTCAGTCAGACCAGGTGTTAACAGGTTTAGCAGCAGCGCCGTTGGAGCCAAGACGTCTAAAACCTATGTCGACTGCATCCATGCAATAACAGGATTTCTTAGCTTTGCTTCAACGACCTTCCTTTCGAACATCCATTTATGTTTGATATAAACGCAAACTGAAGGTGTTCGATCGGTTCTTTGAGTTGGATTTTTGATGAAGTAGTCGAGCGTGACAAGTGTCTGTAGATAACAAGAATGTTTCAAGGTTCGACTGAAGCAAAAATTATTTAAGCACAAGTGTTGTTTTTTTTAAAAAAGGAGTTTTGTTTGAAGTTTTGGACATTTATAAAAAACTACTTTTCTTTATACCATCTACTGATTGTCGCTGAAAAATATTATGCATCTTGCACCGCAGGGTCTAGGGACTGGCATTTTAGAATGTCAGATCTTTCGAATCCGAAAAGCTTCGAATTCAGAACGTCTATTTATTTCGAATACTTGGAAACCACATGATAGTAAGCACCAACAAGCGGAGATGGAAACACAACTTATCCGGATTCGTCTCTCATGACTCTTTCAGCATGTTATGGTGTAAAAGCGACATCAATTAGCGATGTGTCGAGTTCCTTTTACTCGCACAAGCAGTTGGGCAAGAGGAGGATCATATGCATCACCTTGATGCCTGCCTTACAGATACTCGCAAGCACACAAAAACAACCACGATGAAGTTTCAAATTTTCAGGGATCTTGAAAACTTATTCTAGAATAGATTCAAAATTCTGGTTTCGATTTTTGATTATTCTAGAGCTGTTACAAAATACATGACTGTTCTGAATTGTCCATCTTTACCAGAGGCATAATTTCTTTTCGTGGTTCGATAGTACCAACTTAAGCTTAACACATAATTGCAAGCATTCGTCGAATTCCTTACTGTTGCAAAGTTTGAAACAGATTTAGGTCTTTGCGTATTTAAACTACGCTCGCCATAATATGCTACAAACAAATTTATTGCCATGAAGCTATCAGACCCTTTTGTAACATTGTGAGGTAACCCTAGGTTTTCACTAGCGTGGTTAATACACAACCTTCGTTCATTGTTTGGTTCTAGAATTTTTCTCCTTTCATTCCGCCAATGCTATTTAACATATAAGCCTGTCTTGCATGAAGCTTGCTGTACGGATTTCCGCTGTCACATGCACAGAGACACTATTTGTAACCATTTACCTCGTACTGTACCTATATTCTTATTCTGTTTTTGCTTTAACACATACTGGAAAGTGACTCAGAATCAGATATGTCGATCTCAACTTGAGTTAGGCATAATCTTTGGCAATCTGAAAGTTTCTCCTCGGGAAAGAATACAAACCCCACACTTCTGTTTACTTCACAACGTACATAAAAGTGCTACAAATCTTAGGGACAACAACATTCGAAACGAAAGCGGTGCTCTCCTTTCGTACAATTGTCTTCTTTCTTGTAAGCAATTACGTTACCAATGTTTTTCGATTACTTCATTTTACGCTGACTTGTTTTCATTTTAAATGTGTTGTTATCTGGTTGTAACGTTTTTAGCTGTACCATGATTTCTAAACATTAAGCTAGTGTTGGGCCGTGTCACCTTGCAGCCCGTAACGTTGTTTGGCTAGCCAATTAAGTTATGAATTGAGAAAAAGCATTTCGATCTTTAGCCCAGTACCTCCACTCATAATGGCTGCAAGTTTGAGAAAAAAATTTCACTTGGAAAGATTACATGAAATGCATTTTAGACTTGATTGGACCAAAAAACTTTTAATGACGAGATTTGGAAGATTACAGCCACATTCGGTGTGTATGAAGTCTCACAAGCTGTCATGTTGTCGCTCAGCGTTGCTGGGTGATACAGAATGGTGCTTTGTGCACAAAACCAAAAGAGATCCGTGCAGTGCCCTTTTCTGGTGTATTTAAAGGCACTGTTTGTCTTTCTCCTTTCACCAAATGAAACTGTGCTGATTTAGGCTGTAGATACGCACGCTATATTTTGAAACCAGCCGACCCACGGAGGTAAGTACACAAGAGATTGTCTAGTAACATATTTGGCACACGCCTCGCGTGAATTGAACCTTTCACGACCTTGAAAGCAATTGCGTGACGCTGTGCGTAAAGGCTGGTAGGAAATTTGTCAAAAAAGTAATAGTCGAAAAAACAACTTTTCAGCATGGTGGTAAGCAGAGAAACCTTTTTTAAAAAAATGCATACTAATTTGTACAAAATAACACATTCTTATGCTAACTATATTTAAGGCTGCAACTTTGCACATTTTGACTTTAAGCCATTGCAGCAATATTAATCACATTAGTACTCGACCAGAGAAAGCTCCCCTCTGGAGAAGGATAATCGAGAATGACTTCTGTCACCTTAGATCAAAGAAAAAAACCAACCTTTGTTCTTGTCCTACTCACTTAAAATTGTGTAATCCTTTTTTATTTTTCAAAAGTGGCATTAGTGAAATTGAACTACAGGTTTTTCTAAATGTTTGGTTTTGTTGCTAGATGCATTAGAAGAGCATCGGTTGTTGCAATTATGCTAAGCTATTTTTTATTTAGGTCACTTTGTTGTAATGTGGTTTTCCCGGAAAGTGCCCATTAATTATGAAGAAAACGATTGACAACCCGTTTGCACATCAGGAGCAATAGCACTTTGAACTTGTTTCGGTTATGCACATGTTTGTCATATGAAGGTGGTGAGGGTAGGTTTTTAACATCTGGGGGTTGCTGAAGTGCGACGTTTCTACAAATATTCGGAAATATGACAACAATTTGCAAACTCTCGTATTTTTGGCAGACGTTCCGTCCATTTTTTCTGCATGCACACGTACAGGTCTCGACAAAAAACGCGTTTTCTTGGGGTACGGTCAAGGTTGATATGCAAGCACGACAAATATGCCAAGTTTCTTCTAGTAAATGATCCGGCGCGAAACGTAACGACCTAACATGGCTTCGTTTTCAACACTCTCGCATGCTGGTCCTATGTTGCTTTGCTTCATAGGAAAACGGAAAAAAGTTTTCTGAAAAGGCCATGGCTGACACAGCAGTACAACTCTTCTACCAACAACACCTTTTCCGCCAAAAATGCTGCAGCGATCTTGTAGGGGTGTTAATCGCGCAATACACGTAGTCGGATAAATCTGAACAGGGTATGTCGTGCCGTTTCAGAAACAGAACGCTTTCCGCTGTTTCGTTGTCTTTCGTTTATTACTCTAGAACAGTGGTTCCCAACCGGGGGGTGCGGAGGAGTGGCCCTGGGGTCGCGAACAACAGCCTCAATAGTTTGCTGAAGGCTCGAATTTTTAGAACTGCGCATATCAACATTTTGTGTTACATTATCGAACCAAAACACGGACAGGTTTTTGTGAAGTTCACATTACCTCCATTATAATTTCTAGCTGGTTTCTACTACACAGTTTCAATCGATTTTCTTGTAGAAACACGCCGGCACCAGAAAAAGTAAGCGCTGTCCAGTGACGTTGAGACTACATCAACCTCGTAAACATCTCTCCTGTTGTGAATACTTGCCAGCTGAAATTCCAGCAAAGCACAACAGATATTTTTGTTGTTATAGTTTCGTATTACATTCATTACTTTGTATTCGTTACGGTTCAAGTTCATGATGCTAGCACAAAGTAGCTTATAGTTGACAAATGGCAGGATGTTATAAGCAGGCCTAACAAGTGATACTGATGTACGTAAACGTTCAAAGTAACTTTCTAACATAGTGTATTTTGCAGTTAATGCACTTGAAACAAATTGCTGCATCCTACAAAATAAAATGTTCTAGCATTGCCTGCAATCGAGACTCGACGTAACGATTGTGTATTCACTTTCTGAATGAAATGGTTATGCTATTCATGTCTGAGTGTATTTGCAACAGCGAAATGAGTCGTTAGCACGTGACTTGTTCTCTGAAAAATCCTTGACGCATTTCTGGTGTACTATGCAGGAATCATACCCAAACCTACCTGTATGATCCATTTTCGTTGTCTGCTTCGGTTCGTTTCCACCTACCTCTGTGAGCAGGGGTGCATATTAGGTGGGGCGAACGAGAAACAGTCACCTCTGGTCCCCTTTTTTCAGAGACGGGTGGGCACCCTTTGAGAGTTTCGTACTTAGTTTCTGCCTGGTGCTGTTTTTGGTCATGGACCAAATTTATTTTGAAATGACCAAAAGAATTAAGTCAATTCAGTCATAATGTCCGAAAAGATAGGCTAGTCGCAGGGCTACTCAATTATTTTAAGAGAGGGTCCAGTTGCAAATGTCAAAAATTTTCGAGGTCCGTTCACTCGCATAACATCATGCAGATGTGACATTTCTTGGATTTTTCTAACAAAAAACGTAATATTAGAATTTAATACGGTTATACTGTACATAGATATACCAAATCCAGTAAATGGATACAGATATTAACAAACGCTGCCAGCGTTATTTATTGTTCTGCTGGTGGGAGCAATGGCATTCTGTGCTTCTTGGCAGTTACCTTAATTTTTTTTCAAGGTAGTGACAGTGAATAGAACGTAATGGTGAAGGTTTTATTTGTGATACAGATGCGAAACTTGTTCTTTATGAGCTTCTTTTTTGACAGTGCGGACTGTCAGCAGTTAGTGGCGTAACTAGATGTTTACGCCAGGAGGGAGAACGTAACTGAAAAAGGTCCACTGCCCACTGTAGGGGGTTGCTAGCAACACTCAGTAAAACCCTGAGAAATGACGGTGAATCCGGATGTGGATGGCTATACTAAAACCCTAAAAAGAGAGAGAGTTTATTGGCGCAAACATTAAACAATTTCATACAAATTAAAGCTAAGGCGCTGGGACACCGAAAAAAAACTGTTAAACAGGTTGTCTCGTCG
>JGI24159J19872_10001527_pt1 | contig 25718 bp, 16 predicted proteins | sample Ectturendosymbi4_FD_19872 | JGI IMG/M metagenome (IMG submission 19872)
CAAGCGGAACCCAGTGCAAGAGCGATTCACAAGATATGCTTATTACAAAAAATTGTAAGGAAGTTAAACTCCGTGAACGTTGCTAGAAAAACGTTGTTTAACTGATTTTTGACTGCTTGGACGAACTGTGGTCACCAGCATGAGTAAACCTTTCAAGTACACTCTGACACTAGTTTTTTTTCTGTAACGAATATAATTTACTAGTTGACAAATTCAAAGTCAACGACATCAACCAAAACATGGCTCATTGAACCCGCTTTGGGCGTTTTCGTTGAACGGAAAACACCCAATAAACGCAAGAAAATCGGCTCCGAGTCTGAAAGGGCGGTAATGGGTGTTATTAAAAATTATTCAGTTTTATCATAAGATTTGAAACGCTGTTTTCCCCAGAAGCCGTTGTTTGACTGGAATGAAATAAAGTTGTCAAATTTCGCAAAAGAGGAATGATTGCCATTCTGCTACAAATCGATGTCATTCGCAAGCTAGTTGAAAACATAGTTTGTGCCGCCTGGGTCCAGCTCACACTCCTTCCAAGCCACGCTATTTCTCACGAAAATGGACATTTAGCCAATCGTGGAAATAGTGCATTTTGAAACATTTTTTCTACAGTAAAATACAAAACATTAAAAAACAACACGAAAAAGTAAACTTGGGTTTCGCTATCAGATGATCACAAGATTTTGACCTATAACCAACAAAAAGAGGTAGCGAAGAGCATGGTGACTTTAGACGCAAAGAGGTCTTATGCAATAGCACATGTTATAGGCTAAGCACACTCGCATGAACTGAACACGCTTGCTGTTTCATTAAGATATTAAGCTTTACTGCTTTAAAATGGTGAGATTTTTTGGAACCAGTTAATTTCAAAACAAAAAAATGCTCCCAAAGTGATGGGCTCCATGGTTTTGTTTACTTGTTATTTCTTTTTAGAGACAGCAACATAAAAGAAGTAACACCAAACTTAAAATGTTTCCTCATTCAATAAACTTGTGTTTCGCTACTGAATCTTGTTTGCACGCTCTTCATAAACAAATGCTCCACTTTTTTCAAGGCATTCATCCCCGACCGCATTGGGTTAAAATATTAGTTCCAGTAACTTATTGTTACATTCTTGCTAAACAACTTCATGCAAATCTTGGACATTGAAAGAAGAACTATTTTTGTCACTACAACCTCCACAAAAACAAGCTAAGTTTACATGGCTACTCACCGGCTCAGAACTCTGAAGCGACGCAAACGAAAACGTAGAGGCATTTCTCGCTTCCAAGCCTTTGTGATCTTGCCTGTGATTCAAACGCAGACTCTTTTGCTCGTCACTTTCGTCACCCACCGTCTTGATGCATGACGCTGAAGTATGGAAGGCTTACTTTTTGTCGGCAATGTCGTTGTTATCTTCAAGAAATCGATTGAAGGCTTTTTAATTTGAAATCCACAGAAACAGCGTCAAGTGTCGGAGAAGAAGCAATCGATTTTGGAATTGTCCGCTGAGGATCGAACTGCTGCAATCCTGTGCAGAAGAAGAATCTCAGAAGTTTGATCGAAACAAATTACGCTGGAGGCATACGTTTTATCTAAGAATACCATTTTGTTGCTCTTTTTTTACAGACAATGTATGAGTCTTATTTCCCGATGAATGAATTTGTATTGTTATGTCAATACGTTTTAGCACAAGTTTTGTATGGCTAGTACAGTTTGGTGCAATTTTTAGACATTTCTTCAAAAGAATGGAATTGCTTGCCAAGTCTAAAACCTTTTTATGCGACAAAAATATTTTAATCTGCAGTGGAACTTCATCTCAGGTTACGCGTCTATTTTTAAGTGGTTTTTCAAATTGAAACTGTGCAGAAATGCATCTACAGTATATACATCATCGCAACACTTGCCTCTTAATTTTAACCGTATATCTCTCGCAAACTTCGCTTGTGCTGATCTTGTGCAAACTGGCAAAAATGTAAAAAAGTTTGAAACCTTTTTTAAGAAAACTAGAAAACTTTTTTAAACGAAATAAAACTAAACTTGCTCAAAGCAACATATTTTGTCATAATTTCGAGTTGAAGAACTTCTGTTAAGATTTCAAATCGTTCTAAACAAGCAGGTTTCCTTATTCTCCCTTTTAACAGATCTTCTAAAATCAGTTGTTCATTGTTCCAATCGTTTCAAGCATGCTCTGATCAGTTGTTCTTCTCTTGTAAGCACTTTATTTGCAATTTACCTTTGGAGAAATTGCTGTAATTGCACTGCCTTTTCTTGCTCCTTTCGCAACTAAACCGAACAAACCGGTTTACCCTAGTTTGCATTTGGTTCATGGAGACGCTGATAACCAAAAACGTACTCATTGACCTTTCAGAGCTAATCTTTCCTATTTCATTATACATGAGAAGCGAAACTGACTTCAATAAACTAGCTTTGCATATGTGCAGATGGGACGACTCAAGAGATTACTGATCTCGGGTGCGTTCCAGATTTGCTTTCTAACAACTACATACCAACGGATTAAATGTTTTCTGCTGATTTGCAGTGGCGCAGCCAGAATGAGGCCGAAAATGCAATGGCCCTCCACGAAACAAACTTGCTTAGATTTTTACTGGTGTTTTTTTTATCAATTTTCAACTGTTAGACAGACGTCAGTGACTGACGACATCATTGACTGGCCCCTCCCGAAAAAAAAATTCTTGACTGCGCTACTGCTGATTTGACATTGACTCGTTTTTTTAGCGATGGATCTGCTCAATTCACAATGATAATTAATTTGCGTTTTTACCTTTCAAATCAGACCAATGCTGACCATCTTGCGCATACCTTAGAAGAAATTATCTAGAAAGGGTATGCTACTGACGTATCAGTTTTGTCTTGTGCAAATCCTTCGAAATCTATTTTGCTGAATCATCTTTATTCTAATGGGGCCTGAAGAAATTGAAACTCCTCTCACCACGACGTGACAATTCATACCCAATTTTTCTGCAGTCAGACCAATTCAGTAATTAAATATGAAGCACGTGACCTTGTTCTGCTGAGGAAGAAAAGATTTTCTTTTTCAAGTTTAATTTTCGGACAAACTAAATCTGTGAACAAGAACGCCATTTTCATAACTTTGTTGGGATATTTATCATAAACACGAAGATTTGCATTGCTTGTTGCCGCCAAAGATTTTGTTGTTTATTTCTTGATTTAAACTTTACGAGCGTAGATTTAGTTTGTCGCTATACAGCCTCAGAGGCTTTGGCTATAAAATTCATTAAAATCGGTGATTTTACGTCTCAACTAAGAATGCTGATTGATCCCCGGAAGCGACAGTGTTCCTATTATGGGAAAAGTCATCTGCTGTACAGTCAGTGCANGATTTAATCCCACAAAATGTTGCCTGCTTGCTTTTTAAGTCATGACATCTGGTCATAACCTTACCTGTATTAGAAATGCCCATTTCATCTNAGAGTGAAATAGGTATCCGAAAACACTTTCATCTGAAAGTGTTACGCCCCTCAAACAAAAATTTTAAACGCGTTTATCATACACCTTCTTCGTTCACAACAAAATTTCTGATTAACACTTTACAGTCAGTTGGCAGCGCAAAGGGAGGTTGTTTGCATTATGCTTTTGAACCTAGTATTTGAGTTTAGTGTATGTTCTGATGCCATAAATGGTTTTTGGTTTATATTTCTATTGGTATTCGGTACCGTAAAAAATAATAGGAAACAATATTGTGTTGGTATACTTCATCCTTTATTAATTTTTATAAATTTTGCCAAAGGTCAACAAGTTTTTTGTGATTCTTATGTGCATTCTTGCTGTAAATTTATTCAATTTTTTAAATGTTTTAAAAATCGATCGGAACGACTTTGCAAAAACGCACACATTTGTTGTTAAATGTTGCGCAGTGCTGCAAACGCGCAACGAAGTCACTGTTCAAATAAGTAAAATATTTGCAAGGTAAGACAGGAAATTTTGCACGGAAAACTTGCTTCGATCGCATTTAAACTGAAAGCTTTACGCTTGTCTGTGTTGGTGAGCTTCGCGCCACGGACGTTGATTGATGGGAGCGTGAACTGCGGCGCTGCTTTTGGTAAATGTCACCGAAGCAATGCTTTCGGGCAAGGAATCGAGAGTACGATAAGAGTAAAACTGCTGCGTACGCTTTCGCCAACGCCCAATCGCATTCGCACTGCAAGCGAAAACTCCTCATTTCGTGCAAAGTGTGTTGAAACAGCATGCGCTTAGCTGAACAGTGCGAGAAATGTTTCGGAAATGAGTGAGCGGCACTGTCTGAAAGCGAGGTTTAATCCGAGTAAATTTTGTATACTGCAGCAAAACTACACAAGAAACAGCAAAACTACACGTTCTTTTCTGCTTGGTGTTGTCCTGACATCGTTTCTTGAAAAAGTATGACACATTGTCAATAGTGTGCTCCCAAAATTGTTTACACTGACTAGTACTCATAACCACGAATATTGTTCATGCCATTATTAGTCGGTTAGTAACAAATTTATGACGGTGCATCTCACAAAATATGGGAATTATATTCTAGATTTCCTAAACGGGGGAAAACGTTTGCTCTGCGTTGTGGTGAAATGCTGCAGTATAAGTTTTGATTTTTGTTTTGAGACTCCCACNAGGATCACGATTCCGACTGTGAGAGATATAAACTATCACTTNGCTCTCCCTTTTAACGCATCCATCAGCTGAACGCAGTTCTGAGTTGTCAATGACAATTCCAAAGTTGTGCTTTATATTTGTCTTAAACATCCAGAAATAAAGATATTGTTATTTGTTCNNAGGAGTTTCATCACGTTCATCAAGCTCAGATGCTACACGCAGGGGTGTAGTGGGACGGGAACTCGTGGCAACGGCACTCCCACACNTTTTCATAGTAACCTGACTTGAACATGTGAATTTTTACTTAGATTTCTTGTGTATATCGTCAGACGTTGCATAAATGATCAAATGGCAAGCTATCTCTTGCGCAGCACCTTAGCATAATTGTGCAATTACTGATAATATGGTTACTTTTTGGGTGTTCCCCCAATTCTTTTTTCGTGTTCCCACCCTTATTTTATTTGAAAATGACTAGTTTGTGTGTGCGTTCCCACACTTCATTTTTAGCACTACACCCCTGGCTATACGTAACGTTTGCGGAGCATTTCCATCGATATATCCTTTGTCGAATGGAGATGATGCAGTCTCTAAAGGTTTTACTTTGCTTTGCTTCACTTTTGAAACAGTCTCATAAAACGCACTGCAGAAAATGCTCAAACGGACGTGATCTCTCCGAGACAATTAAATGTTACGTAATAGTACCGACATTTACTGTTATTATGTAGGAGAACAAATTGTTCGGATTGAAACTGGAAGAGAATTTTCTACCATTTTTGCTCACTGTCACCAGACCAACACTACTGTACTCAAAAATTAAGCTCTCGCATAAAAAAGATTGCTTTTCCTTACCTCGGTGTTCCAAAAGACTGCCATGGCTTTAGCAGTTTTATTCAACCTTGATTCATTTCGCAAAGGTCTCATCGGAAGTTAGTCGCAGTACCCGGCGTAATTTATTGTATGGTTCAGTATTTGCATTTGCAGTAAGCAGATAATGAGCATAAAAATATGTAACAGCGAATGAGACAGATAAGAGATTCATGAACTGATTGGCGAGTTGACAGGGCTGGACAAATATTCACAAAGCAAGTGCAAAAGAAGTGCTCAACAGAGTGCTTGGTTGGTTTATGTAATGAAAAATAACAATTGAAAGGTGATCGTGGCAAAATGTTTAAGTTGAACAGTTACGAGAATACCTTGGCACTGTTTGCTAATGTCCTGCGAATGGAGAAATCCAGTAAATGAAAGCCAGCTGCCATCCAGCACGTCATATGTTTTGCACTAATTATACCAGTCTAAGGCGGGGTGCTTCGCGCAGATGCAAACAAGTATCTTGTGTACAACATACTTGAAATAACGTGACTTGTAAATCATACAGAAAAGACGTAAACTGGACAAAGTTGTTTGTCTGCCCGGAAAGACGGCAGCCGCCGTTAATATTTCCAACTGTAAGTATACCGCAATGCTGGTTTTAACTGGTAGACCCAGGCAGTCCGAGTTTCGTATTTTGAGGCAACAGCGACAAGTTGCAATGAGCGATCTGCTCATGTCTAAGGTTTTATGCAAATGCATCAGCGATAAACGAACGTTTGCGTGTGATACGACACAAAAAGTTTGGACTTTTCTGAACGTGAACTGCTGCCGCAATGGGATTACAAGGGTGTCGTTTCAACAATGTGCATGCTTTAGTTATTTTTCATACCAACAAGACTGCTTCAAACGCGACATATCTTGGTAGTGATAAAACGCCGTAATTAGCCAAAATGCTGAATAAACAAACTTTGCAGCAGACTTAGGCAACTATAAATTGTTTCAGTTTTTCTAAATTAGATTGGAATTAAAATTAGAGCTACTCAGTTTTCCGAACTTAGAAATATCGAATTCGCGAGAAGTAGAAATTGAACTAAGCTCAGAAATACAATTACATTTAACCAAATCAAGTTCAATGTAAGTTCAATTCATGACATATAAGAATTTATTCTCATAATTATGAGAATGGCAAACATTCGCATATAGGCAATGATTAGCGGGTTTCATGCTGTACAATTCGCTTGGTTAACTGAAAACTCTTTCCGATGGAGCTGGTGCTACTCTCAAATGTTGGTAGTACGTACTAGCTACTGCTCGTCACAATGTCTATCATGACTGTATGGCTGGTTTAAGTGATATTGATGTAATGTGATTACGACATGACACTTTCATCTCTTTATTGCGCTTTACGTACGCGAGACGCATTCTTGTATCACTCGTTGAATAACGCTTTTGGACAAAGTAACCGTTTCAGTAAAACCGGGAATTAGATTAGAAGTGAAATTAGAGCACAAAAGCTTTTCACAAATTAGATTAGAAATACTAGCATTTCGCTCTAATTCGTCTAAGCTAGGTTGCAGAATAGCTGGAAAAGCTTTGAAATTGGAAGCTTGCACTTTGTTGCCAATATTTTTAAAGAAAAGAATCTTATCGTTATGTAACCTGTATTTCCTAAAATTAAACTTTACGTCTTGTGTTTTCTCCATTTTAAATTTCTCGGGATCGTGCGCTCTCTTCATTGCATTGTACGTGATATTATGATTGGACAGATACGCATTTCTACCGGCTGGGTCTTAATTCGGGTTCAGCTTTTTTTCAGAATTCTCCAGAAATCCAGCCCTCCAGAATTCGAGTTGGACGTGCACAATGTGTCAAGCATTCGTAAGTTGGGCTCACATTTTTCGCAACTCCTCCACATGGCTTGTTGTCTAGCCTACAGCTGCTGTGCCAACTATGTGCAAATGCTGAATTGCATGTTCATTTATGAGATGTTCTGTTTGCTGCGGCTTATCATACACAAGCAAGTGACAATATGTTATAAGTATGGTATGAAAGGTATTGGAAGCGATCAACGCATAGTTTGCAAAGGCGCGTGCTTGCTTGATACATCTGCGCACGAGAGGGAACTTCAACGCAACTTCAGACCAAAGTTGTTTCTTGACCATTCGTCTGCGCTGCTTCGTCGTTCGAGTTTTCTTCTTTGCGCCCATTCAACGATGGCAACGATTCCTTCTTGAAATGGTGAGCTGAAAGCCATTGAGAACAAACACGTAAGGCCACAGCATGCTCTAAGAAAGCTTTCAAGCTGCAAACGGCTTCGTGTGTCAAAAATATTTGACAAAGACGAACACTGTGGTTCTAGTTACTGACAGGCACTGCGAGCACAAGCGCGGCATGTGCTCGTAGTCATTGTGTGTTTACGTGGAGAAGCGTGGCATATCGAATGCACGGATAAATCTGACCTGAAGTCTGCTTCTGCGCAAAAAATGCCTCTATACGTCGATAGCAACTGCTGATATATAATGACTAATGAGTGAAATGGGTCAATTCACTCGTGCCTCGCCAAGTAAAGAAAACTTTGATTGCAAATAAGCTTTGTTTCAACTTTGGGGTTTTGTCCATGCGGTGCTTGGTATTATTTTTTTCGTAAGTTTAGCATCAGTGGAAAATAAAAAAGTAAAGAGCGTATTTTTAAAGGAAGTTGCGGATGAAAGCAAATTAGGTGCGCTTCGATAACAACCGAAAATTATCCAGCTCGTGTTTGTGTTTTTGTGAAACACCACGGCATCCTACTTTTATCATCCTTCTCATTAGCATGATTGTAGAACATCTTGGTTTCGAGCAATCTTTGGCGTCGTGATTGAATGAGAAGGTCGCCGGGTATGTCGGGTATCAATATGTCCAGGAGTATCTTCAATCCGAAGACAATATTCTGTCGATAAGTGGACAGCACGAAATTAATCGAGAGCTCCGCTGCGCAACCGGTTTTACCGATTGTCAAGATTTTCCACAGGTCAGTTGTGAAGAAACTGTTTCAGGGCTCTGATTAAATTTTGTTAAACGAAGCAGATCAACAAGCAATCATAATGGAAAACTAGACCTCGATTGTTATATACAGTAGGTATGTTTGCTTTTTAAGTAGCAATATTGACTTCAGCTGAAATGATCAAACTCAAGCTTGAGCTGCGCCTAACTTCACAAACTGTAGCTCCGTAGCATAATTAGGAACATCACTGGCTTTTTCAACAGCTACTTTGGAATAGACAATTTCTTCATGAGGACCAAATAGGCTTGTACTATAAAAACAAACCAAAACTTACAAAAACTTTTGCAATTAGAGAAACAAACAACGCAGTTAAAGCAGAAAGTAAAAATCAGCTGAGGTGACTTGAAGCAGAGGACTGAAACTGCTGAATGCAAAGATAAATTATTGCTTAAATTATTAATAAATTATTGCTTTTGTGTCCAGACCAACCTAATAGACCAACTGTAGCAGAACCACCTTCAACTTTGCTATGGCAGATATTAACACTGATCTGGTGTGACAGAGGTCGTAGCTGCAAAAATTTGTAAAGAGCGCAATGCATGAGGTTAAAGACTCTTTAGGCAGCACATTGCTGTGGAGCAGAAGCTTAATTTTTCCAATCCATTCTGCAGAGGTGTATCGAAACTTCGAAATCGACTGAGTGATTTTGAGAAGTCACGTTTAGGCTGTCAATAGAAAAAACTCGCAAAATGTCAAACGCGTCTTGCCTCAAAAACGAACAAAAAGATGAAGATTCCAGCATATACGTGCCAGTGATCAAGTGATCCTGTGAAGTAGTGAGTGGGATCCGATGTCTGATACCTGAAAGGTTATTGAGAGTGTCACGCAAATTGTTTTAAATACCTTTTATAAATTTTACAAATTTCACCAACTTACAATGTGTCACATCCCATATAAAGCAGTCCATTCAAAAAGTGTAGCAACATTCAATATAATACACATCTATTTCAGTCAGAGGACTTATCGGAGAAGACATTGCAAAAAGGCGTAAGCGCCACATATAGTCCAAATGATTTACCAGCATACTGGAGGTACTCGCGATATAGATGTGTTGTAAGGAGGAGATTTGTCAATGTCTGTCACCGATATGTTAATCAGTGTGCTTCGGAGAAAACCATCAAGGCATCTGCAGTTCAAAACATCTTCGCATTAAAACATCACGTTTTTTTTCCATGATTGAAAAGCATCATGATTTTGCTTGCTGTGGTTTCTTGTACAATACGCAGGTTCAAGTCAGAAATCTGGAGAATTAGACCCTAATGAATATGTTGCTTAGATGGTGCTTCAATATGTTTCTGTGGACCTTTTACGATGAAAATAAGATTAGGTTTTCTCTACTCTCTAAAATTAAAATTATGCTAGATACAAAAAATTCCTATAAAATTCCTATAGAATATAGAATATTCTATTGTCAAAAAAACTGAGTATCAGCGGAAAGTTTTCTTTAAACATTACGGTTTATTGCAAGACATAGAAATATCTTTTACTAATTCTTCAAATATAAAAATATAATTTCAATACCTTTTTATGAAGCACTTACCCTCCGGTATAATTCGAAATTCTACGACAAGGACTGTACAAAAGATAGTAAATGGTCTTTTCGATGAACTTCGATGTAATGCCAATAATCAGTCCATTTGACAAAACAGCTACAATGCTGATGCCTTCGAGGATTGAAAACCACATACCTACAGATAACAGTTTTGCAAAAAAGGAAGTATGAATTGCAAGGCTTTTCTGCTATGAGAAAAAAACGTAAGTTTATTTTAGTGGCATTCAATGGTAACTGATCAATTCGACCGGACACTTCAACGCACCTTAAACCGCCAAAGCTATCGGTGTGTTTGCTAAAGCAATGATGCCTTTATGAAAATGTTTAAGTGTAGTCTTGAAATACAAGTAGCCTGTGGCTTTTGCTGTAAAAGCTTAGAATTGGACAAATGCGCAAGCACTTAGAGCTGTACAGAAGGAATGAATCCTGCTTTAACTATGCTCAATTTCATCTGGAACAAACCGAATAGCCTCGTTAATTTTGTTACCCTAGTTTCATAAAATGTATTATTATGGCATTTACTAATAGGCTAATCCTGTGTAAACAATCATTTATACTCCAGATCCTTCTTTGTCCAGTCAAAACATTACACGCGATGTAACTTGAAACAGAATTCTATGGGCATTATTGCTCAGAGTTACAACAAACATGGCTGAGCACGAGTTGTCTTTAGTCTTGTGTACGCAGAAACTTTCACAAGTTTGATCAGAGACCTTGCAAAAGACCTCTTTACAGAGGTTTTTGATCAGTGACTTCGGATCTAGGCAAGACTCATTTTTCTCCAATTTCTCTAAGTTTATTTATGGTACCGACAATAAAATTATCGAAAATTTTTGTTCTTCGATACAGTGGTCAACCGCAGTTAGGCCCTGCCCGAGTAAGACAAAATTAATATTGGGTGGGCAAAGAAGTTTTTTTAAACATTGTGATAAATTCAAAAACTTTTTTGTTTGGCAGTACTCAAAACAAGGAGTTTTTCGCTTCAATGCAGTGGGCACATGGCGCTCATTCCCAATGGATTGCTTTCTGTATATGCGTCAGTTTTGTGGCTATTGACATGTTTCTGAATTACTTCGTTTTTTTGCTCTTGAACCTACAAAATGCTGATAAATACTGCAGCCAGGAATTTGTTTTGCACCCACTGTGGAACGTTTGTGGCCTGGGGTTTCCTACCGAAAAACAGTCCATAAAAGTTGATTTTACAATGACGAACTTTTAACAAAAATTCGCTGCCGGAAAAAATATAGTAAGAGTAGACCACAGCATGCTCTGTTGCTCCTTCCAAAGCAATATGTTCAAAGATGAGATAGTTTTGACACGTTAGAGCTCTATATTCAGAGGAGCCTAAACCCATGGTTAAATAAGTCAGAGAATACAATTTTGAAGAATTCCCAAGTGGTTGTACAGCGACTACACGTCGCGATTAGATCAACGATGATTTTCGTCATGAAGAAAATTTGTTGGGAGGCGAAAAACACACCTTAGTTTAAAGTTTCCATGTGGGAATGTCGTTTAGTGTCTACCTTGATTGTAGGCATTTATTTTATTCACTTTCGTACCCGCTTTTCCAATCGAGATGGTCGCAGGGGCAGCTGTCCTAGATGGACTCGAAATGCCTCACGGTTTTCAGCAGATAATATGTCCAATGTATTGTGCGCCACTGGCTCTTCCGTGAAAATCAAAATCTCAGCTCTACCCCAGAGTCAGGCGGAACCACTGATCCTGAAAAACTAGCATAACACTATAGAGATGTCACGGGCTTACATATTTATGACCCGAACCGACCCAGAGTCATCACAACAAATCCGTAACCCAATCCGTACCTGTAACCCCTCTTAAAATTTGGCCCGTACCGGCTCGGCCCATAAAAAAACCAGTGCCTATTGTACCCCATGAGATAAAAACACTGCTGGAGCTATTTTGTCTTTAGTCGAACACGATTGGTGGAAGTGGTCACATGACAAGTTCGGATCACGTTCTACATATTGCCACGTTTTTTTCCATAATCAGGTCTAACACGCTTATGACAAAGTTTTGCTGATGCTTGTTGCCTTCTTCCATAATCATGAATGTTGTTTAGTTTTGAAATAAAATTATAAAAAGAAAGGTGTAGGATACCATTTTAGCATTGTACTTGTACGTGAACTTTGCCAAATTGAAAGTTGCTATAAATGAGATGCATGGAGAATTTTAAATATTTTAAAAATATTTTTTGAACTCGACCTTCTGTAGGTAAAGTGATGCATTTCAAAGTTCGTTTTTGTAGCAATTGTGCACACTGGTTGGACAGAAGTTTTATGGGCTCGTCCCCAAAGTACATGCATGCTGTGTGTGTTGTGTGTTCGTTGTGCTGTAGATTGTGCTTGTGCGCTCCGTGGTGGTGTGGAGTGGTAGTGTTCATTTGCAGTGTGCGCTGACAGCAGAGGTTTTAGGAAGCTAGGTCCTCTGAAACTGAACCACTGAGAGGAAAATATGGACTAGTTCGCATTTACCAGTACTGTTTAAGCGTTGTTCACTAATCGCTCACAGAGCTTAGAAAAACTTTGGAAATCCGACAGAAATTCCACCAGAGGGCGATGCTAGCGACAACTAACGTCACAGAAAAGAAATATCCTCAACATCCACGCAAGTGCTTGAAAAAGTGAGCGGACTGTAGCTGTATCCAAGAAAAAACAAGTGTTTGGGCGGTTAACTGGCCCTTGAAAACCTGCCATTAACCGCCATTTTAGAGGCCCATGCCATCTCACAACACCACTAGGAAACACAGCCACAACAAAAAATATTATTCATTCGTCACTGAGTAAAAAAAGCTCATTTCCTTGTGTGCAAACCAACTGTGTTGGTCAATAAGACGTTTGGAGATTTTGTAAAAATGACTCTGACTCGAGTATCGAGTTATTCATTGTGACTCGAGTCAAGTTGAATCATTCGGTAAAAAACGTAGCTCGAGTCGAGTCACCACCACATCGTTTCTCAACGTGACTTGACTCGAGGCACTAAAAAGTGCGACTCGGGTCGAGTCATTGATTCCAGTCACGCCATCACTGGCTGTTACTGGTTGGATTGGCTGGTCCTGAAGCTTATTCCGACAAAGATCATGTGTTGCTAAAAACTTCATGTTATAAAGACCTTTTACATTTGGCAAAGCTGGTCAAACGAGACACTGGAGAACTGTACTTGCAGTAAGAAAAGACAGAAATAGCGTTTGGATATCGTGATAGTTGCTGAAATGATATATTAAGGTTATTTTTTTCATCAGATACGCATGTGGTGGCTTGAAGATAGTGCTTGTTTGACTCAGGGCGTTGATTTGTACCTCTTTTGTAAAACAAAGTCAGATACTGAAATTTTAATTGGGCAGCTTAACACTCCGAAAATCTGTGGCTGTGGATTTGCTGCCACAAAAGTGCTTTTTGCGAGGTATAGTTGTTTCCGTTCTGTTATAACCGGGGGTGTAGTGGTAAGAAAAAGAATTGTGGGAACGCACAAAAATAACTAGCTATTTTCAACAGCACTTCAAATTCAGTTTTTAACCAGTTTTCAATTTATAAGCATTCACTTTCATTACATTACAAACAAAAACATGAAAAAAGTGTGGGAACGCCGTTTCCAGGCGTTCTGCCCCACTGCACCTCCGTCTATAACTACATGTCATAATGTAGTACATTTTCGGGTAAATCACTTCGAATAGTCTACTTCTACAGCAACTCAACATTGTTAATTGCAAATCATTTCAAATTTGTTGATCAAACAACTAAAAATCATTTCATGCTTTGTCACATTTGCAATCTGTGCCAGCATGATTACCAACGGTATTCCCACAAAAATTTTTGCTAAACAAATTCACTTGCGTAACATTCTTTAGACATGTAATGTAAAGCTATATTGCCAGGAAAAGCCTCAAATAGGGATAGCAGTAGGTGGGTTACTGAAAAGTCTTTGAAGTGCTAAAAAGATTTGCCTAGTTTAGAAAGATATGCTTTTCAAACAAATTATGGCAAAAACTTCGAATGCAGTTCGAGCAAAATTATATTGAAAAAATCAATTCCAGCACAATTTATATCAACAAACACACTACAGTGGACTTGTTGAAGAAAACTTGAGACGTACTGTTTTTTTGAATGACTTGGAACGATCTGTAACTTAAATAAAAACGGAACAGGTTAGCATTCATCTGGGTGTTCGTGCAACTCAACCAAAATATGCTCAAAAATTCTTTTAAAGTTGCTTTAGTTTGTAGCAATCTTTTCGACTCAATTTTCCAACTTAATACAAAGTATCTCGAAAACTATTTCGGAAACCATGTAAATTGTGAAATCTTGTAACTTGAATTGTGCTCCAAAAGGCTGACTTTGAAAAAGGTGTCTTGTGCCGTGATAATAATTTGTCAAAGTAAGCGAACGACAATAATTTTTTACTTAAAACATCACATCTAACATACGGAGCAAAAATTTGCCCTGCGTTGAGCAGAATCTAAAAGCTTTCAAGAAAGCTGCTTTTTCGTTTTTGAATCCAAAGCACCGATCAAAACCACTGCAAGCTCTCTGCCTATTCTAGCAACCTACAATGGTTTGATACAGTTCAGAACTTACCAATATCATTGCTCCTTTCGGGAACAACACGCTGTGTTTGAGTCACGAACTTGTAGGCATCTAATCGTATCTCAATCACGTTGTTAAGCAAAGCGAAGAGTGGCCCAAGAGGAAATGCAGTTGCAAAGAGTGTGACGAAACCATACTGAATGACTGCAGCACACAAAGTGCAGTTGTTAAGAGTTAATGCAGTTAAAACCGCTTCGGAAAACGAATGTTGCTTCATACGAAGGACTTATTTTCACTGTTTGTTGCAGTGATCTAGCCATGTATAACAAAGCAACTGTGCAGTGCTATATTTACGGCAAACACGGCTTTCTTTGTCATACCAAACATAACAGTGGATTATGTTTCTATCAAAAGGTATCAAAAATCGTCTTAGCAGCACAAATCGGACTGCACAGTTTTCAAAGTTCGTTTTGAAAATTACAATCTTATAAGATGGATGAAAAAAGAAAAGCTCTCGTGGGCACCTTTTTCCTCAGGGTTTAATTCTTGAGATAACAGCATACTGACATAGTAATCCAGGTATCTTTCAGGACCACACACAAAAGTGCACAATAAAATTAATGAGAAGTTGCGTGCTGCAGAATTTCAGCTGTTCACTGTAAAAGTACATGAAATTCCAGAGTTGGGAAAATGCATTTTTTAACATTTGTTCTGCCTTTCAACATTTTCCATGCAGCACGTAGTCCTTGTTTGATCAACATTCTTGTTTGAAAAAACGCTGACAATTATAACGTAGTGGAAAATACAGGGGATGGGGCAATAGCCCCACATAAACAATCACTGGATTGCTTGAAGTGGCGCTCTTTTATAACAACAGCACTTCTTCCCTTGGCCTTTCACAGTCTATCTGCGTTGGTGTTTTTGGCATTATTATGACTCGAAAAAAATTTATGACGTTATTTTTTATTTCAATTTCAAAGGAAAAACTTAGAAAAATTATTAGCGTTGAAACTGAGTAATCTATAGCTTGCAAAACTTTTGAAACCTTTCAAATGTTTAAGTATTCGTATATACTACGCATACTACGACAGTGTTAACAATGTTAACGTTAAAATTGGTAATGCATTTTAGCGCATGCCTTTTGGCAGCCCTCCAAACGCCAAGTCTTGATCCGCCCGTGTTTATGAAGTATCTCATATGTTACGCGTACTGCATCAGGACTTAGGCTTCGTATTTTGAAACTTCAGCAACGGTCTTGTATCAATAGTTTGACGTTACGTATCTTTCAGTACAGTATTACCGTGTCAAGCGAAATTTCTGACCTCTGCGAAATTTCTGACCTGCTGTTGTTTTTTCAGTTATTTTGCTGCTCAGAATAAAGAAATAAAGTCTGGCAATTACTTTTTTGATGTGTGTTGTGTAAATTAAAACATTTTGGTTAGATGTCAGGCACGCACAACAAGCTATAGCGCGGGAAAAACTTTAACCATTGAAAATTTTCGTACTTAGTCGTTGAACTCAATCGTTTTTCTTTTTCTCACCCTAACCAAAACCGTAACCGAGCACACTTACCTAAATTCGAATTCCTAACCCCTAATAATCAGTTTTATCAGCGTATTTGCTATATAGAATATCAGTCTATGCATACGGACATGGTGTGAAGACAGAAATTTAGCAAGTCAGAAATTTCGCTTGACACCGGGTTACGATTGTGATATCAGCGTCAGCAAGGTGTAAGTATGCACAGTTACCTTGGAACTATAGAGCCACCAAGCACAGTTTACCTTGGAACTATAGAGCCAGTGACTAAACCAGTGCTTCCCAAAAATGGCGGCAAGGCTCGCTAGTGGCTTGTGGAGAGATTTCCAAGTGCGGTTCCAAGTTATTGTTGAAAATCTATTTACAATAGTCAGTCCCCAGACGGGCACTATTTGGAACTTTCTGGTTGTAGTGGAACACAGGGCCACAGTTGCGGCCTCCAAGTCTTTGGAACGGTTGGACAATCTAACATTTTGCGTTTCGAAAGCAAAACAGTTATCAGCCAAAAAATAATGCCAACGTTTTCGATATAGATTTTTGCTTATTGTCATTTGTGAATAGCATAAAACTACGATTTTTCAAGCCATCTGGGTCACATAAGAAAACAAATTTATAAGGACTGGTGTAAACACTTAGCGCTGGTTATTTGGCTCAGTTTCAACGTTTCGTCACCTGCGTTCCTTTGATTACTTGTGCACAATAATGTGTACTTAGCACTGCTAAGTTAGCAGTTAAATGTGCTTGTCAGCTGTCTATAAATGAAGAAGAAAGTTAGTATACACGCATATCAAAATAGGTTTGTATTATATTTTCTCATAAAAATAATACAAGCTGAAACCTAGTATTATTAAAATCTTTTTCGAAAAAGTTATTACAAGTTTGATTTGAAACAGGATGTTTTTTCTTGCTTCGATCGTGAAAAGAAGTGCACATATAGAAGTAATTACCACAATTTTTAATTTAAGTGTTTCGCCAAAAATATAATGGGTATTTGTAAGTATTTTTGATGATAGGAAATGTGTGCTATAAAGTAATTCAAATGTGTCTTGAGGTGTAAAACATTAAACAATCGATCAGTTAAAAGTTCTAAAAAGCTGCGAATAAAGGCTTAACATCAACGTTGAAACATGCTGGAAACCACTTTAATATTTGTCGCTTTTTTGCAGCGTTATAAAAGTCTGATTTAAAAGAACAATTCTCTGTGTTACATCAATTGTTGGATAAAGAACCACGTTATTACAGTTTTATGCGATTAACACAGCAACGAGCTTTTCTTAATCAAACACAGGTCTGCAACAGATTGAATCAAAGATTTTAAGCATTTACCCATTTCTAGGTACTCCGAAAACAGGCCCAGCTCTCCGAAAGGTTCTAACGTGAAATCGCGAATAGTTGCTTCTTCGATAAACTTCTCGGATTGTTGGTTGCTGCTTGCCTCAACTCCAACACCTACAAATATCACTAAGTACTGATTGAGTTGTAGCGCAGTTAAACAAAATAAAGTTGGTGTTACACTTGAACAGCGAAAAGGTTTTGCCTCACAGCATCATCTTGTAACGTTTTTTCACGCACTTATTCACCTACATTATACTGACACACAGCTTTCACATAAAAATGTAAGAGACATTATTATCTACGTTTTGTTCGTTTTCACACAACACAAAATCAGCATAAATAAAAAAGTTTTCAAATGCATGTGCTTTTTCTAGAAGCGCTGAAGTGTTTTATCTTTTCTGCATGACCTTATGCCACATTGGCCTTGGAGTGCAAGCTATCCGAGGCCTGGAAACAGAAAATCAGGCATGAAGTGACCTTTTGGCTTTTAATAAATGCATGGTTTGCTATTGCCCTTCATGAGTTAAGGCAATATTTAAAACATGTTTTAGGATATTGAAATAAACGTGTTTCTCGGCAGTGAATAGTTTGAATCAAACTGCACCTTTATCGTCTTCAATTACAGCATTGTTCACTTTCCCTGCTTTTCTTGCTTTCCATGCGTTGAGTATCAACCTTTCGAAACACAAAAATCAAAATGGTGTTTGCAATCGGAGATTTTCAACGAAAGAACTGTTTAAAAATTTTAATGTTAAAATAGCATAGGTCTGCACCCATAGCAATGCTTACTGTACAGGTACGTTGCGACATTTTAAAACCACTACTTTTGTTGCACACTTCGAATAAGCGGATGTATGTGGCTTAAAAAGTCTCCCAAGATGTATTCTGGTATGTGAAACCTTCAAATTTTCTACACTGAAGACAGAAAAAATAGCAAAAGTTCAAGATGGTTTTATCAACTTGCGTACTTTGACAAAATGCAGGATTTGACAGTGAAATAAACTGAGTTACTGTAGTAAGTGATGGAAGTTAAGCAAACTAAGCAAGGAAAATGGCCAAAATTAGAGAATGGTTTGTGGAAAAAACAGATCATTTAGATATGATTTGATAGTTCTGCCACGCTTCTGTGACTACTATAATTAAACACGTTTTTTACGGACGGAAGACTCTGTGCAGTTCATTGCTTTTTTGAAAAGCGAGCGAACTGTATCAATTACTTACGGAAAAATGATTTCCTTTGCATTGTTCAACGCTTGCTTGAGTATCATCACAATCGCAAGATTAATGAAAACCTCGATGAAACATCCCGCAGGATCGCACTGTGGATGAAAATCAGTGCCAGTGTGAAAAATAACGACCACGTGACGGTCAGTAGAAACGCCATTAATAATCTGGCACGATCATGTCCAACAAAAAGTAGCTAAGCGTTTAGAACAAAACTTCTACCAAGGATTCATTTAATCTTTTTATTATGCGTTATGACTTCCCAACAGCAAGACACGTGATACAAGCACTACCGCTTGTGGATAAAACTTCATTGGTCGTATTGCAATTCCGTCCTCTTGTGTTTGAAATGTTTTTTTTACAAACAAGAAAAACACTGAAAACTTGTTTTATTCAGTACGTTTCAAACAGGCTGTCAAGCACTGAGAACTATTTGTTTATGCGCATAAAAACTGGATGGGTTCTATATAACACAAAGAGGTAAAACGCTCAGTTGCTCCTACTTCTTCATTCCGAAATCCTCCCAGCCTATAATAAGACCTCGGTGTTCCAATAATACGACCTCGGAAAAAGGCAGCGTAACACGTCGAGGAGTAGTAATTAACCGCTTGGAAAAGGAACATTTTCAAGGTGTACGAATCTTCGAACTCGTCTTGGGTTCGAGGTGCCTCTGAAATGTACGTATGAATAGAAAGCACTCTGATCTCTTGCTATTAGACACGAACATGAAGGCAGTACAAAATTGCGGCGTGTGGTCACGAGCTGCGTTTTAGCTGAAATCAGACCAAGGCTTGGAAAATGTCACCTAAACTGAGGCTGAGAGTGTTGCAGTGCTGCATCTGTTTTCAGCTCACAAACAGTTTTAGTACGTCAACGAAAAACCACCTTAAAAAGTGGAAATTTATTTAAAACAGTTATGGTAGACTAAAAATGACCAGTACAAATAGTATTTGAGAAACGATCGCAGTAAAAAACTTTGCTGAAAAATCAGGATAGCACCAAACATTCTTCACAGCTGTTCGGAATGAACCAGGACGACGAGATTCACCAGACGTATTGTCAAAAATCCTCAATATCATAAAAATTCGTTTAATGTCGATGTTTAATGTCTCCATACCCACAAACAATGAAGTACAACTCACGCACACTTGGCGGTAATAAGAAACACACTCATTGATGAAAGAATACAAGCGTAGCTATGTTGCGCTAACAAAGAACACATGCATAGATGGCACTAACGCTGTACTTTGATACTCAGCACCGCTGTTTGCTGCAGTGATGCTGCAGTGGGTAATTCATAACAAGTTTGTATTAAAACTGCATCACTTTTCAGAAATTGTACTTAAAAAAATATAAAATTAAATTGAAACTATGTTACTTTTTCGCTTAAGAATAAAAACATTGACTAGAGTAGAAATGTCTATTTCTTGTTCTTTTAGCAAAAGCAAGTACCAAGCTGCGGTCCGTCTATCAAGACGTGTCCAGTCAAAGGAGGGCTAAATGGAGTCAAAAATATTTAAATCGAGTCTTAAGTGAAACTCTTTCATGAACAGGTTTTAACAACAATACAATGACCACNGTGAAATGTGAAAATAAAATTTTGTGTATAACTCACCTAAATTAGTGAGTCTGAGAGCCAGCTTTTGATAAATCTGAAAAAAGCAGTAAGTACATTGTTTTTCCGCAACACATTTAATACTTTCTTAGAAATGCAATTGTTACATACAGTACTATAAGAGTCATATGTTTGTCAAACCGTAAAGCAATGCCGTATGGTACGGTGTGCTTTCATGCAATCACTGTAACAAAATTGAGCTTCAACAGGCTGAAGGTTGCGAAAAAATCCACAAACAAACTGATCTACGAACGCAATTTTACGGTTGCTGATTATTACTACCCTTGTTTCTGTTGACATGAGTTTTCAACCTCATTGGCGTTTTGCCACCCAGTTTAAAAGTGAGTTTGCAACTTTTTCTCCATAAATACCAGCAGAGGAAAAGATCGTCTTCCCCTACGTATTGAAGGTGGAGTATTCAACTAGACTAATATTTAATGAGACTGTCGAACGTCTGAAGTTACAGCGATTTAATTTGGCGGACACATTAACATCGCAATTAAGAAATGCCCATGGTGATTATTTAGACGATGCAAGCGGTTCTCTTTCAAAACATACCTCTTCATAACAGACCACATTCGTAACAGACCCGTTCATAATAGACCACGTTCAAAACAGACCCATTCATAACAGACAACCTTCCTAACGGGTCTGTTATGAATGTGGTGTGTTATGAACGGGTCTATTGTGAACAGGTCTGTTATCAACGTGGTCTGTTGTGAGTGCTCTGTTATGAGTGGTCTGTTTTGAACGGACACCGTTGCAAGCAGTCTTGCGTGTAACGCAGTTCTCTGAGTCTTTACATTAGAGATGGCACGGGCCAGCACTTTTGCAGCCCGGCCCGCCCGGAGCTAATAATAAACCGCCCGACCCGTCTATGGTGAACCACGACTTATTTTCTGGCCCGGACCGGCCCGTGGCCCGCAATATATCGTAAACTCAAAAGCAAAGCCACAACACTTAAGTTTTCAGTTCGTTGTCTTTTGGACAATAAAACCATGTAGTCTTAATGGCTATAGGTCCGCCAGAGCACTTTTGAAAACTTATTCGTCCGCCGCCTGTAACGTGACACTAACACACAAGTGTGTGCTAGGCTGCACTACACTTGCTAGTAACATAATGAACCTAAAACTTAACCCTAACCTAACACCTAATCCTAAACTAGGGGTTCCCAAACTGGGGTACATGTACCCTTATGCTAGTAGGGGTGCATTTGCCTATCTGAAGGGGTACATTTGAGGTTGGCAATGGAAGGAAAAATATGTTTACATATTATTCATTTCGAAATATTTATACATACATCAGTGAATATTATTGTCAAAATCATTATATGCTTGTTGGTAAGTACATTCTTGTTATTTTCTACAGCCTTTTTGTCATAAGAAATTTTAGGGGTACATGCTCATCTATCGAAATGCTGAAGGGTACATGGCCAGAGAAAGTTTGATAACACCTGTCCTAAACTTAAACCCACAGTCCCGTCGCCACGTGGGAGCTTGGGCGGGCTTAGTCCCCCCAAAAAAGCTCCAAACCCCCCCAAATGTGAAACATGAAACACTATAAATTAGTGGAGTTTTTGTCCATTTTTAGAATTTCAAGCCACTCAGCACAAAGGCAAAGCCCCCCTATTGAAAACTTTCTGGTGACAGTTCTGCCTAAACCTCGGCGACAGCGCCAGACTATAAATGAAANTGTTTGTTGCTTCGATTGATTCATAACATGGTTCACTGGTTTGCGTGGAAACAAGTGAAACAGAACATTAGCAGAACGGTNAAATGGAGAGAACAGCAGCAAAACATTTCCTTGTTAGACTTTGAAACTTTGCAAAAACAAAAATTTTCACCTAATTCGCGAGCAGACCGCAGCGGCCCGGAATGACGTCACCGCTAAAAAAATTGTTAGCGGACTATTTCAAAACCTATAGCGGACTGCCAGAAGACTGGACTGTTAGCAACCCGTGCCATCTCTACTTTACATGACTCTTATCCGAGCATTCTTCATGTCAGTCATTGCAGGTCCGCAAAACCTGTTTTGGAGTCCAACAACACATACTTCGGTAAACCTGCCAACAGGCTAAAAAACAAACCGTATTTTTAGAAAACTGATCCTGTTATGATTGATAAACTTTCACCACCATCAATTTAAGAGTGAAAAGTGTTATCTTCTACAAAATTATATCGCTTATAGATTTGACCGGTCTTCTTCGACCAGGTTACAGTCGGATGTGGTGTCCCTTTCCCTTTCATTACTCACTGAGTACACTCACTTAGTATTAGTATTTGTCTTTGGTAGCAAACTAAACAGTGTTACGTCAAACTTTTTTCCCCTTACTACGTCCATGATAGCAATAATGATGAAGTTGATCAAAGAAGCTGAGGTGGAAATAAGTGTTCGAGAGTGTTGTCGGAAGAATCCGTCAGGTGTTCCCAAATAGGCGAGTTGAGTCAAAATTGTCCTGTAGGCAATTACGCCGAAGAGTGCGGCAATCACCAGGAGAAGCTGGAGATACAAAATCAATATTTTGTAACGCCGTGGAAAAAAGACATATGATACTTAAAAGTAGTTCCATCTTGACACGGACTGGAGGTGTCAAATATGACGGAATTACCAGATGTTATCAAACACTTTTATTTATGAAAGCAGATGCGTGTTTGAAATAGTGACTTTGTTTGTTCAGAAAACAGCAACTGAGGTTTTCAACGACAACGCAAAAATCTTTTAAGTAAAAAATTGTCATGAATGCTTACACCGGAAAAAAATATTACAAGTAAAATGTCCTTGGCAAGCCCGACGTATGATGATAGTTCAAAACTGATGGCCGATTGCGCCACTCTGACGCTATTAAAATATTTACTTTAATGATTTTAGAGCTTGGACGATGAAAAAAACATATGATGAAAGACGTTGAATTCTGTAGTCACTCCAATGATTCTATTGGAATAAGAGCAGATGATGCTACTAGGAAGGTAAAATGCACGTACTTTATTATTAGCTGTGAAAGGATTCCTTTCCATAGATAGTGTTAGTTTAAGATACAATACTTTACTTCTACTTAAACTGCAGCACAAACTAGAAGGTAACGTAATGACACAATTGATTCACAGCGTTGCCAATCCTAAATTATTTCTTGATTTAAAAATAAAACAGTGCATTAAACATTTGCAAAAAATTCTAGATATTTGTGTTTGTCTCCCTGCCAGATCACCACAATTAATTATCTCACGTTAGTTGTATCAAACATTTTCCATCGGGGTTGGATCCACTTTTTTATGGATTACATAAAAGGCAAAATAAGAAACCGATGTAGTTAAACTTTGAACAAACTGGTATATTTTGACAAACATTACATTTACGAGTCTGCGTTTCAGGCCAGTCTCACTCTTGCAGTACCCGACATATAATGTTGGATGAATTTTAGTTGGCTTCTCTTACCCCAATCTGTCAAAGCATGCTTTATTCATGCATGAAAACCAATTCAACCATCCAAGCGCGCTGATTTATAACAAGTTCCAGAAACATCCTGTTACCATGAACAGGAACGTAGAGCACGACAGAGCCAGACGTCTTGCACGCTTCCCTGTTGACAGGTATGGTTCGAATTGACCCGTAACGGGATTGAACTTTTTCTTGTTAGCGACTACTTCGAACTCCGGCCGCACTATGCCCTGTAGAGACGGAGAGGCTTGGAAATTTATCGCTTGCAGCAGCACTTCAACAAAACAATTACGAAACGAACTGTTTAAATGCTTCTTAGCATGGGCGTCGGAAGGATGTTCCAGCGGCGGTCAAAATTAGTTAAATTTCATTTTACCTAATCGAAGCTAAAAAAACAACCTTTTTTGCTAAAAATTTCATAGGAAAATGTCAAATTTAAAAATCCAGGGGGGCCCTTCAAAATCCAGGGGCCCCCCTTTCCCTCTTCCGAAGCCCATGCTTCTCTGTTTAAATGTTAAAGAATATCGAGCTATGTTTTGACGATTTTAATGAGTTCTTGTTCGTCTCATGAACATCTGCCAATTACGCTCCATGAGCAAGCTTGAAAGACTGAAGTATGCGGGTCTGTTTTTTTCAACCATGACTTCAGTCGTTTGAATGTTAGGACTCAACATACATTTTCTTGACCTCAGAATTGGAGAACAATAGGTAAAAAGAAGTTTTTGTTTGTAAAGACAAATAAAGCTTCTCCAATACTTTTGCGCATGAATTTCCAGTAGCTGAATGCAAAATAGAGCCAACAACTTACTTTATATTTTTCAAACCTCTGTAAATTGGATCAGAAGTGTTTGCGCTTAGAATTGAAAACCTATTTCGTAACTACTTAATGTAAAGGTTACCAGTGTTATCAACCAGCTGACTATAATTAGTTTTCTAATTGCCCTATGCTTTGTTCACTTTTTCGGTTTGTGGAAAGGGTTTATGTTGTCAAAGCATGGAATAATTACTCGATAACGTCTCTTCCTCATTTTCATGTGGTAAGTACCACTCTCAGATGAAACGTGCGAATCACAACGTCAATATCTTTGTATACGTTGCAGTTTAGGCAGGCATACATGATAATGATGAGCGTGCCTTGTCACACAGTATCTTTCCAAAAATCTACGCACTCGCGGGCCACGTCGTTATATGTGCAAAAGTCCGCTGCGGAACATTTCCATAGAAGCAAGAGACGTTTTAATAAGTGGGCAACTGTATCTGGCGCAGTGCCACACTTACACAGAGTTGCATTAAAAGCCCTTATATTGTGTAACTTTTAAAACAAGTGTGTAGGATGATATCGAGCCAAAAGGCATACAGTACGTGCACAGTAGAGTTGAGCGGACGGTAATATGAAATTAATTCCAGTCTTTAAATTTGGAATTTGATTCCGGATCAGTCCTGATCCGCTACTTTTATCGTGGTATTGCTTGCCCAACATGCAATGACATTTTGTGTAAAATTTGTGTATATTTTTCATCATTTAATATCACAAATTAAGCGGTTCCGAAAACCTTGTATTACACAAAGACCTCTTTTTGCCTGAAGCAAGCAGTAGAACAAATCAGTGTTTTTCCATTTATTTGCTCAATAGGATAGCTCAAATCACATGATGTAAGCCCAACCCCAATCTGGAATCAAATAAAATAAAAATCAGGGTTATGTTAAGTAAAACGATTATGGCAAAGCTGCATTACATTTCATCTGATACTACGGCAGTCGTCATATGTTTTGAAGAAATACAACAATGGCAAACTTGTCAGACTGATACGAGCACAATCACAGAATGTAATGAATGCAGAGATGCAGAGAATAGAATGCTATAAATCAGGGGTGCCCAACCTTCACTGACATAGGACCTACCTTTACATTTTTCAGTCTCTGGAGATCTACTAATCTGGCAAAGCTTTGAAACAAAACAAACCGAGCCTATCAGTATATCTCAGTTACACATACAAATTTACACTTACATGATGCAGTAAACCAAAAACATAT
>JGI24159J19872_10001528_pt1 | contig 25716 bp, 17 predicted proteins | sample Ectturendosymbi4_FD_19872 | JGI IMG/M metagenome (IMG submission 19872)
CATCGGCATTCGCCATCGACAGTCAACAAGGAAGCTAAATGCAAGCTAAAATTCAATTATAAGTACGACATCCTGACCTTCTGCTCCGAGCCCAAATACCTCGGAGCAACGTTGGACAGGTCGTTCACGTATCGCCGACACCTTGAGTCACTTCGCAAAAAGCTGACATCGCGCGTCGCACTCTTGAGGCAGCTTGCTGGCTCTGGCTGGGGTGCTGGAGCAACAACGTTGCGAACAGCCATTTTAACCCTGGTCCATTCAACCGCAGAGTAATGCGCTCCTGTTTGGTGCCGCAGTGCTCACACCCGCCTTATGGACCCTGCCATCAACGACGCCTTGCGAATTGTGATTGGACGCACCAGCAGACAACCTTCCCATCCTCGCAGGCATCCAACCTGCTGGGCTTCGTCGCAATAGAGCCACACTGTCTTTATCACGCCGTGCCTTGGAGCCTGGATACCTGCTCCACTCAGCGCTAACCTGTCCACCGAGTGCGAATGCACGGCGTCTCCAAACGAGACACCCATTTGCACCCGTCGCACAATAACATACGTGCGGCTGTCTGGGCAGAGCACCAATGGGATTCGGAGCGGTTGGACAACCTACAAAATTCCGCACTTTCATGCCCGACACCGGAACCCACTTTCTTGGAACGACCCTTCCAAGAAAAGCGTGGGTCCGGCTTAACCACCTCCGCGCCGGTGTCGGACGCTTCCGTTCCTGCTTGTGCAGATGGAGTATGGTCTCCTCTGCGGCCTGTGAGTGTGGCCCAGAAGAACAAACTGTCGACCATGTTGTCCTCCACTGTCCAATTCATCGCTCACCCCATGGATTGCACGGCCTGACCCCATGGACTGCACGGCCTGACGGTTTTGGACGATGAGACATTCGAACGGCTGCTCAACGCCTGCTCCGAGATCTACAACTCGCTCAAAAGAAGGAAACAGTCGTATTTTCGAGGTTCCCACATTTTATATGGTGTTTTGATGGCGCTTCATAACTACAGTGGTCTTGTGGCGCGAAAGTATGTTCTCACGTGACACTTTGCACCTTGATGCAAACGAATTTAAAAGTGCTGTAGCCCGCTACGGGCTTCATGCTTGGTCCCGCAGTGTAGTACGCGAGAACGCAGTGCAATGTATTATGATCGAACGCACCTCGCACGTGATGGCGAGGGGTGCTCGCGAGAGATGGCCTCGAAAAGCGCGAGGACTCGACCCGCGCGGGATGAAAAGTTTCCATTTTTCTTGATTGAGATGTTTCGAATTTTCTTTGCAAAATGTTTTCGAGTTTTCTTTGAAAAACGCAAAAGGAAGTCAGAAAAAATAAAGAAATGTCGTGATGCAAGAATTGTGATGCAATCAAAACGTAGCTTCACAGAGCCAGGAAATCCTAGACTTCATTGGTTCACAAACCGAGCATCACAGTTCTATCGCAGGTTTCAATCTGCCACTCTAATGAAACGGTTCAGCACCACGGGTCTCGACATCAACAGCGAATTTCCTTTGACATACTTAGATTATGGGCCATCGCTGCGTTCGTCAACCAGGCTGCTGCGTCACAGTGATGGGTGGAAGTTGAACTTTAAAGCTTCTTCTTCGATAGAAAATTAAACTTCATTGTTGAAGAAATAGGGTTACTTTCACTACTGCGCCAACTATCCATAATTTTCAATTTTACGCAAAATACCAATGCAAAGTTTTCAAATCGTCCACCCTGATCCTTATGTTTGTATTGTGTCGCAGTCCACATGGCACATTTAAATCACATAAACTTAATAAACCTCAAAAGTTTCCTTTTTTTGTTTTCGGTTGCAGTGCAGTAAAGTGAAAGTAAATTTGAGGTAATTTGCTTGCCTTATCACAAACCCACCTGTTGTTGCTAAACATTTCTTTTTTATCGTTTTGTTTACATCAATCTTTGATATTCGCACCGTAGTTTTATGTTACCAATGTTTTGCAAAACTTCCTATTTTGTCTTAAGCACGTTATACTGGAATTTGTGTTTGAATGATGACTTACAAAAATTTGTTTTTGTAGGCTTGTGTGTGACCAGCATAAAAAGCAGAAAAATGTATAATATGACGCATTACACAATTTCAACCAAATACGCCGAATTGTCATAAGCTCCTTTGTTCCTCAAATCAATTAGCTCTTTAGACAACTTTCATCCATTAAACCATTTTCTCCGATGCACCCAGCACCGGTGACGAGCAGATGGAACTAATTTGCTTTTGATTTTCCACATCCATGAACCAACACCTCACAAGCCACTTATTCCACCACAGATGTTTCACTTGGACATCCATTCCTGTTATTGATGATGACCGTACTTGGATTAATTTTGCACAGTGCCACCACTTCACAGTATACCATTTTTTCTGGAAAGACTGACGTACTGAGTTGTTTGTTCAATCACGTTAATGAACACCCACTTTACAGGAACTGTTTGATGAAGAGAAGACTGAACATGACGCTAAAGTAATTTGGATACACAAAGAACAAAAACTTCCTGAAAGCTCTGTGTATTTACCACGGAAACTTGGCATTTTCACAATACTGACAAAATCTCATCTTGAACATTTTCGAAACTTTTCATAAAAGTTTCGTTTATCTGGAAGTGTATCTCCGATTTCAATGTTTGTTCCTTTTGTTCTACTAATAATCATTCACGTTTGTTCGCTTAAGCGCCTATGGGGGTGAACGTTTGAACACGATAGACAAAATTTTCAAAGATTTTCATAATCCTCTCGGCAAAACAACCGAAGTGACAACGTGCTGCTCATCATGGTCAAACTTGGTTGCTATATACTACTGTGAAATGAATCCAGCTCCCTTCGGCGAACAAAATTTTAATGTCAGAATTTCTTTTAATGACCGCGAAAGCCACTTTACAGGCTCGAGCGTTTTCAGCCATAACTCTTCGACCAATCACGCTAGAGTTCTAACCGAAGCATCAAAAAATGCATAAAGTTTCGATTAAAAAAATTGGGCACTTTTGGTTTTGTGATTTGTTGAACAATTAGAAGTCACAAGGTGGTCCCAAATCATTATTTGTGGCCTGTGAAAAATTCCAAGGGCCAATTCACCTGCTTTCTTTCAAAATATCCTATTCGAAAATGCGCTTCTTTTGAGCCCTTAGTGAACCTTTATAGCGTAATAGCTTTGTCGANGTATGGCCGAAATCGGCCTCAAACCCCGACAGCGTCTTTTACTATTCTCGAAGGTCTGAATTGCCACCTTAACTAGGCGCGCGATTGCGCTAGAGTCCCGTAAGTGTTCCATAGAAGAGGATTTGCGTCGAGTTTCTTAAAAAAAACCGGATGTATTGGCCCGTGGGTTTTTTCACAGGTCAACAAATCTCCATGGGATCACCACCTCGTGACGTCATACATACCCCACAAAACCCAAAAACCAAAAGTACACAATTTTGTTAATCGAACTTAGCAAGACGTTCTGCATGTTTTGACGCTTCGGTTAGCTCTCTAGCGCGATGCGTCGGTGAGTTATGGCTGAAAACGCTCGAGCCAGAACAGTGGCGTTGGCGCTCCGTAAAAGGGTACTAAGGTTGGGTTCTCACATATAAACAGGAGCGAGAATGAGACACAAAGCAGTAAGCGCTTGACAAGCATTATTAGTGAACTTCTCTGGACAATTCGCAGTTTTGATTAGTGATTTCCGAAATTTGGCTTAAAGCTGCCTGAAAACAAATAATATAATTGTTTTGGAAAATGTGCTACATTTAGAGAATTATATTTCATTGGAAGATAGTATATTTTTTTAAATGACTTTCGAAGGAAATATCTGGATGTTTGTTAGAGGTTCAAAATTTGTTTTTCTCAATGTGAATTGCAGACGTTTAGAAGACTATAGGATCTTTGGCTTTAGTTTACAGTAAGTTTGTTCATACGTACGGCTTAGAATACATTGTAGGCTGCCTGTTTTATAGGTTAGACTACTACAGGCTTAACTTATAGGTTGAAATTTTGTTTGTTTTTTAGGCTACTAGCTGCAACGTTGACCAAAGTCCTGATCCTTCAGGAAGTAAGTCTTACCTATGTGCTACAAGCAGGCTATGCAAGCTATTTTTTATTTGTTTGAGATATAACTTTGCTTCTCCTGTGGCGAAAACAATGAAGATGAGGTCAAAATTTTGTGCGCGGATCGGAACCTGTAACTAACACTAAATCAGTAAATGTAAATTTTTGCCTGTTTTGCGTTTATATGAGCAGGCTTTGAAATGGGTGCCCCAAAACAGCGAGACTTCAAAACCAGTCGTCGGAATAGTGTTATGACTTTTTTATAGTTTTTTGCATTGAAACTATGCATAACGGAGGAATGTGCCTGTATCAACGTCTTTACTAAAGCAATCACCAGGGTTGGATACAAGGGAAGGCGAACGAGGCGTTAACTTTGGCCCCCTTTTTTCAGAGATGGCGTGTTCCCTCATTTGAGAGTTCTGCAGTTAGGTTTTGCATTGTTTGGTTACAAAGCTTGTAAACCACTCTAGTGCCACATTTGATAGGCTCTGAAGCAAGTCATACGCTTTTCAAAATAAAGCAAAGATTATGTGCAAATGTGCCAAAGCGGGCCTCGCAACAACTGCAGGTAGTGTGTAGACAAAGAACAATTTAAAATCAAATGACTACAAACAATTTCAGTATGAAATGGACTTTCACTCAGAAGCAAATTCCCAAACAAAATGAAACATTTAACTTGTTCTCAGTGAATAAATTTCTGTATAGCATGTTCAAAATACAGGGGTCAATTTTTTGATATATCGTGAAACAAATATAGAGGCCAGTGCCCCTTTTTAAAGACCACATTCAACAGGACAAGGTAACTGTTTTAATTTATACTTTGGATGCAGGAAGATCTCAAGCACCACGCCGCTGATTGAATTTCGGAAAACTCGAATGTTGCGAAGCACTCTCACATTGAAATAAATTTTCACAGATTTTATATTTTGCAAACGCAATCAAAGTTTAGTGCCAACGTAGATGGTTACTTTCTAACAATAAGAAAAAAAAACAATCTGTTTGTGTAGACTGCACTGTCACATAAAAATGTATTAAAACAAGCTGTAAAATATACACGTTCTATTTGAACAAGATTTCAGGACTGAGGGTGAGTATTGGGTGGAGTTGCGTGAAATTGATTTCTAAATAATTTGTTGATTAATTCGACTGCGGAGGATATGTGTTGAGGTACCACCTTTCTCTATGGGACAGGGTAGACATGTTTTTGGTTCCTTTTTAACCACAAACTCCCATTGCATTACTTAAAACAAAATCCACTCGAAAAGTGGCAAACGTGTCCTCAACCCATTATTCTGGCATTCAAAGAAACACAAACTGTTTCGGAATTGGTTGAATTTATTCATATACTTGCCATATTGTTCAATATCATGGTTTGTGTGCCGTATCGATGAATGAAGAGCAATCTGCCCAATTTTCAGGTACAAGTTGCAATATAACCAAGTCCATGCAAACGTGTTTGGCTGCAGCAATGCTTCACAAACGTCACTCGCTACATCTGACCAAACCTGAGGGAAGATTTCTGAAACGAGTTGACCTCAGAACCACTGAAGGAAAAAAGATCGAGTGTTGTCTTCGCATATATACAAACGTCAGCGTTTAGACATCCTAGCAGAACTTAAGGTGCGACAACAGTTATCGGTCGTAGCAGCAGTTGAAGAAACTAAATCCACCACTTGGGTAGATTCACTAACATAGATTTTCAGCGAGTCACACAGAAGGAGCTGAATAACTTTCAGAAGAGCAGAGTGTGCCTCTTCTGCAGGATACAAATATTTAGAAAGTTTTTTGTCAAACCAACATTAACCTGCGGCTAAGCTTGATCTATCGTAAATCATTCTTTATGAAAAGTTGCAAAAATCATCCATGTTTTCCAACCAAAAGCGGGGTTTCCTCAGTGGTCAATTTTGTAAGCTAAAACACGTTCGCAGCTTGGTATGTTTTTCCAAACAGTATTTAGCGTCAAACTTGGTCTATGAAAAGGGTTTTAATTTACATCCATAGTTTTGATATTACTTTATCTTAATAATTCGTTTGTTAAAATGATTCTTGCATATTCGACAGTAGCTATTACAAACATCTGAAAGTAAAGGTACATCTGGTCACTTCGTGCCGCAAAACTTTGACAAATACATTTGAATCTATGTGTGAAGTTTTATTAAATGACATAAATTGAAACGTGGCATTTATTTCACTGTCAAACTGACAATCCCCTAACTTATCAATATGTTTGCAGACAACAGCATCAGTGCTTCATATTTGTTAACAAATTTAGCTGAAAAAAACAAAACGGGTTTTGAAAAATGCGCGATTCCACGATCTTCGACAATCAGAACATCGACGAGAAAATTGGTGACAAAGTCGATTCCATGGACAAATGCGTCGAGANTTACTTGAGCGAAGAACCCCGACGATTATCTTCCGAAGAACCTCCGTCCCCCGTTTCAAGCGAACAAAGCGATGGAACAGATGGTTGCATTGGTTGCGAAGAGCAATATCCTACTGCTGCTGCAGACAATCACCACTTGAAAGATGTCAAGATTTTCGGTGTTCATAAACAGGAAATGCCAAGGCGTTCATTTGTAAGTGTCATGTTTGTTGAAAGTTAGCCTATTTCACAATGATGCACTGTTTGCTTTTTAAATGACCTATATTGATTACACATGTCCTAGTGCAGGTATGTGCGACCTTCTTCACTGTCGATCCACATTGAATTTTTGGAAGGTTATCGCGGGCCGCATCAATTTTAATTGGATGAAACTTTAATTAATCTTTTAAAAATTGGTTAAGTGGTTACTCAACAGATATGGAGTATATGGTGTAATTCCCTCGTTGAAAAGTACCAACCACATGCTGGCAACAGGCTTATTTGGAACAAACTTAGCTATAGACCTCGCATGAATAAGGCGACAGGCTAACTGTGAAGTAGATGTGACATGTTACATTATGGCTTCTCTCAATTCAATGAAACATAATTTACTCGTTACATATCGTTGCTCCGTCACTTTTTTGAAGTTGAGTCTACTAATGCGATACTTGATGTTGAAGGTCTTTACTGAGTATCGAAACATTTTCTTTCATGGAACTGCAAGCAATTTGAAGTTGACCAATCAAATGCGGGTCTGACAACAGTGGCACAGCCAGAATGAGGCCGAGGAGGCCATACCCCCCGATACCAATTTTCTTACTGTTTAAAAGACGTCAGTGACTGACAACGTCACTCACTGGCCCCTAACGATCAAAATTCTTGGCTGCCCTACTATCTGAAAATTGACCTCCGTGCTTTCTTTGGCAATATTTCATCTTATAAAAAAGTTGTTCACAACGATAGGTACTTCTAAAAAGTTAAATGATCTTCAAGGCAACCTCCCTTCAAGAAATTTTTGCTTTTTCGAACACGACATGCTTTGCATTAAATTGCCAGTCCTTGAGACTGAATTACTGTTAAAATTGCTGCTTTTATGAACTGCAAAACAAAATACTAGTATTATCATTATCGCTTTTCCTTTTCCTGCTTCGAATTTTTATGATTCTCCCTACATTCCCAATCCCAACACTTGCAAAGCCACAAACAACAACAGCACAAAAATCCTGTTAATGATGTCAGACAAAGCAAGTTGAAATCCTTTCTAACAACACTAATCAAGGTAAAATCAAAGCTAATAGAACTCAGTTCACAAAAACAATTGCGAACTGCCAGGTCCTGACAAACTGTTCGAGCACTTTTACACAGCAAAGCCTCTGCAAACTTCTTGATCACAATGAAAAATCTTACAAAGAATATAATCTGCGCTGTGGTGTAACAATTACAAATGGCGCGAAAATTTTTATTCGCTTTGTGGTTGATGGTTCTCACTCAGGTAACTAACTAAAAAAATGTTACAGGTCTTTGCTCGTGAACTTCAAGCGCTGTAAACTCTGATCAAGCGCAAAAGCTTGTGGTGAATGATTGTGAAACGAGTGGCATGAAAATGTGAGGAACATAATTCATTTTGATATCCCATTTCAAGATCATGAACAATACCCCGCGGGCCGCATTAAACAATGCGGTGGGCTGCAGGTTGCACATGTCTCTCCTACTGTTTCTAAATATTGCAAGATTTTTCAGCTTTCGCTTTCACCAAAAACCTTCCAAGCTGTTTGTAAAGCTTTTCCGACTGCTTTGGCCAGAGTAGCCAATCAATTGCTGTTCGAAACCTCTATGATATGTCTCTAACAACTTTGCGGTTTTCCGTAACTTAGGCTGCTTAAAACTTTCAACATTAAGCTGCTTAAAACTTCTGTTTTCGTGAGCATGACGATTTCTCTCTATCAACATGACTAATGACTACGTATATCTAACTAATAGCTATCAACATAACTAATAACTCCGACTGCTTTCGCCAGAGCAACCAATCAATTGCTGTTATATTTAAAAATGGACATTTTTAGCTAGTTGTGATCACCATGGAGGATTGCTTCACCCGCCGAACATCCCAACCATTCCATACACACAGGACAGCAATTTCTTTTGTAACCTACATGACAGTCGTTCTCTACCAGCAAAACTAATAATGACTGTGTAAAGGTGTCTTACGATTGATTTGCAGTTCTTCGTTATTCTTGTCATGAAAGTGGATGGTAGTAACTTGACAGTTTACAGAAAACGAAAAGAACTGCGAAAGTTCCAGCGTAACCTCAGAAAGGTAAATGTTTCTGAATAAACTTTTGGGTTTTATTGGATTTGTTAGTTTTGATTGAGATGATGACTTACTGTTTATTTTTGAGCAAAGCATAAGAGCATAACAAAGCAGTATTTAACGAAAAAAGCCCTTTCTCTGAAAAATATCATTCAATTTAAAAAGAATATGTGTTACGGCAAATATCCCCTTTGATTTCAAATTATTTCGCTCTGTCTACGCAGTTGAACTTGGACCTTGTCTTATCCCTATAAGGCACGCGGCGCTGAATTGGATTGCAATCCTTTGTTTGTGCTCGGGCCCTCTGTGGCAGTCACTTAGTAAGTGAATGACCTCGATGGAAGCGTGTATACTTCAGTTTAATTGACGACGAATAATTCAGTTTTTGTAGGCGTGGCCTTGTTATCTGTTTCTGGTTGACGACGAGAATTGTACCCAGGGGCGTAACGAGGTTAGATGGCGCCCGGGGCAAGAAGCAAGTTTGGCGCCCCCATGTTCGAACCTGAGGTCTTTCGGAAGCAAATGTACTGTATTGAAGAAAGCGCTTGTGAAATTGTTGGGGCTTTATGGCGCCTCCCGCAATCATTCGACGCCCCCCCGTAGTGATTCGGCGCCTGGGGAATTGTTCCCCCCTTTCCCCCCTCGCTACACCCCTGGTTTTACCACTCAACTGTGTGTAGCTGCTTGGGTGATGAGGGTCGCGCTGCTTTATGTGGAAAGTTTTCTTGTGTTTTAAAACGTTTGGGACAGCAAAGTCGCGTTAAACAAAGTCTCGATCCAACTAATGTTACTTGCGAAGTCATCTACTGAAGGCGCTGAATCCTGTGCGGAGGCGTGTTTGACGTCAGTTCTAACTCAAAAGACGATAGTGGATCCGCAGAACTGCATAATTTCACTTAATTTGAAGCGCTGCTGAAACACTTAAGATCTTGCCAGCGAGTTTATTGTTCCTGTACTCGGAAGCTGACTCTGTGATGCGCAGCGAGAATGCTCAACCGTCGATGTTGAGTTTTTATCGTGTCAGGATTCGTGATCAGCTTGCAGAGATCGAGATATGCAACATTGGCTTGTTGAGAAACCAGTAAGTCAAGAGAAGGAAACTGTTGGAATTAGTTACTAAACTGCGTTGCCACAAAGCCGAGTTCGACCAGAGCGTACGAACTTGACTTGACCAACATGGTGTTGCTGCAAAAGAGAATGCAGACTTGTTGGCCGACCGTCCTGTGTTGCGATCCACAATCTATAAGTTTCAAATAATTCTAATGTGATCGAAGCATTCTGGTGTGAAATCGGCAGGATCTCGAGGTTCAAGTTTCCTCAGCCAACCAGAAAAGCGGAGTTGCTAGCAAACCATGAACTGGTCAACTTTAGTTCATTCAGCTCAAGCAGAAACAGGAGTTTGAACACAATGGTGCGGAAAGAGCTTAAAACGCATGGAAGAGGAAACAGTGGTGCGGAAAGAGCAAAAACGCATCGAAGAGGAAAGAGCTCTGAGCAAAAACGCATTATACTAAAAAGGCATCGAAGAGGAAAGAGTACTAAGTAGGCATCCAAGTATGTAATTCAAAAAAGATCTAAATGAAAACGAAACAGGTTCTGAATATAGTCCCTAATATATTTGACTTGCAAAAACGCAACCAAGCATGCTTTTTGCCAAACGTTGTGTTATTTTACAACTGACCTTGTCTCTTTCCAGCTGACCAAGCAAGATTGGTTGCAAGCAGATGCAAACTACTACTTGAACAAATTGAGACACAAGACATCTTTCTCTAAAACCTCCAGCAACGGTTCCATGAGAAGACTTCGATACATCGATTCTTTCAACCTCTATCTGCAGGTAAGGAAGGAAAAGCATGGAAAGCGTGAAGTAAAAGGCACAGTGCTTCCAAAGATGATTATAATATTTTTAATCAGATTTGATATTTTTGCTATTTTTAGATGTTTTGTTTTATGAATTCTGACTTTAAAATATCATGTTTTCATTTTCAGGCTCTTGTTCACTACAAGCAACTGCACAATCATGAGATTTTCAAAAAGTTTTTTTCGCCGACAAATGATGACTTCAACTTTCAGCAAAGAATGTAAGGAACTTACACATGTAATCTCGTTGTCTGGAAAATTCTGGAAATTCCCAGAAATTTTCTATTGACATTGATAAGCGTTTTTCTGGAGCTTCATTGCTCACAACGCTTTAACAAGTTTTTTGCTAATAATCGCAGAGGGGGAGGAAAGACTTACTTCTACCTCACGGATTCGATCGTAAACACTACCCCAGACTTGACCTTCGGCGACCAGCCACGTCATCGGGACACCGACCAATCAGATTCAGTATCGCACTCCTTAAGCGACAGCACCAATAGTGAAAACAGTGCCAGCCACCATTGTTCTATATCTTCGGTGAGTTAACGACTGAACAACCCTAGATTTGTTGACTTTGAACCCACTGACTTTATTCTATTCAGATTCTTTGGCTCACGCCCCTATAATAGCTGAGCGTGTACGAAATTTGCCCTCAAAGCTTGATTATGTAGAGAAACAATAGGGTACGTGGATTGGACAATGATGATTAATTGTTTCTTTCCTTTCAACTAGATGGTTTGTTTACAGATATCACCGTATGTGACATCTGAACACTTTCTGGATAACCCTGCCTCGTCAAAAGCAAACGATCCGCTGATCTCGTCCCCAATGTGTGGACAAATGCATGTGGTTCTTGAAGGCTATGATCCCAGTTGTGATGATGACGAACATCGCCATATTTTGTCCCTGAAGAAGGGAGAAAAAGTAGAAGTTTTGGCAAAGGACGTTAGTGGTATGCAAACACTCACATGTAGAAAAAATGAGGTGTTTGATGATAGGCAAACAAAAATTATTCCAGTTTCCAGTAATGCACAGAAATAAACAATTCCGTGACTTGTTTTTTTGGTTGATTTCTCATTTATCTCCATCGTTGAGTGCAGTTGCTTGAATATTGAATATGAATATAAATATACAGTATGCAAGTTTTCATCATCGCAAAAAGATGTGAGCAGGGCAGATTCTTTGGAAGCTTACATAATGCTAGACCTGTTGAATGTTTCGAGAACAATTAGAAATATACTCCTGCACGCCTCATTTCGTTTTGTTAATGATAATAGCTGATAAACATGTGGCGATTTTGCAACCATCACGCAGTTGTAGAAATTGCTTAACAATTGTTCCGATTTATAGTTTAACCCTCATTGTGCAGGTTGGTGGTTTGCGCGTCGTTTCCATGGCGATGATGTCGAGGAAGAAACTGGTTATGTGCCTGCGACTTATTTACAAAAGAGTGAAAACACATTCGAAGACTTTCACTCTCTGTCGGTCAAGGTAAGCAGTTAACTATAGGATACGATCTATAATAGACGATAAGAAAAGAATCTGAAATCGGTTTAGCTTGTCCAGACCAGTTTTACATGGCAAATGTACAAAACGTTTTCCTTCATTATTTTTTGAAAATGTGAGAAAAATTAAAATTGATTCATCTCTTAAAAAGTGTTTGGGTCGTATTTTGAATAGATTTACCATGCAGCTTTTGCAACAAATGAAACTGCTGTTAACCAATACGCTATATTATTTTGCAAAGACTCAGGCTGCAAAAGCGAAAATAGGAAGACGTTTCACTGATTCTCCAGCCTGCACCAGACGATATCTTGGAATGCGGACGATGTAAGTAGCGCAGCATGATCTTGCGCAGTCTGAAATATTTCGTGTCTTACACGAGGAAGCTCTAACATGTGTAAAGAGAAAGTATGTTTGTAAGGTCGCGTTAGTTTTTCTTTGGTGTTTTACACCGAATTTATGAAAAAATTATATTTGCTGTCGTCTTAGTACAAAAATGTGGCAAAACCAAATGAGTAATAATTATTTTATTTAATTACAATTTTGTGAAACAATCGATTTATTTAACATTTCAGTGGCGACTTCATCAGCATAAAATCGTACACAGCCAAGAATTCTGATGAATTAAGCTTCGCGGAGAACTCTGTTCTAACAATTTTGCAACAAGATGAAAGTGGCTGGTGGTTAGCCAGGTAAGGGCGCTTTTAAATTCAATGTTTAAAAGATGCCACAGTGCAAAGATTAAGAAAAGCTCAAAGTTTTAAACAAAGAGTGTATCTGACTGTTAGAGGCCAAATGTTTCCCTGATACTTTAAACTAACTCAGTGGCACAGTTGAACTTGAAGCTTTTCGTGCATTTTCCTTTTTCTTGTGCGTGGTATTTTATTCTTGCAAAGCACGAGAGTCTAATTGCGTTAGCAATGTTTTGTGTCGGAGCAAAAGATAATGCGCAACGCGTGCAGCAAACACTTTGCGCACTAAATTATGCTTGATTGCAGGTACAAAGGCAGGGAGGGTCTGGTACCAGGCGTTTACCTTCGGAAATACAGCGATCCCTTGCGCCGACTCAGCATTTCGATGCTCATGATCAATGTTAACGTTTGAAACAAAAGCGTCGATAACAAGAAACCTATACTAAAGGTGACCCCGATCATTGCTGCTATCTGGAATTCTGCTTGAGAAGATCAGATGCAGCGAGAGGTAACTCTGGAAAAAGCACGTCGACACTTAAGCACGGAGCAAGTTCGCTCGTGTGCCGGTACAAATGCCAGGAAATTCGACCAATCAGATGAAGACTCAAGCAGCTTTGAATGGAAGGGATGTGCGCTTGTTATGCTGGCACTTCCTTGGTCTTGCCAATTTTCGCTGTTGTTTTCGTTTGGTATTACAAAAATGTTGATTTAATTCATTTTGAAATACTTTGGAATCAGAACATGAAGTCACTGTTGCAATAATGCTGAAAATTGTACTTTTTTGTGAGAAGTGTCAACTCAGAGCTCCTGGTTTTTACTGCCCGATCTGGGGGCGGTAAACGTATTCACATCTTTCACTGTCGTGACAATCGCCATCACCAGACTTTTCGCTTATCTTTGCTGTCAATGTATCTCGCTTTGAAGACATTGACTTGTCAAAAATATACATATTTACAGCAACGGTTGTTGTATAAATTGCAATATTAACAACCATATTCATGTTTTTCTGACTTTTGCGTAAATATTTGTGATAACATATGCTAATAAATCGCAGCAATAATACTATCGCACATGTATTCTATTAGTGACAGCTGCCTATTTCGCCCTTAGGAGATGATTGAAACATCAGCGTCAGTTCTGTTTAAACTTTTTTGTCGAAAGCTCTGCTGTGAAAAGACCGCGTTCGGGCTTTAGGCAGGAGTGGCGGTCCGAAAAATCCGCGACGGTCTCCCCCACTAGCTATCCACAACTGGAGTCCCAAGGTGCGCCCGCCACGCACCCAGGGAGGTGAACATGAACAGCGCAGTGTGCTTCTACTCTGGGTGACTTGAAAACCTGCGTAAACTGCAATCTGGCCATAAGCAAACAATTGGAAATCGGAACATCTCTTCACTCATGGGCAATGAAAACTAACTGGTTGATTGAAACCGAACGATATTCCATGAATGTTGTTGGCATCTCTTCGACTAAGCGTCGTGGTTTTAACACTGTAGCACTGGACAATGCGAGGAAACTCTTCTTACACCGGTGTTGTGCTAGCAAAATTCTGCGAAAGTCCGCAGCCCTCACAGTGAAAAATCCAAAATGCAATCTTGGGATAATCTCTGACATAAACTAGATTCCAATTATTTGCAAGACAACAAAGTTCTCTGGTAAACTATCCGGCGCCTTCGCAGCACAAGATATGGGGGTCTGCAGCCTAAATGACCCACAGGTCCTTCGCAGCATGTACCACCGCCACATATCTATCCCCGTATTCTTTCATGTATTTGTGTTTTTTTGTACTGCCTTGTTTACTGCGTTCAGTGTGGAAGTGATGACATTATAAAATACACTTACTTAAACCCCGAAATTCAACTCAGTTAGTATGTGCTATCCACTCAGGCAAGTCGCTGTGGATCGACCCACAGCATTTTCTACAGATGCAGCCGTGTTTCTTCATCAGTCAGCTGAACTTTATGTTGCAGTTGATGAAGAACGTGAAATCAGTCTGAAAACTCAAAAAAAAAACATCTGCTATTTGCCATGCTGAAAATGGTACGATAATATTACAGTATTTGAGATACAAGACAGATACGAAAAGAAGTCAAGGGTTCTGCTATCATTCACTGGATAAGTTCGCAGAGGGTTTGAGTTTTTAAGGACTTTCAAAAATTGGTCTATGCCATTTCATGTAAAAAGAAGCGAGTTCAGGCATTTTTTGTAAAAATCGTGTTTCAATCAACACAACTAATTCTGGAAACACAAGAACGGTAAACCTTCGGAGAGAGCATCATTGTTACACTAAAAAGATTGCTCAGAGATTCAGGTGGAAGACTAAAGCACTAAAGCATGAACAACACTAGCCTGATGAGTAAAGCAATAGTCCCGTTGAATCGGCCAATTGCCGGCAAATCGGTAATCGGCGTAGAATCGACATCAAATTTGATGACTGAACTGCTTTAATGATGTTAACAGGTGATACTTATTCAGCTGGATTTTATATCTTTTCAAAAATAAGTTGTACCTTTCAAAAGTGCGCTTTCCATTAAAACTGTTGATATAACGTGTGGCCAAACAACTCGGGATTAAATTTGCATAAAGAGTTGATGTTACTTGCGTGCTAGGAGACGCATAACTTCGTTTTGAGTTCTTGTGCAATTCATTTAGATTTGTTGATATTTTGTGCAATTCATTTCGTTCTGTTTTATCATTTGTTATTTACCGTCTCCTTTCCGTTAGCTTTGCATGCTGCAAAGGAGTAGAGCAGGTGTAGTAACCTAAACGACGAACCTTCTAGAGATACTATTGCAACCACTCCGCTGGCGCTGCGCTAAACGCGCGGTTCACCACGAACGGAATGCGCGCGAAGAACAACACCCATATATATACGTGGCGCGAACAAGCAATAATAGAGTGATCGCGTGTGTGGACTCTATTGTTGCTTGCTACCAGAGTGTGAAGCTTTGCGCACTTTTCGCCAGGGCTTTCCGATCGCAGCAATACTAGGTAAATAAGTAATAATGAACAAAAATAGCCAACAGCTCCGTTTCTGTTAGCACCAACTGTAATCCTGGGGTAAATCTTTCTAAAGAAAATGAAAACCACCGTTGCTTCCTACTTGACGCTACTTTTTGTGTACTTTCTCTGCGACTTGCCGATCATTAAATCAGTGGGCAAGACTTTCGCCTGAAACCGTTAGTTTGCATCCTTTAAACTACAAACACTTCCAGTTCAACATATCATAAACGAGAAAACCAAGTACATGTCCCTTTGCAGGTTATTCATCCCGTGCCTTTTAACCAACTGTACGAACATCTCGGCTTTTGTAAAATGAGTGCTGGTAGATCGCCTGCAGAACCTAATTCTATGGCAGACAGATTGCAGCAAATAAGAGTAAATTAATAAGAGTAGATGTCCTACTTAAAGTTTCAAGATACCTTTGTTCAGTAGTTTAACCAAATGGCGTAAGTTTAAAATTCTAGACAACAACCCCAAAAGAGCAAAACTTACTTTTTCTTTCGATTTACGGTTTCCCTCTGTTCCCTTTAACCTGGCCACCACTTGCAGACTAGAGATGAACAGATTTAGGTTTCCAAGTCCAATCCAACAATTTCATTTCAAAATCCAATCCAAATCCGATAAACCAGGGTTGAGGAGTCGGAGCAGGAGTCGCAGTCCTAAGGAGTCGGAGGTTTTTGGGTGGTGTCGGAGTCGGATTCCTAACAACACTGGGAGTCGGATGTTTTGTCCGACTCCGGATGTCCAATTGGATCATTTTTTACATCACACTCCTAAATTGGGAATTCCTATTGAAATGGTACAACTTCTTTCGAAGCTTTTGTTGAAACAGAGATTCCTTGCTGTGCACCACGGTTTCCATTGATTTTACCAGCCAAATTTTATTCCCTTTATGTTAAGGAGTTGGAGTCTTAAATTTTGGAATGGTCGGAGTTGGAGTCGGATATTTTACCTCCGACTCCACAACCCTGCGATAAACTGACAGTTCAAATCCAAATCCTGTTTAAACCCAAAGTCCTATCAATCGTGTTCTGCTAAAGGCAAAATAGCCTCGGCACAGTGCTTGCCTCATGAGGCAATTTAGACACTCTCCAAAAAATACCAAGTGGAAACTAACTCAAGTTCACTAGTGCCCTAGCTTTGCCCCACAACATTATAATAGTTGACACTTCAAAGACTTCAAGGTAAGCACTGTTACCATCAAATGCAGTGAGCATCTCCGTTATAAAGTGTAATTGTCAAATCAGACAAACTACCAGGTTCACTATATATCACAAGCGAATGATTAGCACGAGGCTATTCATAAGTTAATGATAACCAGTCCTATAAGTGTTACTATTAGGTGGTAGGCATCACTGTACTATGACGATTATGGTTAAAGAAAAAGGACTGGACGGATTCCTTAACTTTGATAATATGATACAAAAGAGGGCAGGCCTGTACCTTGCATCACTGCATAACATCTTAATGCTCCGAATTTAACAAACACGATGTACAATTTCGATGGATGTGAGAAACTCCACTGAAGCAAACTTACAAATTAAATTAAATGCAGTAATCTACAGTTCCAAAACACAACTGGAAGTTGCGAAGAAGTTCACAGCAAGACTATCAAATCCAAATCCATGTTCATCTCTACTGGAGACTGCTTCGAGAACTACATAGCGTTTAATTCAGGAGCACTGATTTGGCCAGGGTTTATTTCAAGGCTTGACCTTGCTGGCCGCTAAGACATTTTTAAGAGACCGCAAATCTTTCATCTAAATTCCGAGATTGTCATAGAACGAGCTTTCAGTGTATCTCACTGGAGGCTATGCATTTTGGTGGTAAGTCTCATCTGTTTTAAATAAACGTTAAAAATTTGAGAGCGCTTCGGTCTCTTTAAACTCCTAAACGACAATGCTGGTCGTGCAAAGCATAGTGATATATTCCAAATGACAACGGTAGTGGAGTATTGATGGTAATCGACTGGTGAATTCTGTTTAGCATTGGTGGTGAACTACACACCAGCTGTGGTGACTGATTCGTTGATGACAAAAGAATCTTGCCAATAGATATTCAGAACAACGGAAGTTCCATGATATTTTATTATTGCCGAGTTACTTATATCTCATTAAAAGCAACATACACAGCAATGAATTGAACCATACTGAAATGTTTGCAACTTCAAACCACTCACGGGTATATATCAGGTACACAGCTGATTGAACTGTCGAAGCAGAAACGTGATGCCTCTTTAGCTGACCTTTAAAATGAGCTGGAAAGTTTTGTTTTTCCTACAATAAAACTTCTGTCTCCACGCGTCGTGAATCATCGTTAAGGATGAATTTAGGTAACGCGTTCCTATAGTAACCACATTAACACCGAAAAACTTCAGGAGGGAATGACGTTCACATTGTTGTAGCGTTACCCTGCCAAACTGCATGCACAAATGACATTACCATGGTAAACAGCACTGCAAAATTCCGTAAGGAATGTCGTTTACGTAAAACTTTACGTAATCCTGCAAACGGCATGCTGGAATGATAGAAACACAAAACGAAGGATGAAACAAAGAATCTACGAGAGAGCGCATTTTTAGACGTTTCAGCTGAGACGACGTCTTGGTTGCAAAGTGCTAGCATGTGCATTTTCGTAACATATGGCACAGTGTAGACATGCTGCACCACAGCTGAAGTACATTTCGGCACAGCAGATCTCTCATCGGTCTTGTGTAGTGGGCTAACTCGGTTCTTTCCAATCTGTCTTTCAAAGCGAGGTTTCTATAGCACAGGGCTTCTCCCCATTTGGGGTCGCGAATAGTAATTTTGGGATGGCGAATAACATAGGCTTGACAAATGAGATATAACAATTTTTGTAAACTTTGCAGGAAAATCAAAAATAGGCCTGCAGTGAATGTATTCCTACTGCTCTTTTAGGGACAATATCGAGCTTTATGCCGTCAGTTGTTTATTAGGATGTCTGCCTGAGCTATCAAACGATAATTATTAATCAACCAAGCACAAGTAATGCCTTGTTACGTCATGATTGCTTTAACATATTGACCAATACTGACCTTGTTGCATTCATTCCGACACGAAGGTACGCTTGTGTTTAGAACTCTAGGTCCAGTGTAGGGGCTATAGGTCAACTACCTTGAGAACACACTGAGTAGCTTTAGACTAAAGTCAAAAGCTTCATACACTGCTTCAGAAGTACTTTGTACTTTGATTCAGGAAAATTTGAATCCACAATTCAAATTTCAGGAGGCCGCACATTAGAGTCCTGCGCGGGTTGAAATATTTTGTCCGCACCCCACCTGCACCCGCAGGAATTTGAGAAATCTTGCCTGCTCCCGCCCCGCACCCGCACACTCCCAACCCGCACCCGCCCCGCACCGCATTTTTTGGTCTTAAACCTGCAGCTTTCCGAAAAATACGAAAAACTCACAACTAGGGCAAGTTTTTGTTGCGATAAAATCGTGCGAAGTATGCATTAATTTTAACAAAATTTCCAGTAAAACGTTGTATATGTGCACAAGCACTTTAAACGAAAGGGACTTACTCAAGCGATTTATTTAGATATAATGCTAAATATTTCCAAACATTACCTAGGGAGAAATGGCGATATTTTGCCAACAGTTTACTTAGCATGCTAAAACTTGTGCATGAAGTTGTTTGGCAAGCTCCACAGTGCATGAAGTTTCTTGGCAATTAAACAATTTGGCGTGCAGTTGTGGACAGATGTTTGACCGGGTCATTTCTACAATTGCCTTTAGGTCACTATTCAGTTCGAATCGGTTATTAAAGAGAACAGAACTATACTGAAATAGTTCTAAGGCATGTTCTTTAAATCAAACTTCTACACTTTCCAAATTACTTGATAGAAGTTGCACGACAAGTTGCATGTGAAAAAGGAAAAAGATGCAATATAAAATTCCTGGAACTAGCTTAAAATTTCGTACTACATAAATTCTGAGTACGTATTTAGGAAGCTGTAAAAAAAGTTGCAAAAACTTGCCCTACATATAACACCTGAAGACAAGTCTAGCAAGCAGCAAAATCAAGCTGTTCATTTTTTTCAGTGGCAACTAAAACTTTTCCACAGATCTGATCGTCCGCAGTCAACAGATTTGAGGTGATAAAAATCACGTTTCAGTCCAGTTGTGACTTGTGACTGGCTGTGCGTTAAGCGCTGTCTTATCCGCTTAGAAGGGCTGCTAGACTTCCTCACCACGTACGACGGTTGCATTGGAAAATGGTCACTTGTCCACCACACGGCAAGAGTCTAAGCTAATGTTTCGCAACAATGGGTTGTTACATCATAATGTTATAACTGCTGCCGGCCTACTGTTCTAGGCGCAGTGCTGGCAAACAAATTCAGTACATCCATGTGTTTTGCGATTTTTGAGCTGATTAAGTTCATGTGCTCTGGCTCAACACTCAGTTAACCGCACGAAGAATTTCTCATCCCGCGCCCAACCCGCACCCGCAGCAAGTTCAACCCGCACCCGCACGCAAAGCAGTGCGGGTTCCCGCACCTGCCCCGTAAATGCGGGTTTTATGTCACCTTGCCCGAATTACGTGGCATTAACGTTCTTCACGGGCGAGTTTTATCCCCGTTTTACAAAGAGTTTAAGCGAGCCAATATTAGACCCTGCCGTGTTTGATTCTCCATTCTCAACTAACAACACCTCAGCTCCGTGGCCAGGTATTGGAGTCAAGTTAGCATATATATTATGTGTGAGCATTGGTTTATTTGAATCTTGTACGGAAATATCGAACCGAACTTCAACCAAGTGATGCGTAATACATACGTCACATCGTCAAACTATTTACTTTCAAGCAAAAGACCCTTACTACAGTAATCTCCGAACCAGAGTTGTGATTCAATCATGAATGCCTGCATTGCGAAAATGCAGTCCTATTTAAAAGCGAAATCGTTATGCACGAAATTATCATGCTTTATTAATACAACGTGAAGAATAGTTAACGTGTATTTACATCAATCATTGCTTGCTGCGCTAATGGTTCGAGGCGCGTAGTGCGGCAATCTTTATTACTTCTCTGCACTTCGAGCATGGAATCATTATGCGAGCGAGCCAAATATCTTCTGACACGAGACAGACTGACATTGTTTTTTTGTACACTGCTTTACACAGTTTCTGCGCCCGCTAGTGGCTTAGAGCACGTTTGTTTCCGGTATGTCTACTGAGCCAGTAATTCTTCGAGTTCGAACAAGCGCTCCTTGCTTCGGTGTTCTTGGAACTGTTGTTTCCCATGCAAGTCATTCGGTGTGACCTTCTCCCGTTCTTGGATTTCCTCCGCTTCGCTCTCCCTGCTGCTGCCTCGCTTTGTTTCTTGCCTCATCTTTTTGCTCGGTGATTCCGGTTTCCTTGAAATGCTACTTTCGGCGTGTTGCGCCTTATTTAAGCCCATGCTGCTTGACTTCGTTGTTCGTGCTTCGTTCCAATTCCCAAGCTAAGTCGTAAGCGTTACTTATCGAGGCCTTGTTGCAATTTCCATCGTCTGCTGCTACGGGGTCATCGTAGTGCATCGGAAATCTTTGGTACGGTGCAAGCATCACTAAGTTCACTTCGTCAGCTTTTAGCAAAGCTTGTCGTATGACTTCCAAGTTGAGGTCTTTCACTCTTGCACCATGCTCCCAGATGTAAGCTGCCATTTAGGGTTGGATTGGTGATCTGTGAATATATGCTACGCATATATTTTCATATCTTCTGTTTATACCGACGTAATAGCGCTGTCGAGCGATAAAATCATCAATTCGTAGTTGTACACAGAAGGCTTTGCTCTTTACTCGGACTAATACATTCAACAAAACACCATTGATTTCTTCATTACTCAGCTCCGTGAGCAGTGCATGGTCCGGCTTTGATACTTCTGATCTCTGAACGTGCGTCGCGTTCTCGCCAAGCCTTTGTAACACAGGTACAGAGTTTGTACAACATTCATGTTACCCTACTTGCCTGCAATGTACAAGAACCGTGGGTCACATGACGATTGCGTAATGTCTCATAACACCAAAACACCAGACTGTTACATCACGTTTCCAAGGTCGCAGTAATATGTTACATTATGTTTTCCACATGATGCAGATCATTAAGTCCACACAAAGTTCACATTTCAGTTTCAGCCGATTCATCGCTGTCATCTGCGTCATAATTAGCTGCAGTCGCTCGGTTACCATCACACAATTGCAATAAGTTGTTAGTAGATGAAGAACTTGGTATTCTGGTTTGTTGCAACAACAATTTAGCTCTCTCTTCTCTTATGTTACGTACAAATTGGTCGTATATCTCTAAAGCGTCTACTTCCCAAAAACTGGGTTTACCGGGCCGCTGCTTTTTAAGAACAATGGGCTCCGTCATGCATTGCATTATTGAAAAATGTTGTAAGTGACCAACATGTTATTTTCAGCCACAACACGGGTACCCGCAACCCGTGCGGGTTAACCCGCCCCGCGCAGGACTCTACCACACACCCTACCATGCCCAAGATGAGTTTGTGGATTTAGAAAACGATAAAAGTTTGCAACTGGAATTTTCTAAACAGAATTAATGTCATTTTTGGATAAGAACAAGAAATGAATGGTCAGTCATTTCTGATCTAGCCAGTTATAAACTCTTAGACATTTGCACAAGCTATTTGTGTCAAGCGGTATTCTCAAGATTGATATTCATCGAGTTCAAAAACCGATCCTTACTGAAAAGTGTTAAGAATATCCTTCGTTCTACGTTGTCTCGTATCAATCTACGAATGGATGATCCGTGTCAAAATTATCAAGTGCATCCATCCCATCAGCTGTGCTTGATAAGTTCTATATCCTGAATTGCTTTTTTGTTTAATATCTTTTGCCTTACTGTTTCCATTACGTAGTAGTTTCATTACGGTATAGTTATTTCGTTGATTGTGTGCATTTGTATGATTTCGTCATGCACAAAAATGCCTATTGAGATTTGTAACGAGACCTTTGCACATATCGTTAACATCTAGACTATCCATGAAGGGTCGCATAGAAAAACCTTTTTTTAAATGGGGTCCTAGAACAAAATAGTTTGAGAAGCCCTGTTCTAGCACTGTGGTAATGCATGAGTTGATACTGGAGCAATCCATTAACAACCTTCGCGTGGACGTAACAACGTTTTTCCAAATCGACGAAACCCAACCAAGCGAAGCGGCATTGACGAATTCCTGCCGTAGTCTACGAATCTAGGAGGTACGTGAGAAGTTACCTTGTTCTGAAACGATTAAGGTGAAAACATTAAATCTTTGCCAAAGCTTGACCATTCCAAATTCCGTGTATCAGAATCGTGTCCACAATAACTTTCGTATTGTTTCATATTTTCAGATGATAAAACGTCACAAGCTTTCAAAATCGAGTATTTTTACTGTAAATAAATTATCCACGTGGGATGATGAAAGTTGCCACGAACCGAATTCCTTCGAAAAAATCCGAAAAAGGACAAAAGTATTTGTGGAAAAATCCACTTTGCAACGTACGTGACGCGGCAGCAGCTTTGATATTTTCTCTTTAATAAACGTGGCCCTGTTGGAGACCTTTGAGCTGTTCGGACAAGATTGAACAAAAATGGGTGAAATGGCGCCATGTGTGACTTATCCTGATAATCCGAAACTTCACGATATCAATACCATGCTACGACCGAAGTGGCAAAGCGTTTGTGGAACAATCTGTCGCAGACTCGAAAACCAATCAGCTGCAAATAAAAAGGTCGTACCGCGCCATTTGGTTTGACTTTATCCACATAGCTGTTAATGGGTTGCGGTCTAAGTATTCGGGGCTTACGTCTGTTAAGGAGAAAATATTTTTGGTTTTCATTTAAGTGTAGTTGAAAATCAGATCGAAAAGCTTTGTAAAACATTGGGTATGTTTGCCAAAAAATGTGAATATGTATTGCCAAAAAACTGAAACTTCCAAAAACTCTAGATCAGGGGTCACCAACCTTTTTGAAACTGCGAGCTACTTCTTGTGTACCGATTAATACGAAGGGCTACTAGTTTGATACACACTTCTGAAATAAAAATTTTGCTCAATTTACCTTCAATTATTTTAGTATTGATATTCGTTCCTGTGAAGACATTGATCATGCTAATGTTATTTTTAGAACAGGCCCGCGGCCGACCTACATGGTCCTTGCGGACGACCTGGTGCACGCGGGCACTACTTTGGTGACCCCTGCTCTGGATCTAACAAGGATCTAGGCGATGACAAAATCACTGCAGGCGTGAACACGGTTTGTACAAAATTAAGGAGCCTGAAACTTTGGTGTAGGACCCATAACGAACCAAGAACACTTTACCGAAATGGCAAAGGGACAGTTTAACAAAGCTGGTCAAAGTAACAGAAAAGGGGAAAATCGTGGTTTGCCGAGCAGATGAAGACGGGAAAATTGTTGTTCTTAATTACAGTACGATGAATGTAAAGCTGCAATGATGAAAACACTGGAGCGGTTTGATAAAATGGATGTCGGATAGATAGATGTGACGCTTGCTTCAACAAAATCAGAAAATATTATAATAATCTTGTTATTGAACACCATGCTATCTGTGCAGTTAATGGTGAACTGCTGCTACACACAATTGGATTGAAATGGAAAGACATCTCGTACCGCAGGCCAAACGGTGCATCAGCAAATTTGTTTCAGTGCCATGCAGTACACTGGTTTACGCTTACCCGCTTTTCAAGACACAAGTGTACCCGGAGAGTTTATTAACGTTGCTATAAAAGACAAACCACGTACGCTTGCTACAATCTACTGCGAACATTAGCACCGCAAGCATTACTGCATTTTTCGATTTATCCCGAAACCTATCAGCGCAAACTTGCAAAAACCGCCCAGACGTTTTCTGTCATTGATTAGAATTCGTCGCTTTTGTGGAGACCAGTTACTTGAGCACAGATATGTAAAAGCCCGCATCATTTGAAAGTCATGCTCATGAAAACAGAGCTCAATTGGCTGATTCCTCGAAATGTTGCAGCAAACCTAAAGCTTATTGTTTGTGTTAAAAACAGTTGATGTTCACGCGCAAAATCATCTTCTGCGTTTATCAAATCTGTTGACAATCACTTGCTTCCAGCTTGGAGTGACCTTTCAGTCAGAACGGCTGTACTGACTGGAAAATGTTAACATGACTTCTGAATGTTAGCGCGTGATTTGTGCTCAAGTCTGTTGAAACATCAAATTATATAAGAGCGATAACAGTGAAATGTTGGAATATTCATCCATACGACGTACACCGCAACGAGATGGTTGCAAAGCAATGCATGCAACTGTGAGGTCGCTGACAATATTGCGTCAAGGCGTCCGAGGTCTATAACAGGGGCACGCCGCCCAAGTGAGGAGTCAGTAAATGTCCAGGGGGCGCGAGCCTTACGCGCTCCACATAATGGAAAACTTCTTCAATAAATTTAACAATAAATGCATTTGCTTTTACAACAGTGCAGGGGCTTGCAACTAAGCACAGTTACTTAAGGGAGGCGTGGTTGAGGATCGGTTGAGAAACACTCTGGTGCATAAAGAAGCACATTTTCCTTGTGAGCAATCGGACAGGGGAGAGGGTAGGCTTTTTTTGCAAAACTTTAAGCTGAAAGCATAAGCTCGATTTGCACATTTAAAACATGTGAAGCAGGGCTTAGTTTTGCTAATTCGAGGTCAATTTTTGTTCATAAAATTCATTCATTTTGTTTGGGAAACAAACACACACAAAAAACAACAAATAAACAAGATAAAATAAACAAGCAAACTCATGAATAGAAATACAACCAAAATTATATTTGCATCTTCCCGGGGTACCTAATATAACCAGGTGGTTTTCTAGTTAGGTCCCCCACTAGCCTAATGTTAAGATAGTGCTATATTAATGGGGTTTAAGGTTTGTACCATCAGAAATTTTTATTATGACAATGGGGAATACTTAAGGTAGCATAT
>JGI24159J19872_10001529_pt1 | contig 25714 bp, 17 predicted proteins | sample Ectturendosymbi4_FD_19872 | JGI IMG/M metagenome (IMG submission 19872)
AGGCTCACCTACACGTCGCAGATCAGGACGTATGATGCCGGGATGTTGGAGGCTGGACATGACGTCAGCACGTATCGCCACGTGGTTCCCCCAAACGCTGAAACTTACCTCAATACTGGAGAATGCATGTCTGAGTGCATAGGCCAAGTAAGTGTTAAAAAAACATCGGTTGGTGACTTGGTATTCAAAATGGCGTTTCAGTTGCATGAAATGTAATAGGCACTACAAAAATATGCATTACAAAGGAAGTAAAGCTTCATTTCTTAAACCGAAAAAATTTGCACAACAGCCACAGTAATTAACTTACAAACAAAAATGTTGGCTGAATGACGGCCTGTCGGAATCATTCTAAAAAGTCTTTAAAAATGATAATACTGCTCGTTTGATTCCTACGATGGTTTGATCAGACCACCGATCAGTATATTCAGTTCAACCAAACTCTACGTGTCAGCGATTCCAAGCTTATCGCAATCCATAAATCAGGCCCTGAGAATTTATACGAAGTTATTGGGAGTATTGGGAGTATGCTTTTTAAAGAAGTAGTTACGACGTAACGAGCTGACTTGCTGTTTCGTGCTCACGCCCTCTTTTTATCCGTTTTCGTTCAATCGCTGTACATAAATCCTTGCTCTGATTCGAGCGTGAGCTTCTTGAAGATTATGTGAAGGTGCGAGCGCTTGTAGTGCTGTTGCTTTGCGAATAGTTTGGGTTAAAGTCAAGTTCAAGCCCAACAGAGGTTTCTTAAATTGCGCCCTTTGTGGAAATTAGGTGGTGTTACGGCAAATTTTGAAATCAAGATAAAGTAGACTGTCTGGAACAAACAATTAAAAAAATTGGTCCCCATGAAGTCGCCTGTGCGAACCACCTACAATTTGGGGCTACGCAAACTTGAAGATAAGATCGAAATTATATAGCATGTTTTGGTATTGTTGCGATCGGAAATCCCGAGCGGCATGCGCGCAGAGCTTCGCACCGTGGCAGCAGGCAACAATAGAGATCATGCTCGGAATCTCTCTTACTATTGCTTGCTCGTGCTAAACATACGATGATGTTATTCTTCACGCACTTCCCGTTCGTGGTGAATCACACAATCAACGCAACACCACCGGAGAGGTTGCAACAGTATGAAGATGTTCCTTCACATCCCGTCCCCGGAGCAGTGGTTCTCAACGTATGGGTCGCTACCCAAAGAAGAGTGAGTCAAAAAGTGGGTCGCGCCGAGGCGATCCAAATCTGCTTTTTATATATTCACGGATCACTGCCTGTCTGTGTCTGTCTGTAGCGTAGGTAGACGAGAAAGGAGTAGATTGCTGACATGGAAAACGAGCTTAACAACCTACTGCCAAAATAATCAGTACGATCCTTATTACAGTATTTCATGTTAACATACGTTGTTTGAGGCTGGGGTCGCGAGGTATTCACTAAACTCAGATTTTCAGATTTCGGTTGCGCTCAGAAAAATTTGGCCTTGGAGGCATTCCTAGGAGGCATTCGCTGCCTTGGAGGCATTCCTAAGTCAACAGGAAGTTTAGAAGTTAGAAGTGAAGGAGCAAGGCCATGCAAACAGCTACGAGTCTGATTGTTGAAGGAAAGTCGATCCGCTGCAGGAACAGGCACAAAATACAAGTCTATAAATGACTTTCAACAATTACAAAGTGCTCTAAGAGCACATGTATGCATGAACATTTTCAGCATTGCGTCTACTGGTACATTTTTCTGCGAGTAGTTTCATGGTTTTTAATTTGAAAGCAGAAATATGCATTTAGTAAAAAATTTTGTGCAAAAAACGTATCTAAGGTAAGTTTATATTGCTGCTTTTTATGAAAGATTAACTTTCCTCTTCCTTAAAAAGGGCTTGTTTTGTTCTGTTTCATTTTGCCTGTAAATGATAATAAAGAAACTAAATTTTTGGTTTTTAAACTTATTAGAAGTGTTAAACGCCGTTGCATTTTTTACTGCAGGCCTTGAAGAACAACCAAGAAGACAAGGTGAATATATTTGCAGTGCAACTTCACAGCCACACACTTGCGAAACAGATGATATTGAAACATGTTCGGTACGTGAGCGGAAAAGTTGATACCAAATAATAAACAATTTTGTTTAATTTTTGGTTCTTACCGTACATTTCACGATTTCAAATTTTTCTCAACACAGCTTCAGTTTGCCTGAGTGATAAAGATCAAAAAAGGAAACCATTACAACTTCTAATGGTATTTTATTTCCCTCCAAAACTCCGGTGTTTATATGAAACGCGGTTCCTGTCCGCTTATGCAACATAACCTACAGTGTTATTATAATTTGAAACGGTTGCTTTAGGTCTTCTGAGGATTTCGGACATCAAAGCAGAATTGTTTCGATAAAAACAAAAGCACATTTCAAAATCTTTATCTGAAGACTCGGAATTGGTCGAATAGCGTTTGCCGTCCAGTGTGGAAAGAGTTTTTGATGCGTGTTATTGTCATTTAAGTTTCGGTACTTTGAGAACAAAAGAGTGCAGTTGCATACATTTCCTTTCTTTTTCAAATCATCTACTTCTACCTCAAAATAAACTATTTTCAAGATTGCATCTAAACGTGATGCTGGTGTCAGCCCAATGCTGCAAAATTGCTGTGCACCTGCGAGTTTTCGTGTACGCAAATTTTATTCAAAACGCAACATTTTCATCACAGTATTATTCAAAAGCTTTGAGCCATAATTTCGACCAACGTCTACCATTTGTATTAAACAAACATCTCAAATCAGGTNCCAGCTCCATTTTCATTGCGAGCTGGCACCTGATTTGAGATGTTTCAAACGACCACGTAAGNTAAGCTTTTCTCGACTGTGCTTGTTAGGCAGTGTTCTTCAGATTGCATCACAATACTAGGAATTGATGCATTATTATGTTACGGGCCTACACGCGGAATCACTTTCATTGCTTTTGTGCATAAGATCATGCTTGCTTTTGAAAACCAATTTAAACGCAACTTATTTCTATATACCGTAATTAAACGCACGAATCTTTGTAAGTGTTTGTCCAATAACGAATTTTTAATGTGAGATGGTGGATAATTGTTTGCTGTTATTTTGTTTGCGTAACTTTCATGGCTATGTAATTAACCATTTTAAGCTTGAATTTCCCGTGTTACAAAGCCATATGCCAAAGTAGCTAACTAAAAGAAAGTTATTGAATAAAATTGCCGTGCATCATAAACGATGGAAAATAATTTCAATAAGATAACTTGTAAATTCAAGTAGCCCTCATTTAGAAGATTTATCTTCAAAAAATTTGACTTGACCATCTAGCCTGGGCCTGAACATCTCAGAAAGCTCGAAGGGCCATATTATCAACATACATTTGCCGCTGGGCCGCAAAAGTCTGTTTCATTTCGATGTGGATATTTCGTTGTAGTATGGAAGAAATTCTGGAACGACAATTACTTATTCAATGTCGAGCTTTTGCGACATTTTCTACGAATGAGAAAGCTCTCGCCGGCCGTATGTTGTGCAGGCCTGATCTAGCCACATGAGAGCTCTTTTAACTGTAGCTATCATTAAGGCTTGAAAAACGTCAGAAATCATAGCTAAGAAAATGTAGTGGTCTGCATGAAAAAATACAAACACATCCTCAAAGCATCGTGAACAACCGCAACAACACACTGCTGCATCTTTCTGAAAGCAGAACGGATGGTCAATACAGAGGCCTTCAACATAGAACACAATACAGCAACGACAGACAGTGCTTACAAATAAAATACAAGAAATCTACTGTAATTTCTACTGATGAAAGTATTTAGGATCTGAATGATAAGGGTATCCCAGCACACAAATAGAAAGAAAGCGAGCAGAATGGGGAAGACTCAAAGACACAGCGCTACTCTTTATGACACTAATCTAAGATTAAAAGCAAACAACACTCTGTCAATATAATGGTTAAATAAACGAAACTACGTGCCGCGTTGCTTGGCAACCCAAAGCGTTGGAGTCAATAATCATACCGCCCCAAAATATAACGGCAAACACCTTGACAACATTAAGTTTAAACGTGGTCTATTCAAATTACTATTCAAATAAAAAGCGTCCTCATCACTTTCTTTCTCTATATCCACCAACGTAATGAACTTTTCATTTTCGGAAACACCACACTGGAATACCAAATGAAAAACTAAGTAATGGCGGATATCAATTCGCTTGCATTGAGGTCAAGCGCGAAATAATTCAGGAAATTCAGATGTCAGCTTCCGTTTGGCTATTAATTGATTTGCCTCATCCCACGATACATCGAATCAAGTCTATGGACTAGAAAGAATATCAAAATATTAGCTTTCTCTGTGCATGCATGGGTGACCTCAGCGTTAAACGTCTACGCCAAGACGAACGCATACATGATTGAGGACGTAGATTAACCTAACCAGACTAATTTTTATGACAAAAGACTGTTAAGATGTTCTCACGTTCATAATAAAAGTATACTATGGCCAGAGCCGTATCTGCCGCACTCCATACCCCCAACTTGGGGGGCGCGCTGCCACAGGTGGCCCACAATTCCAGTCCCGTCACTACTGACCCCCCCAGAGAAAGCTTCGATCTCTCAAATTGAAATATGAAGCACGAGAAATCAATGAAGTTAGGGGCCCTTAGAAAAGAAAAGAGTTTATGCATTACAGTTACTTTGGGCCTCTTTGAATGCAAGGTATTTATACATTACAACTGCTGTTGAGGGCCCCTTTGAAAGCAAAGTAGCCTACTTATACGTTAGAGTTGCTGTTTGGACCCTTTGAAAGCAAGGTACTTTACACATTACAGTTACAAAGGGGGGCCCGAGGCAAGTGCCTATGGCTTGCTTTTCCTTCAACCCGCCATTGTATGTAACCCTGGCAATGATCTTATATGAGAATATGAAACCGATTGAACACGTTCTGCTTCATCCGATATATGTACTTTCTCACCTGATGTGCGCATGTAAACACTGTAATGTAAAGTTATCTTTATATTATGGAACACACTGAAGTTGCTGATGAGTTTATCACTTCAAAAAACACATATTTCACGCGATTTTTTATAATTAAACTTAGACACACAGGTCGACTAACAAACAAATCTGGTTGGAAAAACCCTCGGCGGGAGCCCTGGTCACATGCGGCAAAACCCCTACTACCGTAATTGGAACTTCAAGACTTGAAGTGAACATTTGAAGTTTTATTGCCGTGTTATTGTTACGCAATAAAGACCTGGAGTACAACAATCTGCTAGCAAGTTTCGCAACCTGCATCTGCAGGCAAAGGGGCTTACATGAGCGAACTGCGCACTTGCGCTAAGCGTTTTGGGGGCCTCGCGGTCACGACTTTGCCCCTGGCCCGTAATCAGGAGGGGCGAAGCCCCCTAAAAATTTTTTCGCCCCTCTTGGAAAAATGTGTTAGACATAGTTTAAAAAATTTGGTCCCCTCTCAGAAAACTCTTCGCCCCNCCTNGTGTCCCAAGCTGGTTACGGGCCTGCTTTGCCCTGGTGGGCCTCGCGTTCATTTATCCGGCCCTGTCTACATGCCTAGTTGTATACGTCTGGAAGTCAGACTTTCACTTGATCAACGTATTTTGTGTAGTGATTGTTGTAAAAAATGTACTATGTCTAGCCCAGGTAGTATTCTCTTATTTTGTACTGCATAGCAGCAAGATACCTTCGGTGCTTTCGACCAAGGTTACACATTTGCGCAGCCTGCTGTTCTGACAGCCAGATGGAGTTAATTGTGTAGTTAGAAGAGTCTATTTCAGGATTGTTCCAAAACAGAGTAGTGCAGTTAGTGGATCATGGATGTTAACCGTTGCGTCCATGTAGGCCTTAGTCTACATTTGTTAACATTTATAGGCGATTTGAGGTACAAAATGTTATTAATCTAAACACGTGCCATGCACCAGGAGATTAACAGTCCAGACATCAGCAAGGTTTATGTATGCGTATTTCGGCCAGTANAAAGCCCAATGNGCACGATTTATTAGCATATTTCACTTAAGCTCATGGTAAAGTTTATCAATTTGTGCTTATGAAAGATAACGTTCATCCGTTCATCACGGCGCACATGCTTTGACCGGTCTCATGTTAGCTCCTTCGGTAATAATGTTTTGATAATAACTGAACGATAGGATCGATTGTGATTTCCTGCAACTTTTTTTATATTTGTATTTCGTTACGACATCTCTAAATAATTGCCGTCAATTAAATGACAAAGATTTACGACCCAATTCCTTTTGTTAAGCTCGTTCAAAAATTTTTAGTTGGAAGCTACGAGCCTATTGTGGGTATTTGCGGGAAATACTTATAATGTAATTTGCTCAATCCCAAATGCTGTTCATCTTGTGAATTAAAAATACATTTTCAGAATGTCTAGCCCCCCCTGCACAAACATGAAGGCCCCCATTGGAAGACTTTCAGACGAAGGTTCTGACCAGGCACCAAAAATTCCTTTTGTGGCCGAATGAAATGGCTTCGCGGGCCAGATTTGGCCTGCGGGCCGTTGTTTGGAGACCCCCGTTGTAAACGAACGAAACGAAATGTTGCGATGAACTACATATTAAACAGGCTGAGAGTGCTAAATTCTCTATTTTCTTACAGTGATGAGGTTGAACTTGCTCCAATTGCAAGAGACAAAAGCTACGACTTCAACTTTCAAGAAACTCGACATTTACCTGAAGAGCGAGTCTTTCAGCCTGGAGACTCAATGCAAATTGTTTGCAACTACAAGACAAAAAATATCAAAAAAGAGATCACAATGGTATCGATAACTTGCGAAAAACATATACGCCTTTTGAATTGAAACCATTATAAGCGTGCTTAACGCTTTCAGATGCAACGAATGTGGGGCAGCGGAAAGCCATAAAAATGTTAAATGTTGGAGTCGTCATTGTTTAGTATTTTGAATTATCTTGTATTTTGGATCATTCACACATTGCTATTGTATCCGTTTTTTGCTTGCTGCAATTAACGTGGTGCAGCAAACAAGTTGTTTGACTTTTTACAAAGATTTCCAGCATCAGCACTAAAACCTTTTCCTCATCTTTTTCTCATTATTACAGATGGAAGGTGTCCCTAAACGTGTTGTGCATAAAGATGGGAATGAAAATCTGCTTGCCTTATGTTTTAAACCTTATCAATTTTCAGAAAACCTTATCAATTTCAGAGTTAAAAACGACAGATTTTAAGTTAGTAACTTTATCACAAAAACCCTTCATCTTTAACCTTAACAAACTCTGCTAAACCAAAAATGTCTGCGATATTCAGGGCGGCTTAAGTATCCAAGAAGAGATGTGCCTGTCTTTTGTCTACTACTACCCGAAAATAGATTTGGTGTACTGTGTAACCTCTCCAGCATTGGTCACTTTGCTGAGATATTTTGGAATTACTCGATACAAGTGAGCAATGCTTTTTTTTCGAAAGATTTATGAATGCATAATGCATCTTTTCCCAAAGGTTATATGTTCTTGGAGTTACACTTGTGTAAATTATACTGCAAGGCAGTGTTTTTCAACCTTTTTGCTGCAGCGGAACCTTCCGTAATGTTTGCATTGCTCGTGGAATCCTATGCAATGATCCAAGTGTCTATCTTTCTGCAATAAACCTGTGAAACAGTGGTATGGTTACAACTGCACGGTACTGTGGTTGCGAATTCCGTCCCAGGCAATTTCGGTCTGTTTCGGCAGAACCCTTGACAGCCACTCGCGGAAACCTGAGGTTCCGCGTAACCCCGGTTGAAAAACACTGCTGTAAGGTAAAAGCAAACGCTGTTAACGTTATTTTCGTACATAAGACGCCCTTTGCTTTCATTTTGCATTCTAGAAACTTTTATTTGCATATTCATGTGAAAATAATAGCTTACAAATTTACTAACTAAAATAAAAATTTTGACTAGCATCCCAAGCCGTGTTTTTAATAATTTACTTGTGGCAAAGTAATCGAATCGCAGTGAACTCTTACATCAAGAACACAGCGTTGAGCGCAACCTCCACCCTCTTGCTTTACTGGATCATCAAGGTCATAATTACTGACAGAATGTAGAAACTTGCATAGAGAATACCGTGCAACCATTTGCGTTCTTCTGACAATAAAATTAATCAATGCAGCAGCACTTTCATTTTATNGTCAGACTTGTGATCCAACCAGACATCTCANAACTTTGGACCGTAATTTTGCTTAAAAATTTATTGCACTCCTGTAATTCATGCAGTTGCTGAACAAAATGCCTTTTCGAAATTTTAAGATTTTAGTTGCTACACAACACTGACTAAAAATAAAACAAACATCCTTGGTAGCTTGTATTTCGAGCTGCATTTTCGACATACAACTCGTTTTTTTCAGTCAACCTGAATACGACGGCAACTTGTTCGAGAAGAACTTGAATGATGTCAACGTGACGTCACCGCCAGATCTTGCAGGAAAAACGGCAGCTCAAGTGCTGAACGAAGTGAGACGTTTATTGGAAATCTTTAAAAAATGCTAGTCAGAACTGATAAAACTACACAATATTAAAAGATGTCGTGGATAGTAGTTTATAACAACGAATCTCATCTATACTGCATATCCATCTCTCGACCTTCTTTCAATTAGAATGTGACAAACAATCTTGTTGAAGTTTTGTTTCAAATGTCCTTTTCATGCAATCGTAGGTGAATAACTGATCTGATCACTCTGATCATACTGGTCAAACTCATCACGCACGCAGGCACACATTGCGCATATATTTAACTAATTACACATATAGTTTGCTCATTTGTATATGGTGTAGTTTTGAATGTCAGCTATGTATTTTATTGACATTTTACAAGAAATAGTCGAGATTTTTTTGTAAATAATGTCAATGATTTGTTGCAGACCTGGTTCTTACTCTGATAGTTAAGCAAAGACAGCCTTATATGAGAATAGGTTTGCAAGCATAAGTTTCCATGGAAGCAAAAAAGAATAAAACTAGAAAACGTAAAAGCAGAGCTGCGGAGCCGGAGCTCAGATTAAAAATAAAAAGCCGGAGCCAGAGCTCAGTTCAAAATTTAGGAGCGGAGCTGGAGCTATAGCCATTTGGGAGGTAGCTTCGGCTCCGGGTCCCTAGACACTAACGGTTTTGCCAAATTGACAAAACTAGGCTTACTTTACCTAAAACAGTGTTCTTTATATCATAATAAACGCGATTGTTGCGAGTTACAACACCAGACTGCAACAGAGTATCTGCAACTATTTGATATGTCCTTAGTAAAGAATCACTAAAGCTGTGGCATCGCAGCTGAACAGGCGTGGTGTTACTTGTAAAAGTAAGAAAACGTTAACAACCACGACATTTATCTTTCTAGTCAGAATGATCAAACCGGGTCTGTAGTAGTGTAGTGATCTGAAAAGAACTAAGCTATAACCAGTAGGTACTGTATATGATATCCATAGCTTTTGCAGCTGTGTGTAATCATGCTGTTAGCAGCGAGTACAATTCAGATATTTTACTATTGCAGACCTAACCGTGAACTGTACGGCACACCCTTGTGAGGTAGTTTTTAAAAAAATCATTAGGCTTACTAACAAGGTTTACCAAATTATTGGCAAAGTTCAAGAAAACATGTTTACGAGCAGCAGCATACCATGAAAGTGATAACTAGGGCAAGTTTTTATTGCAGCAAAAAAGTGAGAAAGTTGCATTTATGTTCAACGAAAGTTGCATTGATGCGCAGTAACAAAGTGAGAAAGTTGGATTTATTTTCAAGGAAAGTTGCATTTATGCGCAAACATTGCAAACGACAGCAATTTACTCTAGCGATTTATTTACAAAAATGCTAAATGTTTCCAAACATTTTTTTGGGAGAAATGGCGTCGTACTTAGCTGGGGTTGTAAAACTTCTAGCTTGCAAACCAGCTGTTTCGTCATAGATAACATTGAGACGCAGATAATCTGTCATATAGCTCTTTTTCATGCAATCAAAGAGAATAGAACTGAACTGAAATAGTTTTGTAGTATTTTTTTCTTAATTACACTTTTACATTTTGCGCAATCTTTGATAAAAATGCAGCAAAAAGTTGAGCGTAAAAATCGAAAAAGTTGCAAAACGTTGCAATATAAAATTCGTGGAAACAGCTCAAAACATTGAACTGCATATATTTTGAGTATTTAGGAAGCTGTAAAAAAAGTTGCAAAAGTTGCAAAAACTTGCCCTAGCGATAACTAATTGGTAGCAAAATAGCACTGCTTTGTATGACACTGCATTTTCAGGAGGGTATAAAATACAATGCAAGCAAATGTGGACTTTTCTTGTGGTTTTCATCTCTGGAAACACCTTTTATGTTTTCAGCACGGTAACCAGTCTTATTTTCACCAAAGCTTTGAAAGTTATATTTCCTTTACTTTTGCGATTCATCATTCCTTAGTATGAGTGCAGAAGATGAGAAATCAAAAGTTTCCAGCTATTTCAAAAACGCCTAAGTTGAATTTCGTACTAGAAGCAAAACTATTTCTATGAACAAAAAGGTTTATTGAAAAATTTTGGGATTTGTGATAAAGCAATTGTATGCACGTTAGAAAGAACACACGGGAGAGTTAATCGACTGTGTGTTTTGCGCTCTTTGCATGGTTTCCCCGGGCAGAGCTGTTGGCTGGAATCGCCAAGTCTGGCGACTGCAGCAGACAAAGCGTGCAACAAGTGCAAAACACTTCGATTGTTGGGACTGGTCTGTGTCGAAATGCTCGGACACTAATGCAGTTTTCCAAACTGCCGTTTTCTTGATTGCGGTCCTTAGAAATAACAAAAAGTCACCAGGCATTAACTGCAAAACCAAAGACCGCCTTTCCAGAATTTGTTTATATTACCGGTATCTTGAGTTATATTTCTGTTAGTAACTGTTCTCTGAATCGTCTCAACCTCTGATTGTTGTATTTTCGCTGATTGTCTCATGGTATGAGCGCTAATTGTAAAAAAATGCCTGATTAACTTACTCAAATAATTTTGGCATATTCTCTTAGTTTTGTGAACTTGATATATTTCGTTTTCCATTCTACTTGAGGCGCACCAAGACAATTGAAAGTATTAACGTGTAAAAACGAACTGAACCCGGAGCAGGAGACGGAGCCATGCTATGGAATAAGAGAACACCGCCTTCGGATCCGGAGTCACGTTCATGAAAACAAAGAGATCCGGAGCCGGAGCCGGAGCCGGAGTAATTTCATTTTTACGACGACTCCGAAGCCCTTCGTAAAATTCGTGGTAGTCCTCGATTATATTGCCGGTGATCTTTTGAATCGTGCCGGTACTGCTTTTGGCAATAGACCACAAAAGATTAAGAAAATTGCTAACAAAACTTCATTTCTTTGATAGCATAAAAGAAAGCGCTGTTGCAGCTTCTAGCTAGAGTGATTTTGAAATATGTGCGTTGAGGCGAAAGATAGAATGAAAATGGTTTTAGCCATGAACGAATGCTTATTATGCGCAATTGTGATGAACTATGCAATCACCGAATCTGCACTTTATCGCCATTTTTATTCACACATTATTGATATACGCTATCCTGAATCAGTCTTTTGCATCAATAATTTACTTGATACTTCGCAAAAACAGGTCAGTCTAAGGTCAGTAATAGAAATAATCAAACTCCTGCTATAGATTCATGCTATAAGCTGTTTAATGATTCATGCCATGAGCTAACGGTTCAATGCAGCTACGTACCAGCACAACTCATTGCAGTTTCATTCGCTTGCACCACCTGCTGCATTAGAACAGATCATTCACCTTTTGTTGCGACCGGGTGTCGGGAAAGCATCTCTGCGCTTCAATTAAACGCTGAAGTCGCTCAAAAAGTAAAATAGTGAGTTCAGGACTGCCAGAAAACAGTCAATGTGTTTCGCTGTTCAAGCGAACTTTGTGAGCTGCTGGAGTACAATTTGTGGAAAAGTCATTAATAATCAAGCAAACGTTGGTTGGAAATGTGATTAATTATTATAATTATGATAACTTTGCAAAATATTCGTTGACTGCGATTTCTTTTGATCACGCGGTAATTGAAAAAACAGTACGCTCAACTTCTAACACATTCTCAAACACTGACAGCCATTACGTGAAAGTTTGCTGTCCGCTATGTACAATACATAAACGGATGCCCCAATGTTAGTTGCGATCATAAGAATCGATAATGCGCGATTGAAGTATACACGGACTTCGATAGGTTCAGCGCTTCATCAGCTGCAACCCAAAGTCAACTTTGATACTCGCTTTGGACTAAGCTCCTTCTGAATAGGAAAAACATGCGCAGCGTATATATCACGTGGGTGGGTAAAAAGAGGTGCAAACTAAATATAGACAATAATAGGCAAATGTTTGAGATCACTGCATTTATTTCAAAACAAATTCGACCATGAAAAGGCAACACCCTTGTTTGAAAAAGGTTATCTAAACGTGTGGTCAGCTGATTTTCCTTGCTTGCGGTGAACTCTTCGGGGTTCAGCTGTAGTATCCTGGGTCTTACCTCATCTTCGGCAGCAGGGCTGCTGCCGCCCCTTAAACAAGGCGTTTCTCTACCCACCCAGTGCGGAAAACATCCAGCACGGGTAGCAGTGGTTGCTCTCGTAGCGACAACTTTAGTAAGCATTGCAATAAATGCCGCAACGAGGAGGGCCACTTGATGGCACCAGTCATCCTCCCCAATTGAATGGCAGCTCAACACCTTCCCCGAGATCAAGTGTCACCAAGCAGTGGACAGTAACAACTGACTCAAACGACGAAGAAGCTGATTTTCCTGATTAAAGGATGTAACATTTGAGATAGAACATATTATATTGGGCCACTTCAGTACTGTGACAGGGTCAATAATTCTCTTTGGTGCAAAACAATCAAGAATAAATGCGCGCGGCATAATTTGTAACGGAACACACAACCAGATTCCAGAAACAATGACGTATTTTGGCCCTGCAATAAGTTCTTTGCATGGAAAATACTGGATGGAAAAAAGTTGCACATAACCAAAAAAACAGCAACAGGAAAGCTTGACGCTGTCTGAAAACATTTCTGATCCATGAATAACCGGCTCGGGTCCACTAACAGCAAATTAAAAGAAATTTTTTCGAATGGGTGGATAACGCGTGGTAAGCAACTGTGACAAGGATGCTGACCATTCAGATACTGAATGGCACTAGAATCGCACAAGCTTTTCTTCCTCCACAGCTTTTTATTGAAATTCATGAATATATCGGTTCTAAGTTTACTTAAAACTGCGACATTTTTCATTCAAAATGTGCGCTCTGTTTCTTCAAAGTTGGCAAAAGAGTCGTCTCTTTTCTATGTAATTTTGATACGTGTGATTTTTTCGTATTGTAAACTAAATTCTAAGCTTGCAACCTTTTTGAAAATTTATCGCAAAAATTATAAACGCAAAAACTTCTAATCCCAACATTTCTGGCCTCATACAATATAAAAAGCAGGCGTTTCTCAGAAATCTCAGAACATTGCTACGGTCTTGTATCCATTGTAAGCCAATAGTTTTTATCTAAAATTTCTGACTATCTGAATTGCAGTAAAACCTTTTTTAAGATTATGTAGTGCTACTGGTTAACTACTGCAAGCAGAAAGCCAGGTAGTAAACAAATCCAGCTTATTGCTGAAGGTGTCAAGATTTCGCCTCTAGTTTCAAACAAGCGTGTAAGTTGTAAAGGGACCAACTTGCCATATATTACCTGTGCTTCTTTCAGTGGCACTGGGACGAGGTGGCTGCTGATGATTTTGCCGAAGCAATGAGAAATACAACCAGACTACAGAAATGCGTTGGAGCAAAGGGATACATAGAGGGAGTAAGTGACAGAAATATGCAACAATTTCTTCTATGTCTGTGTTGACGTTGACGTGGCCTCCGTTGAAATGAAAAATAAGGTACGACGTTTATTTGACGCACATTACACATTTTCAATATGCGAAGAAACAAAGAAAGTTTCAATGTGATCACTTTTTACTCCCTTTGGTCTGCGGGCGCCCATCGTTTCTTACTCTGCCCCAAGAGTCACGTGGCTTCTTTCGAAGTGAATGCTATATATAGTGCATTGATAGCAGTGGCAACACTAATCCTGAAGCATTCCTTTGCAGCCGCCCAGTTGGGCTGAGCACGAGCTTGGACATGCCGCTATAACCGTTTTTCAAATGTTTGATATAACCGTGAATCGAACCTATATTAACTAATGTGCCACTTAGCCGGATTAATAAGGGATGCAATTTCGGTTGAAGTTGCCGGGTCCTTTTGGATGAAAGCGTTTCATGTTCAGGTTTAATCAATTAAAGTTACGCGATACAGTTAAAATGGTGCAAATGTACACAAACGTTTCTGAAATATTGTGCTTTTGACCGCGATTTGTCGCAGACTTCCGATATTGTTGCTCCTCTGAACGTCGCCGAGGAGTTTGTGGAAGAACGTGCAAACTGAACGGAGCCGTCCGAAGCAACGACGACTTATGCTGACAGCGGCGTCTGCTTGCCTAATGAAATCAGCACCACGCCAGCATCAGCCCAAACGACAAGTGGAGTGGCAAGGCAGGAGTCAACGGCGGTCATATCGACTGCATGCCATTTAATCTTATTGGCATATCAGCTCTCTCTGATGTTTAGCCTGTAGACAAGTAATGCTAGACTTTGCGGCAGAGTTAAACTTTTCATCTTCGTAACAGATTGAGACACGCTTCAGTTGTTTCTTAGTAACAATGCAATGAAAGAAGAATTTTTAAAAGTGCGCTAAGGCAAGATCCATTACAATCTCTTGATTTTCAACTGATCTGAACTGCAGGTTTCTGGACTGAGAATGCTTAGTGTTATGTGAAATCGTTGTCGTACTAAAAAATTGCTGATTGATTCAACTTCACCGCCTTTGTGGAGGCTAGTTACTAGTTACTTGATCTGAACTGATCTTGATGTTGCGTTTTGTGATTGGCGAAATGACCAAAAACATTAGTCGGTGCAGGAAACATGGAGCGCTACAGCGAAGAGCACGAGATTATTAAAAAGTGTTTTTTAAAGTCTAAGAAGAAATTTGTTGTAACTGCAGCATTACGCCATGAGTCAGAAAAATTTTGAACAGTTCTCATCACAAATGAGATGAATGCTTGGATAAAATAGTTGATTGGATGCTGGTTTTGTGTACATGAACACATCTTTTCGTCTTTCAGGCTTCAACTGCATTTAAAGTGTCAGTGGTGGACAAGCAGTTGGGCGCGCGTTATAGTTTGCAAGCTTTCTTTACTATTATTGCTTTTTTGGACATAATTTCAATGAAGATGTTACATGATAGACATTTATTGCCTATAGAGCTGTTGGTTTCCATAATAGTACTTGTCTCCTCACGCTAGACTTCGGTTTAGTTCAGAGCAGAAAAATATCTTCAATTATAACGCACTCAAAGAGGAAATGGAAGTTATTGTGATGTTTTTACTTCAGGAAAGCATCAAAACATTTCTATTTCGGTAATAAACTGCGACTGTGACTGGGGCATGCACATTCATGTTTGCAAAACTAGGAAAAGGTGATAACAAGAAATAAATGCAAAGTTAATCTCTGTACGGATCCATGCGCCCTTCTTGGACAAAGTCTGATTTCTGCAAAAAATGTTACAGAAACGAGTGACTGAAAGTACGATTACCTTTGGTTCATTTCCTCGCCTGATATATTTTTAAACAAATCAAGGTGAAGTCATTTTACTAGATCCAGTTACAAAGAGCGTGAGTGGGCTTCCTTTGAATTTTGCGAGACTGTAAAGGACAAGAGGCCAGATGGTTGCGTCAGCAAATGCAATGACGCGGTTGCACAGGAAATGAAAATGCCTAAATTGATGAGGAAGTTCAAAGCGACCCACGCCGTTTCATTTCATTACGTCTGTCTTTTCATTCTGCACGATGTCATAGTAAGCTACCTTTATTTTACACGTCAACCCAAAAGATCTTCGAACAAGCAAAATGACAACTTTGGAACAAATTGACTTAAAAATATTTTGGCAAAGTGTTCATTTCATGTGGCACAAAAGGCCACTAAAATCTTTATCGCTCAAGAACGCTTTGCAAAAACAAAGAAACAGCAGGTCAGAAACACGCCTACATTGCATTATTGTTGAATACCATTCAATTTGGAACTTTGGCCTTTTTGTAACTCCTTTTGCTTTTTTTCATTTTTCAAAAAAGGCCAAATAAACTTTGGCTTTTTTTGACCTTTTTTGACATATTCAATTCTTGTGTCGGTTTGGCAGATTTAAAGATGATTTTTATAGATATCTGGACAATGTCTCTGGACGCAGAATGATAAATTTTTATTGCAAACTCTGCATTAGAATTATCTAATTTTCAGTTTTGCTGTTTCGTGCTTTTATTTTTGCTGTTTCTGGTTACTTTTTAGCAAGATCAAAATTTTCGAGGCATTTATTAATTGAGTGAGGTTTATTTTGCATATGCATATATTGTCTTTCAAAAGTGTTGTACAACCTGTAATTGGCGTTGAAAAGTCTAAGTGTGTATTTATCTTGTATTTGGCATTTTTTATGCTTTCTGGATTTTTTGCAGTTGATGTAGCCTTTTTTACTCATGACAACCTGGAAGCCCTGTTGAAGAGCCATTGCCCAAGAAAAACCACACAGCAACAACTATAATGTTCCCTCTAAGGTGCGCAACTACGCAGTACCACTGAACCATTCGCGCAGTGAAATCTCATTCTCGCTCACTTGCAATATTCCAAATTAAATATCGTATGTATATCGCATAGCCCTTGTAACGTTTCAAACATTTTGCTAATTGTGTGCTTACATGACTGCCCATTTGCATGCACACCAAAACAAACATTTGCTCAAAATAAAATTATCTTACAGGGAACACTGGCAACAACCACTGTTACACCGTAAAATGTCACCAAGATAAGGTGGAACATTGCCAAATTATGTAGGTTTAGAAGTTGTGGCATACACTTGCAAAAAGGCAGACAAAAACGGAACGAGCGCAAGGGAAATCAACCAACCGTGAACAAAATGAATCAACCGTGAAAATGCATTGGAAACCAATTGACAGTTTGAAAGGAACATGCAAAAACGCTGTAATGATTTTATTGCAACCATCGATCACTTAAAGAAAGTTACAAGTGGTTTTTCAAAAAGGGTATTTTATGAAAGACTTCAAGAAAACTTGCAGGATCTCACATATTCTGCGCAGCCAAGATTGGAGTAGTTGACCTAACTGCTAGTCAAAATACGAAGCTAGGGAATTAAAACATAAACAATCCTGTTGCCACCTATTTTCAAACGAAAGTACTTTGACTGGTAAACTTAATTTCACCTAAAATTTAAAACTATCGAGTTTCAACTGAAACCCTACAGTACATCTAAAATTCAGCACGGTTTAGATATGAATCCTGCATTGATCAAATGCTTTGAAACCTAAATTTTATGTGTCTATTAGATTAGGTTTTCTACAATACTGTAGTTTGATTCTATAGCACTGGCGCATAAAAGCAGTAAATCAAAAATCTCCAATAGTTCTCGTTACAGTTTTATTATTTTAAATGCCGAAAGTAATCAAACTTTCTGCTTAAATTAAGAAGACCAGGTTCAGCACACCATCTGATCACAACGTTTTAGTGCAGCCACGAGAATGCAATCTGCAAACTCTAGTCTAGGGAAATGCGCAGCCGGAATATCTTTGAGAAATTCAAGCATAAAGTTCCAGGCAACCTTCACTGGAATACATGAAAACCGTAATCACACTTGTAACATGGTAAAACGCAGGCCTAAAGTACTTCGTGTAATGTGGCAAATATAACAGACCAACTAACTCGTTGTACAACAACTTTTAACAGAAACAAATAAACGTAGTTATACAAACTAAACGTAATTATCGGAATAAATTCATCTTGCATTTTTCACTGAATTCTATCTTTTGTAGTTTCACGCATTTCAATAGTTACGACCACAACACAAAATTAACAGTTATAAGCAAAATCGTTACAAAATTAACAAACACATTTGGACTTTTAATTGAGCAACAGCGAGTGATTTTCTAAGAATGATAATAACCAGTGGAGTAGCCAGGCCAAAATGTTTTTGGGGAAAAATTTTGGGGGGATCAAAATATTTGACTTTAGGCTAGCCACAGTATTTTTGTTTAGGGCGCCGCCTCTCAAAACACAAAACGACTATATGTGCACAAATTTGGCAGAGCGTGGCGCCAAGGGCTACGCCTATGAAGATAAACCAGTATTTAGTTAATTTTGGTTCGAATATTTACCCGTGCAGTAATTTGGTTAATGTCACGTTTGGCGCAGAGCAGTTCCAGCACAATTGTTCATTTCAATCAATAGTTATAGCTTTTCATCCAAATCTGGCATCACTTGACGCCTCATTCCTCGAAAGAAAATCTCAAATTGATTTTGAGAAAGCACAAATGCATTTGTGTATCCACAATCACACACTCACAGCTTTATCTGCATCAGTTGACTGGATCCTAGCATATGGTACGTGAGCACCCTGAAAGGGCATAGAATGGTCTAATTTCCAAACGCAGCACACTACAGCTTAGTTTGGCAGAGTTTCAGTTGTCAGAGTTTAGCGAAATGCAGGCCCGCAACAAAGGGGGAGGGCAACCGAGCAATTTCCCCCCGAAATTTTCAAAAACGTGTTAAGTTGTGAGTGCAACAACATAATCATTTTTCTGCCGCGAAAATATCATCTGGTTTCAACCCTGTCGAAATATACCACGGAATCATTGTGCGCACGTGGTGCTTAACAAGTACTGATCTTAGGAGCGTGATGTGTGTCAATGACGTGGAACACGTTGCGTAAATATGTTAGAAGCCAACTGATTTTTGGAAAACTGCTCAATGCTGTTTTTCATGAGATGAAACATTTCTGCAGCTTAAGCAAAGATTGTCGCTTTAGCATATGCTGTGATGTCGTCTAATGTTAATCGTATGCTTTAAATGATTAATTTAATAGTTTTATCATTTGAACACCAAAACCACAACGAAACGTCAAGTTTAGGTCAAAATTTCGATATGGCTTGCAAACCGTTTCTTCAGTTTCTGACAGAAATAACATAATTTGAAAAAAATCCGAAGAAAACTGTTTCGTGTACGGCGATGGATTGGTCAGAAGTTCATGGAGCCGTAAAAGAACCGCTCAAAATAAGCAAATGATCTCCACACGAAAACAAGGCACAAAGAATGCGAAGCACGCGTGCTTCTTTCGCGATGACACGCAAAAAACTCAGAGCCCAAAAAAGCATATTCAACAAAATGAGCATCAGGGTCGGATTTAGAAAAGTGGAGGCCCCAGGGTAGCCTCTGTGTGGAGGCCCTCGGTACCTTAAGGAAATATTATTCAAGGTCAAGGAAATACTATTAACAGTTAGGGTTATGTAATCATAAGTAAAGTCGCACAATAAGCTTGTTCTTTTTAAATGATTGTACCGTTTGAGGAATGCAAGATTTTAGAAAAAGTAAAAAAAAACATGTTTCAATTCAATAAACCATCCTCAACCAATGGTCTTTCGGCTCATGACTGTGGAGGCCTCTGGGCAGGTGCCCACCTTCCCTCCCCTAAATCCGACCCTGATGCGCACACCATGTAGTTGCTGAAGGTGCTGCACAACAAGATATTCCAACATAGGTGGGAGTTTCTTTTAATAGCTCGAGGTTATGACTCGCGTTTTGCATTCTACAGTAGGCGTACAGTAATATTGAAGTAGGCCTATTCTTAGACATCATCTTTGCTTCACAATTCACTACAGTTTTGGACGTGCGTGCACAAGTAAAACTAAAAGTTATGAAAAACGATAGTAAGAGTACAATTTGTAGAGAATGCATTTCAAGTACCTTTGTTGTTTTGATCAAAGCCGATCGTTTGACTGGTGAAAACATGTACTGGTCTGTAGTGTTTACGCTTGTTGACGCAGCAGTTGTGCCAACGTAACTGCGTATTTATAAACATAAGATATTTCATTTTGCCTGCGTTTTATTTTGTTGAAAAACGGCTGAGTGGTATAAATTCTTTATCATAAAATCTTATAGCAAGAGAAAATATGTAATAGCATCCTTTTTCTTGATGTGGTTGCAGCTCCAGCCGTCCTCAGTGTACTCCAGCATGCAACATGAGCAACACAGCTAAAACTACTAGCAGTTTGGTCAGAGAACAGTGGTTTTGCAGCTGGATTGGAAAGTTGGTTTGCCATGCGTCTGGTAAGAGCGACAATCGTGCTGCTACCCTGACCTCGTCCTGGGTCTACTAAGACAACCCATCTTGTGAGTTAACCATGAAGCAGTCTTGGATAAATTGCTCATGATCCAGTTTTTCCCAATCGACCATTGGCGATCGACGAACTTAGAGTAAAGGACTGGGTTCATGGCACTGTTTATCGGAAGCAGAAACCCAGCGCTCGTAATGTATGCGTTGGCCGGCAGGGGGACACCTGCCAGACTGAGGTAGGCCATGATGCAGACTGGAATCCAGCAGCAGCAGTCTGTAATCATGACACGAGAGATGCGTTTTTGCACACACTTACTCAATGCTTTGTTTTTGCATCTGCTCGTTTTCATACCTCCGCTTTTTTTGAAGACAAACACGTATGCGACTGTCGTGTAAACCAGCATCACAAAATTAAGTGTTACAAGAAACGTTGAGTATTCCCACGCGTTTTGTTTGCCCGAGGTGTAAATATGAGGCATGCAAACACTTGTATTGCTGTAGTAGCCAAACTCTCCTTTAAGATGCAAATACTTAAATGATGTTAAGACTTTGGTTTTTGCTTCGGACCACGTGGCAGCAGGAATATTGCTTGGAAGCTTTTTCGCCAATTCAAGCACATCCGCCTTGGGAATCACGTCTGTGTTCCAGAAAACGTTAGGAAGCCATGCACTCGAAATAAAATAACCTGATTCGAAGTTGCACCATGGAATAGTTGCAAGAGTGATTGATAAAAGCCAGCACAATGCAGAAACAGCAAAAATCCACTGAGGTTTTATTCGTGTGGTGAGAAACGGCCTGAAAACCATCATGAGTGTCAAGGTGGACATAGCTGCCATGAGAAACACGGTCGTTTCTGACGACACAATGACAAGTGTGCTTAGACCAGAGCAAACGTTGCTTGACCTCCACTGCTTGTCCATCAAGCAGTAAAACCCAGAAAATCTTTCACTCTGGGAAGCGATGCCAATCAAGTACACGCTCATCAAAAAGTCTGATATTGTGAGGTTACAAATGAATATGCTGTTTGCAACTTTGACAGGGCTGCGAATGATTGGTTTGGTAACAAAAAACACTCTGAATAAACCTTTAGCCATTGCAGAATTTACCAGTATATTTCCACACATGGCAACGAAGCCCATTGTCCAAAATAAGCCTCGGAGTAGGGGATTCGCTATCATTTCATATCGATCAGAGAAAAGAGACGCGCACTCGTCGCTTCCGTCCGAGCAGTCCTTGATTCCATTTTCTGCAGCGTTGACATCCACCGAGATAGGTTCACCGCTTTCACAGTAAAATCTAGTTCTGCTGCAAAGCTTCTTAGCTTCATCTTCACCGTCGTCGCAGTCTATTATGCCGTCACAAACCAGGTTTTTGCTTATGGAAAGCCGGTTACCAATCACGCAAGCAAAGCGCTTGTGAAGACACGCGGTGTTGTTTTCATCAGAGCGGTCGTCGCAGTCGAGAATTCCGTCGCAGACCGACCGTTCATCGATGCTTAGCATGGAGTTCTTTCTGCAATAAAACCTTTTCGTGCAGTTTCTTTCAACCCTGTGGGAGCAGTGGTCCAGGATTTCCGTTCGGTTGAACCAACGGCGAAGGTAGCGACAGTGCCGCCTTTTGGCATACCTGTGACTGCGTCCTTTTCCGCAGGAGTAAGGAAAGACGGGCTTGTTGATATACCCGTCGCAAATCCGGTTTCCGGAGGCGAACTTACGATAAAGTCTGTGGCAAAATCCTTGACAGAAAAGCTCGTTGGTGGAGCATTGGCATTCGTCCGACAAATAACCGCACTCCGGCCGTCCGTCGCACTGTACCGCGTTGGCAAAGTCGAGTGTACCGTTCGGAGTCGCTACTTTGCACCGAAAAACTTTGCTCGATTGTTGTTCGCTATGACAAAATCTTAAGTTTATTTCATCTTTGCAGTTCACGCTCGCGTTGCAAAGGACGTTTTCGGGCTTCGCGCACTGCGTTCGATTATTATTATTCTCACAGAGCATTTCGCCAGCTGAACAACTGGAGTTGGGCGCGTGAAAAACTTGGTTGCAGATCGTCTGGTTCGGGCACAGGCATTCGTCCGACATATCTTGGCAATCGGCAAATCCGTCGCAAATCTGCCTGGCTGAAACAATCAGCTTTCCGTCTAAGCACAAAAAGCACCGAAATTCACCGGCCTCAAAGCACAAGTCCGAGCTATCGGCGCATTGCGCCGCCGAGTCGTAAACGTTGCGCTGCGGCAGAACGCAATTTCGTCCTCTCGATGTCCCGTAACAGCGAAAGCCAAATGACGAGGCTTCCTCGTCCGACCTGTCGTCGCAATGAAAAACCCCGTCGCAAAATTGGTCCCAGTCCACAATCTGGCCGTTTTCGCACGTGAACACGTTCAAACAGTGGCCGCAACCGGAAGTGACGCAAACCCACTCCGACGGGGTAAATATCCCCTCGTGATGGTCGGGACTGTGGATGTGAATGCAACGCGTTTTGCCCGATTTGGAGTTGCTGGCGATTATATCTTTGCTGTCGTCTGTAAAGCAGCGATTGACGATGATCATGCACTTGCCGCACCACGACTTCGTCGCATTGCAGGGCTCGTCGTTGCCGTCTGGCGAGCAATCGTGGTTCGTGTCCCCCACCCAGCTACCGGGAATGCACCGGCCTGGTGAAGCGCAGTGGCCATTTCGAAGGGGGCAGCTGCACTGGAAGTGACCTTCTAGGTCACCGCAACTGAACTCGTCATCACCGTCCACGCAGTCCCGTTCTCCGTCGTTGACAAGGGAGCGATGGATGCAGTCTCCGTTCTTGCACTGAAACATGGTATGCGAGCAGTGACAGTCCATCTCATCGCTGTGGTCGCTGCAGTCGGCGTAACCGTCGCATCTCCACAACGAAAAGATGCACCCCCACCGCGACGAACACCCCGTCTCGTAACAAGCGCAGGTGAACTTAGTCTCAGGACAAGAGCAGCCTGACTCGTCGGTGAGGTCTTTGCAGTCGTAGAAGCCGTCGCACACTTGCAAGTGCTTCCCGGGCAGCATGCTGCGCTGACAGGAAGGAATCGGCATGGCGTCTGCACGAATCAGAACATGCGATTTGTGAAGTTTGGATTTAAAAAAAATTCTTTCCATATTTATAAGATGACATTACTGGCACGTTAATCTTACTTTCGTTCAGTAATTCGTGGCGAAAAATACGTGAATAAAAAAAAAACAACTAAATGATTACAATAAGCTATGAAGCACCGTCTATCAACAGAAATCCTTTCACAGCTAAAAACCAGGCACAAAAACTATAAGACCTTTCCTTAAACTTGAGGCTATTGAGTTTTTTGTTCACTCAGAATTGGGCAAAGCTACGGTCACCCATGTTCTAGATTTGGTAAAACCTGTAAAAAGCGACTCATTCAGTTCTTAAAGCGACTATTTAATTCTTACAACAAAGGACCATGTAAGCGCTAATATGACTGTGCGCAATCTTCCAAGAACATCACCAGAAATTGTCAGACGTGCGACAAAACCAATCTCCTGGCACTCCCCTTAATGAATAAATGCACCCAGCGAAACAATCACTTTCGTTTCATAGAAGCCTTGTACTGGATCAGAGGTATCAGACACGCGACTCGAGGGTCGCATGTGGTCCGCGTTGGCACTTTGCGCGGCCCCCGATGCCTTTTCGTAATTTTCAAATAATTAACATTTAAGTTATTTAGTTTATTCACGGGTGTTCGATAGTTCTCGGCCAGTGAGTGGACAAGTTCCGTACAAACGTAGAGAGGGCTAGAAATGATTTGCCTACAGCTCACGATAACTTTCGCAAGAAATAGGATGTAAAAGCTGTTTCTAGTAGGGTTAAGGTGCTGCCATTGTTGCGTCATTATTATAATGCGGTCTTTGGGTCATAACAGATATGGCGGATGTGTGATGTGTAAACAATTGCACTTCAGTAAATCTTTTTGTGTTCTGCTCACACCTTCCCTTTGCTATAAAGAAAGCTTGTTGAGGTTATCAGAAGATCGCAGATTTTAAGGTCAGGCAAACCCTTACCACTTCTACCATTTTCTTCCCTCCAGTCATGTTCCTCGTCTCCATACAACGTATCGTTTAAAAGTGATAAAGAACCTAAAAGCAGACGAACTGCGTAATCTTCGGGAGAAAACGAACACTTTCAAATGTAAAGATTGGCAAGCTGTCAAAATCAGTAAGTTGTTTGAGGTGCTGGGATATTATGTAGAATGCGTAACGTCAAATGGGAAGGAATTAATAACGGGACAGCAGCTGCTAATTGTTCAACGAGGGTTTGCAGTTTTGTTAAGAAACACCGGTTGGAGGGCTTATTTGTTATGATCCTGGATTCGGTTGTATCATGGGGTAGCACTTGTAAAAAGGTTTAATCTCAGTTGCTTGGGTAAAAGTGGACGTTTTTGGTAATCGTAAATCGTGCCCCTCCGCAAAACAGGTTGTTAGATGGAGTAAATAATACACATAGAACTTGCGATTTTCGCTGCAGTTTCTGCCGACAGGTGACACGGAACAGTTTCTGTGGATGGGTGACAGGCAGTGCCGGATTTACCTGCAGGCTTTATAGGCTTAAGCCAAGGGCCTCAAGATCCAAGGGGGCCTCCAACAAACTGTGGTACGCATAGAGTGAATGGCCGGTATATGATCATTTAGAATAGATTAAACTTCGTCAAAATGTATGTCCTAATTATTATCCACGAAATGCGGTTTTATTCAACATTTGTGGTGATAACGCCATTGTCTTCTAACGAGTTTCCATGAATCTCAGTATGACCGTTGGTCAAGCCACATGCCATCTATTGTGTCGATATACTCAAAGCACACTGGCTGCGTCCTGCGTTTGCTGAATCGTACCGATTGTTACGTTTGACTCTTTCAAAAGAACTTCGTGGTTGTTTATGCTTGAATTGCACCTAATCAGTGGCATAACTGACGAGTGGCAGGCAGGGCCGGATTTAACTGACGCGAGGCCCTAGGCTAATCCACTTATGAGGCCCCTCTCCCATTGTTGCAAGAAAAAAATAGAAAGCGTTTATCAATTTGCGAAAATCCGAAAATGACGCTTACTGGAGTGCCACGATCAGTGCGTTTGTCGTTGCCTTCGACGCGAGAGCGTTAAATTGCACGGATTTGTTGAAATCCTGCTGGGCTGGCGGGAACAGGATTATTAACTGCCACAGGCAAACCAACCGAAATCGCCATAATGGAAATATTTGACAAAACACATGGTCTACGTTTTTTAGAAGAATCACATCTGTTTTTTCTTATCTGTCTTAAAAAAAAGCACTGCACCGCACCTAGGTAGTATGTGTGGCGGCATAGAGACGTAAAGCACAACGTGAGGACCACGTTGCAACTCGCTTACCACGGCTGTAAAAATCTCACACACACGAGCAAAACACTTCACGTAAAACGCACCCAAATGGTTGTAACTCTTAGGTTCACGATTCGCGTTTTTCTTACTTTTTCAGACTGGGAAGAATCGAACGCAACTAAACTGTCGCGTGAATAGATGTGAAGTTTC
>JGI24159J19872_10001530_pt1 | contig 25707 bp, 23 predicted proteins | sample Ectturendosymbi4_FD_19872 | JGI IMG/M metagenome (IMG submission 19872)
TTTTTTCTCTTCACAGAAAAGCACTGAGTCGGGATTCCTTGGCCTGACGTCTTTCGACTTGTTCATTTTTGACGAATGCCATCATTGCGTTAAAGACAATCCGTACAACAAGATCATGCGCCAGTACATAGATCTGAAGCGCAAAAATCCGGATAAGAATTTTCCCCAGGTGAACTGCAGTTGTGAAGTTCGTCCTAAACGTTTCCCGGTTAAGTTTGGAAGTGTCTTTTACGACGTCTGGTGTAGAAATCATCCTTTGAGGAAAACAGACATCGTCCCTGGTAATTACATTCAACTTCCGAATCAAGCGTGCCATTCCAAAGTTGTAAAACACCCAGCATTTATTTCTTCATTTTTGCAATTGCACTAGCAGCGGCAGATTGACGTTAATATGAAATTTTGCCCTTTATCACTGCTCCGAATCTTCATGCATTACGTCTTACATTTTTAGGTTCGTGTTGTAGGACTGACTTGTTTGGATTATTCTATAGCTTAAGCCTATCTGCTGTGTGCAAAATAACTCATCCATCACAAGATTGCTCAATACTGCTGTTTAGAAGAGATTGTCTGCCCGCTACACCTGGAGTCACCTGAGCTTAACAGACTGTGACAAACAGATATTTTAAGATGCGCTGATTTGCGAACTTTTAGGTCGTTGGACTAACTGCGACTCTTGGGATCGGCAAAGCCACAGATGTCGGAAAGGCCAAGGAGTACATGATCCACCTTTGCGCCAACTTGGATGCGGTCGGTGGGATCGCCACCGTGCGCGAAGAAGATAAGGAGGAACTGAGGAAACATATTCCTCTTCCTGATGAAGGTTGGAGATTTTGTTTGTAGATACAGCAAGCGGCAAATGAACCTCAAAAGAAAAGCACTCATAGTTTCGTCTTATATACACGTAACCCAGCAGAATCTCTCCACGCATTGGTTGCTTTTGTCTTTTTTTAATCTCTGGAAAAATGTGTACTGTGTTGTTCTCAGACACAGCTGGTCGCCTGTTCGATTTGTCAAATACTTGTCGCAGCATATTTCAGAAGTGTGAATAAAAGAGCATCCTAGGTCCAACCTGGACGGCTTTGCTTTGTCGAGTGTTGATTCAGACTGGATAGTTGCACGCACTTTTTGTGATAAGATTGCATCAAATTTTGTTGAAGATTTTAAGTTTTAGAATATTAAAGTTGTTCCACGGCCGACTGTGCTACTGAATAAGGTTGATGCAGTCATAAACTGGAGGAAGAGGTGAAACTTACAGCGATTTTGCAAAAGAATGAAAAAAATGCGAAACACCAAAATTGGCATTTGCTCCAATATTTCTCTAGTTTTTTTGTTCATACAGAGCAAATTCGTCATGTTTCATGATTTATATAATTATTTTATCGCTAACGTTTGCTTTTGTTGATACCTTCACCATTTATCTCGGTTCGGGTATGTTCGGTTAAAGACAGTTTTTCTTACCCTTTTCAAAGTCACTGATTTTAGTGAACATGTGGTTGGAATCGTTGAAGTCAGTTTTTAACAGACGTTGATCAAGTTTCTTCATTATACATATTTAACTACCTTAGTTTTGCAAGTTTTTTATTTTCTTATCCAGATACAATCATACTTAAAGAGAATAAGAACAGCCCACTTGAAACACATTTGCATTCGTTTATGGAGAAGATTGTAAAGGAACATCTGATTGAACGGTTTGACGGTTGGTGTAAAGGACATATGAATTTTCCAAACGTTTGTTGTCCAGCCATTACTTCCTGTGTTGTTGCGTTCTGATATATTGCTCATAATCACGCAATCCACTGCAAATGTCAATAGCGCTGCAGAAATGAAGGTAAACAGAACAGCTTGTCTTGGCAACGTTTTGATTGAAAAGAAAACTACAGATATTGGGTGGAAAAACATACTGCAGAGGGTGTTTTTACATAGACTTTGATCAGTTTTGTTGACGCAAAATGTTAAAAACGGTTCAACCCTCATTCGCAAACAGTTAAAATCAATCCTTTCCACTACTCGGCTTGTTTGACATGTGCCGTCTAATGTTTCGCAACAACGTCTGGAATTTAACTTTTTTAATTAGCGCGTTGAAAAGCATCCGATGCGTTTTCTTTAACCGAGTTAAACGTTCGCTGCAGTGTTCCGGAAATTTGAAAAGCGCAAACCGCCAATGAGAAACTTGAATGAGATGAAGAAAGGTGTCCATGACTTCGAACACCAGTGCGAGGTTCTCAACAGGCACGTTTTGTACACGAAGTTCGAGCACTCGAGAGATGTGATTGCTTGCATTGAGTATTTAAAGGTGAATACACTTGTTTCGCTTGGCTTCTTTCTACGTATTGTCATTACTTATGCATACATGCTCTGTTTGGTTCATAGTTTGTGTTGCCACTTTCAGTCCCTGAGCAGTTGTTAAGGTTTGTGAATTAAAAGCACGCCAGTCTGGCCACCGAATTTTTCTAAGTTATTTTGGTTTTTCTCTATCTCAGGTCAGCAACCGAGCTTTAATGCATTACAAGAAATGCCAAGCGATAGATTGCGTGGAGCAACTCAAACATTTTATTGAAAATAAACTGGAGTCGCAAGGTGATGAACCCAACGAAACCGAAACGGTTCTGCTCAAGCTGATACAAGGTAAGATAGCGCCGATTTATCGCTGGGCAACAAAGTAATTCATGATATTATAATACTTTCTGGTTCTGTACAAGCTGTCGCGAATGGGCGGATGTTTGTTGTGCTGCAATATTGCACCTGTGAACAAAGCACCATTTGTTGCATTTTGCTCTCGAATTTTATCGGAGGTTTTTGGTTAAAAACATTCACTTGAAAAAATGTACAAACAAAGCGAATCACACAACGGAAACCACATTATATAGGAGGGAAGGACACTGTTCACCCAACTTCCTGTTTCTTCATCAATTTTCTCTAGTCTGTCATCAATTTTCTCAAGTCTAGACGCTTCTCAATATTTTATTTCAAATGGGCGTACAACTTGAAAAAGGGTTTGGGCCTTTTTTGCCTACATTTCCTGCTGAAGACTGGGCCAGTTTTACGGCCCAACACCACACTGCTACTGGCACCCTGCACAGTTTCGGAGTTTTCAAAAAATGCTTAATATTGTTTGAAAACTGCAAAATGTCGCCCAATGTGGATTACAAATTTGTGCTAGGATATTTTGTGCCCATTTTTTTGGTTCCGAAAAGCCCCTACCTTCCCCCAACTAGAAAGGTAATAGGAAAGCAAATCTCTTGGGTGTATTATTGACTTCTCTTGCACAAGCAATGCAGTGTCGCAGTTCAACCCACGCGATGTTTTTTGGAAACGGGGGCGCAATGTGCCAGCTATAAATCCAGAAAACAACAAAAACGGAGTTTTTTTTAGCTGAGCATTGGTTTGTGCTGCACTTTTTGAAGATCTTAGCAGAAATTGTGCCTTACTCGGTTTGGATCTGATCATTTGGTGACATCTTACTAAGCAATGTCTGGAATGTTTGGCAACAGAAAATTCGTGTTACAGAAAAACTTCTATTGCGTGCTCAAATTTTTACCTTGTTAAACCAAAGTGAACACTTTTTTAAACGCACTCTCTATTTCATTACATGACAGATGGCACCGAAAATATCAGCCCGATGGAACAGTTCGTGGCTGCAACACTTCCTGAGCGAGAAGTCATAAATAACTTGCAAAATTGTTAACTTTGTAAAAACGGATAAACTGCAAAGACTCCAGAATTATCTTACAAAAATAAAACCTGTCTTGATATTGCTGTTCAGATCAAATAGGAACTCTTGAAGATTTAAGCAATGAACAAGCTTCGCAAAACGAAAATCTGAAAGTCATTGAAGACGAGCTGAACAACATTTTTGAGGAAAACAGAGATTCAAAAGTGATGCTAATGGTAGAGACAAGAGAATATGCAGCGTCGTTGAAGGTGTTTTTTGTTTTTTTTAACTTTCTGTTGTTGGCTTGAATTTTAAGCCACTTGCAGATTTCTTAAACTAAAAAACTGGCTGTGAGTGTCAAGTTACGAAACTATTTGGTGTTTGTCAGTCGTCGGCGACACATTTGTGCAGAAATGGTTTATTCTGATCAGTTAAAGATGTATGTAGCATGCGTGCGTGCCTGGGGAGGTGTGCGTAGCATTGAGGGTAACCAAAACACATCAACGATTGGGAATTCGACATTTGTAAAAAAACATGCTACGATAAGAACCAAAATATGTACTGTTTAACGTATTCACCCAAGTTAAGAATTGCGGAACTGGAGCTTTATCCTCAAGATTTTGTACCTGTTCCCCTTGCAACACAAATCATAGACTGACCAAATTCGCAAAAAACACCAGTTACTTGGCGTTTACCTGCTTTTTGGTGTTTTCTGAGTATTTGACAAGTGATGGTCACGACTTATCTAAGGTATCGTCAAAAAATGGAGATTGAAAACGCTTTGTTGGGAAATGCTCTATTGGGTTTAACGAAATACTTTGTTGGGTTTAACGCTACTTGGGATAAGTCAACTCCAACATGTTGCGTTGAACAAAGCTGTAAAAAATTTACTTTGTGGTTTGTTGCGGCTGGGGCAGTATTAGTCCAATGCGTGATGTCGTTTTTGCATTTACACGTAACAATTTACTTCATTTTTCAACAATTTTTTGCGCCATTCAGAAATGGATGGAGAGCAAAGAAAATTTAAAGCGTCTCAACCCTGAAGCGTTCATCGGAACTGGTCGTGGTTCGAGCGAGCTAAGTACGTCAGCAACGTGGTTCACTTTGTATTTCCCACTACTTCTTCTGATAGGCAATATCTGCTGCTCTGATTAGAAAATAGTTACCGTACACCAAATCGTTCAAACTCACTAATAGAAAATCAGGTGTATTGTTTGTTCTTTACTTTTCGTTGTCATAAATGGTGTGTCTACTTACAAAAACATGATAAAAGCTCGATAGATTCAGCACAAACATTATTTTGCCTGATGAGATATCCAGTGGTAGAGCACGCGCTTCTCAGAATTCACCGCGAAACGGAGAATGCTGAGAGACTTGGCCCAAAACACTGGGTAGAAACGGAGGCTGGCAGACCGTTTGTGTCGCCCTAACTCGCGTACAAAACGATCAGAATGAAAGTTTATTTCTACTACTCACTTTTTAGGAGTGTCGTAAGGTGGTATCCACTGAGGTAGAGCTTTCAAAGCAGTGGTTTTCAACTTGAGTTCGCGATTGCCATTTTTCTAGGGATTGCGAGAGCTTCTGATTAAAATCTTCATAATTGCTTATAGATTTTAGATTTCGTATGTGGAAACACTTTTCGTCATAGCCAACATAATCGGATAACCTGACAAAAATGGTAGCCTACTTTTCCATTAAAAATTCTTTTAAGTGTGATTATGACCATTACAAAGTTTTGAGTGTGATTATGACCATTACAGTACTGTTGCGTTTGGCAACGCACGAATAACTCTGTGACGTCAGAATGTGCTGTGTCTGTAAATTAGATATTTGAATATGGTAGCTAACTTGGGAGTTACTCTATTTTTCAAGAGTTGTGCTGTGGAATGATTTGCATACGGCACGGGTCTCTCTCACCAACACTGCCATGTGCATGAATTTAATGAATGAGTCCTTGCTCAACATAGTGATATCGTACGGTATTTTTAGTCATTGTATTTTTCTTTGTGCAAACGCAACTACATTTCATATGCATGACTGGAAATTTTCGGAAGGGGGTCGTTAGGTTAAATTTGGTTGCAAAATGGGTCGCTGCATGAAAAAGGTTTAAAACTACTGTTTCAAATTTGACATCAGCGTTTTTTGCTTTTTTCAGATATGACCTACAAACAACAACAGGCAACTTTAGATTCTTTCCGAGACGGAAAAAGAAATCTTCTGATCTGCACTCCAGAAGCGGCAGGAGAGGGTTTGGACGTCGTTGACTGTAACTGCGTCATCAAATACGATTACATAAGGAGCGAAATAGGTCGCATCCAGACGAAAGGTACTGTGCTTGTGCCGTTCATCCTCATGTGTTTGTAGACCGATACTCACAGGTAGAAGCTGTGCGATGAGTAGCTTTTGCGATTCAACCAGAACATTTGCAGCATACCTCTTTATACTCAATCATGAGCAGCAATCTCTGTTTTGAAACTTCGGAGAAGTAGGTGATGACAAAATTATATGATTATGACAAACAGGCGTATCGTAACTTTCTGAGGTTTTGTTTCCGCAGGACGAGTACGGAATAAATTCGGAAAATTACTCCAACTTTCCTCTCAGAAAGTAAACAGCCATGACGAATTGAACATTTTCAAAGAAAAACTAATGGAAGATGCGATGAGTGAGCTGCAGATTGACAAAGACAAACAAGACAACACCAACGAGTTTGAGAAAAAGGTTATTCCTGCAAATCTCGTGTGCGTTAGGCTTAAAGGGAGAAATACGTTTAAAGGAAAACTAAATCATGGCTCCTTCTTACCGAATTTGCTCGAATAAAGGGAAGAACGGAAATATCATCATGTACTTGATTGTGACAACGTTACCATACGTAAAATGGGGTTACTTACAAAAACGATAAACGTGCTGCGCCTATTGGTCGTGCAAGACTCAGACTGGACCAATCACAAAATATTATATCAACCCGTGGCGAGAAAAGTTTATTTAAACCATCCCAAAATTAAACATTCGCTGTTCGTTGACTATCCGCAGCACGACATTTTTTAATTGTGTGTAGTGTTGTTTGCAAATGACTTATGAAGCTCTACCAGTTACATGAAATGTCTCAGTTGTTTGGCAACAAGTCCTTCCATTTTCTTTGTTTTCCTTGCTACCGATTTGAAAGTAATGCTGGAAACTTAACGTCACAATTAGTTATTTGTTGTTTACTGATTTCTTGGCATACCAAGGGTCTGGATTGAAATCCTAACTTCACTTTGACCAAAGCCACAAATTTGATAGTTAACTTTGATCTAACGTTTTTTTCGGCTCTTTCCTAAATGTTGCAATCATTCTCATTCAACCCTGGTCATAGTTTAGCCTTAATCGGTTTTGTTGCCAGTATTGTAGCGTTAGATGCAACTGTATTTCTTTATTCTGCATGATTTTACTTTTGCACTTGATGACAGAGTTGATCTGCTATGGTTATAACACCAGAAAGTGCCTCAAAATTACCTTGTGTATATTTCTGAAATGGCAAATTGTTTTTAGCTATTACAGTTCCTAGACTGTATGATCCGCGGCCAAAGATTCATCTCAATACCCCAGAAAAGAGTTTAAAAGTTGACCGCGTATGTCTCACAGACACAGTTTGTGTTCCTAGAAAAAAGTTTTTGTTGAAAAAATCTCGTTTTTGCCTTGTTTCTTAAAGGAAAACTAATGTGGTTGCTTCATGCTCTGCTATCCATTTCAGTTATCAGGTTCAAAAGAAAAATTCTGCATTTGTTCATTTGNATTACCTTTCTTCGGCAGCTTAAGCAACTTCAAGCAGATGATGCCNATGAAAATAAAAGCCGGGAAGAAAAAAAGAAATCTGCTGAGCTGCAAAAATGCACGGATAAAGAATTCATTCTAAGCTGCAGAAAATGTGATAAGTTTGTGTGCAAATCGATCGACATCAGGTAAATTGGGCAGGTGGTGTTATTCCGCTCCTGCTACAAATCACATCAAAATCTTAATCTTTCTTCGTTTTCATGCAGTCGAAATAACGATTTTCCTGCAGACATAAAGTTTATTTCTTTCAATAAATAGCGTATGTAGGCGTCTAAAATTAATGCATTCCTCTCCTCATTGGGAAGCAATACGAAGGCCCCACAATGTCGCAGGTTCTCAAATTCGAACTGCGCCGACGAAATCTTCTGTTGAAACCACTGCCTTTGTTGAGAATGCACCTTGTTACCAGTCAGCATCAAAACTTTGTTGTTTGGTCACATTAAACATTAAAAATCGGTTTTGTTAAACTTTGTTGCAATGGTTTGTTTGATGCACAAGTTCGCATCTATCAGCGTTTGATATTTTGGCAATAGTTTATCTTTTTATAGCAGATGTCTTCGCAGAGATGGGGTTCGCAATTGAACTCGAGATCTACGAACACATTTTTGTTAGAACAATGGTTTATCAACGATAGGGAACCATGCACGCGTTGGATAACAATGGCTTTTCGGAGAAATGGTACCAAAATTTTGCGTTTTGGGTGATAATGCTAATGCAGATTGTTCCTATGATTACACGAATGCTCATGGCGATCATGCTATATAGCAGAAAGCGTAGGCATATGCAAGGGGATGCCAAGGTGGCCATGCACCCCCAAATTTCTATCATAACTTGTCATTTTGTCCTTTGAGAAGCAGTGTCCCCAACAAAATGCCGTTTCTCGCTTACAGTAAAAGTATTTGGCCCCAAAAAAATTTTTGGGATGGCTGCACAACTGGCAGAAAGCCTCATTGGCCACTTTCGCATTTTGTTGTAGGATGTGAGCTTGCATTAAATCTTTAAGGCTCAATCAAAGCATGCCTGCCTGTTAATGAGTCTTACATGTTTATTATTAATACGGGAATTTAATTACAACGTGCACAGAACATCCGATCGCATTTTGGCTGTTTTGAATAATAGCCCGTTTTTTGTGACATAGCTAAGAATAAAGAAAATAAAGCGACTTTCTCCTTATAACTGACAACAAACTTGTTACTGTGGATAAGATAAGCGTATAAATTTTCATCCATTTCACTGAAGTTATGAATATTTTCCCCCTGTTGAAGTATTCGGCTCGATGCCTGCAGAGTGTGAGCAGTGGTTCAGTAAAAGCCTGTCGTACCTATTGGTGGCTGGCTGCCGTGTGCATCTAAAGTGAAGCACGTTTGTGTGAACTTGACATTAGAGTAAAGCAATCCGCACTTCGATCACATAATCTTGCGTTTCAAAGAGTTAAGAGAACTGACGTCCCGATTGTGAAAAGGTTAAATTAAGAGCAAAATAACTGATGTGCAAGCAGTGCAATTTTGATGGCAGCCTTGAAGTCTTTCGCCATAAACAACATTAAGGTTTACCAAGCACACTGCAATTACCCACAAAGCGCTCTACATGCTCAGAATAGCTTATTTTGTTTCCGAGTCCGTGAAGGACTGAAGGCATACATCGAGGAAGCTATAATTGGTTAACAAAAAAAAGCTGTTTTATTTTTCCTTTTTACCGCAGTTAGATACTTTAAAAACTGTTTTTGTTTTCTGATTAACAATCCCAACTTCCTAACGCTTACAACTTGATCTGTGACATTTTTTGAGTAAAGCCTTAATGTTTGGGATCATAATCTAGACTTTACAAAAAGAGGTTTTGTTAATATGAGCACTACACCTCAATATGAAACCATTGCGATAGCTAAAGCTCTGGCTGATCCAAAATCTCACCCCGTGCACAAAAAGAACCTCTCGCTCATGCTTTAAAAATAATCCTCCAACTAAGCAGTACGTAAATTGTTGACTGACAAATCACATTTGCTGTGACTGTTATTTATTTATCCTTTTTCACGCAAAAATCTCGCAATGAGGAGTGGCTCACAGCCACCGACGCTTTGTGACAAGTTTCTGGTCCGTTTATGGCGCGAAACCTCAACACCTATTTTTTCACAAATATTCCCGCTAATTTTAGAAAGCGACTTTTTCGAACCTTCTTTTCTCGACGAACCAAGCAAGATTCGAACGCTGGACACGCAGCTGCGGAAAAGTCATTGGCCGAGGCGATAGTGTTGGACCTATCTATACTGTACTTTGGCGACAACTGCGCAGATTGCACATGTTTCACTTGTCGCATGTTTGTCGAGTTTTGTCAAAGTCGAGTACAATCAGCATCAGTTCTTTTTTGGCAGCTTGATTGTGATGTAACGATTCGTTCTGGAAATTTATCACTGATCACGTGAATCAACTCAAAGTTTCGTAATGAGCAGGGTTGCGGATTTGGAGGTAAAATATCCGACTCCAACTTCGAACTTTCAAAAATTTCCGATTCCCTACTCCAACTTTCAAAATTTTCCGACTCCGACTCCATAAAGGGAATGAAATTTGGCTGTTAAAGTCAACGCAAATCGTGGTGCACAGCAAGAAATCTCTGTTTCAACAAAAGTTTCAAAAAATTGCACCATTTCAACAGGAATTCTCAATTTAGGAGTGTGATGTAAAAAATGATCCAATTGGACATCCGGAGTCGAACAAAAGAATCCGACTCCGCCTCCCACTGTTGTTAGGAATCCGACTCCATCCAAAAACCTCCGACTCCGCATCCCTGGCAATAAGTCCATTAACATCGATTGATTTTAACAAAAAAAGACTGTAATTTTCGACCCTAATATGTAATGTATATTTAGGTTGCAACATGCAGATACGTTTCGCATGATAAGTGTTTGATCTTGGTTCGCAGGCGAGAAAGGCATGGAAGATTTTTTTGCCTTACAAAAGAATTTCAAGAAAAGTTCAAAAGACATGACCATCCTCGAAAAACCTCGTCCATGGGCAATGCAGCATGGAAGAAAAAGAATAAAATTAGTTGTTCAACATGTGATTGCGACTGGGGCATCGAAGCTGAATGGAAAGGAAAACGGTCTTTTCCTTTAATCAAGCCAGTTGGTTTCAAAATTACTGATCCGTCAAATTCAGACTTCGTACATCTCCCGAAAAAGTGGAAAGACGCCTGCTTTCTTCCGCAGTCAATAGAATTAGACGAAATTGACGATGCTGATGCCCTCCATTCCAAAGATATCCCCGAGTAGGTTTGGATGCGGCCCTGTTTTGCGCCAAAAAATTATGATATGTTACCGTTTTGTTTTGCATGGATGAAGTTGCTTTTTCCTTGAGAATATTCCTATACCCGTTCTTTTGCTTCGTCAATGTATGGATGCCCATTGCCCACTAACTTCGCTGCTGTATTTATGAAAGCGTTTCAGAAGTGATTACGAGACGCTGGTTAGTGGGTCTGCGCTTTTCATTTGAATCGAATCACTGACCACGGTACCACGAGTCACCAATGGTCATGAGTTACAGCATCGTTGGTCATGCTACTTGATCGCTCGAAGTCTTGCTCAATCAAGCGCAAATCATTCAGAAGCTTTGCGTATCGTTTTCATGATTCAGATGTATTCCTCCGCGAGATCTACAAAACCTACTCAGAGCTACTGTAGTTAAAGTTGACGTAATTAGGAAACGTATCTCGTAATAGATTCTGTTCATCACGTATGTACACATTACTTTACTACTTGGGAGTTTTATCTCTCGCCGCAGATCTATAAGTTCCGGCATATAAAAGTGTGCGCCTATTTCTGGTTATGTGTATTAATTAATAAACGCAAATGGTTTGAAGACAGTTAAAATGTTCCAATTTTGCTCAGAGATGGAGTCGAATTGAGAAATCAGTAGGGTTTGTTATTTTGGATTTATGTAGATCTTCATTAAATCTGCAGCCCATACTAACGTTTTACACAAGAATAAAAGTTTTTCGGTATGTTCAGGCTTATAATTAACAAATATTTTTAGTTTACTGTAGGTATTGTACGGTTCTAGAACAACAGCCAACTAGGACAATTGGCAGCTGTCATAGTCGTTAGTTAAATTGTTGGTAGTTGTCTGGTTGGTAATTGTCCTGTTAGAAGTTGTCGTTGATGGCAGTTATCCTATAACCGGTGCAGAGAAGTGGACAAAGATTTTCTCTCAATAAAATGTCTATTTTAGACCCCTTCACTATAACTAACTGGGTAAGGCAAAGGATCCATTATCTTCGAATTCATTATTTAAAGTCGTTTTGATGAACTCTTATTCAGCTGGGCTTAACCAGAACGGGATGCAATATATGGTTGAGAATCACCTAACGCTTGCTGAATGCTGATGATATGTGATGCTTTTTACAGATCTTCATTTTTCCTCAATTATTCAACGCTCCTGTATGATGGAGACCAAATGCAGTAGTTGTCCGTGAATTGTTTCGGAGTTTGCGTCTCATCAGTATTGCTTTTGTGCAGTAAAAAATATGTGGACACTGTGTACACACCAAGCATAAAAAGTAAGAAGTGCTTGGAAGGCGTTTTACTCCTCTCAAGGTTGGACACGTACTAACACTGGTTATGTGATGCGCTATTGTATGGATATCCATTTTTTGTGCTTCTTGTGAATGACGATACAGTTGTTTTGTGACGATACAGTTGTGATGATAAAGTGTTTTGCTCCTAAATGTTGGTCATGTGCAAACACCGATTCTGTAATGCGCGCTGATGTATAGCTAATGGAGTCCTGCGCGGGGCAGGTTAACCCACGCGGGTTGCGGGTACCCGCATTTTCGGGGGCAGGTGCGGGAACCCGCACTGCTTTGCGTGCGGGGTGGATGCGGGTTGAACTTGCTGCGGGGCGGGTGCGGTTTGTACTTGATACGGGTGCGGGGCGGGCGCGGGTTGAGAAATTCTTTGTGCGGGTAACTGAGCGTTGAGCCAAAGCACGTGAGCTTATTCAGCTCAAAAATCGCAGAACACATGGATATACTAAATTTATTTACCAGCATTGCGCTTAGGATAGTAGGCCTGCAGCAATTATTACATTATGATGTAACAACCCACTGTTGCGAAACATTAGCTCAGACTCTTGCCATGTGGTGGGCACGTGAACATTTTCCAATTCTACCGTCGTACTTGGTGAGGAATAATTCAGTCTAGCAGCACTTCTAAATGGATAAAACAACGCTTAACGCACAGCTAGTCACAACTGAGCTGAAACGTCTTTTTTATCACCTCAAATCTGTTGACTGCGAAAGATCAGATCTGTGGAAAGTTTTGGTTTGGTTGTCAATGAAAAAGAATGAGTAGCTTGAATTTGCTGGTTGTTAGACTTGTCTTCAGACGTTATGAGCAGGGCTAGTTTTTCAACTTTTTTACAGCTTCTGAAATACTCAGAATTTATGTAGTACAATGAGCTGGTTGCAGGAATTTTATATTGCATCTTTTTTCTTTTCACATGCAACTTTTATCAAGTAAGCCTCTTGCGCAAAATGTATAAGTGTGATTTAAAAAACATGCTTGATAACTATTTCAGTATAGTTCTGTTCTCTTTGATAACCGATTTGAACTGAATAATGACCTAAAACAGTGGTTCCCAACCGGTGGGCCATGGCCCACTGGTGAGCCACAGGCGGTTTTAGGTGGGCCATGGCGCCATTTCGCATTTTGATATGTTCAGATTCACTGATTGGGGTTTGAAGCAGCTCTCGTGAACCTGAAATATCGCTGCCGACGCAATATATCGTATCGCAGGGTTTCTGCCCAGCTTTCCATCTATCTGCGTGGTTTGAATTGCCAAACATATTACGCCAGATTCAGAATGTATGATAGTAGACTCAGATGCACGCATCGAGCAGTATGTAACAATTAAAATCAATACTCGGCGATCAAGGAGAAAACGGAATGGTATCCAGTCTCAAAACTAACCATTTTATTTTTCGCTTGGCATATCTTGCTGACATATTTCAATAACTCCATAATGTTAGTCTGAAACTGCAAGGAAAGGGAAGGACGGTCTTCGATTTCATTGACACCCTCAGCGCATTCGTGGAAAACTTACAAGTGGAAGCGAAACGCTGAAGCAGGAAATTTTTCTATGTTCGAGATTGTGCCACGGCGGCTGGTGATATAGTGGATGTTGATATAGCATCGAATTTTGTTGAACACCCTAGAGGGCTTCGTGAGGAATTTGTGTTTTCCCGAAATCATCAAAACAGCTTGGATGTGGTGATAAATTTTTTTGTTGTTCCAGTCGAGAATGTTGCAGTATGCACGCAAGATGATGGTTGACCTTCGGAACGATTCTGGACCAAATACGTTTTCGAAACTAATACGATTTTTAGCTGAAAGTGTATGATAGTTATTCAAATGTTTGCAAAGAAGCTCTCAAAAACTTACTTCTCTTCCCCAACACATATTTATGTGAATCTGGATTGTACCCCTCTGCTCGTGAAAACGAAAAATCGAAACCGACTCGAATTTACTCTAGAAGACGATCACAGATGCGCTCTTTCCACTACGCAGCCAAGAATTGACAATCTGGTCGAAAACGTCACACAAGAGCAAAAATTACACTGAAGTTTATCTCGCAATCTGCTTAGTGTTGCTGATGCTAAAATTAAATAAAAATCGATGTATTATCGTAAAGCACATATTTCGTTTGCTCATATTTGCACCTAAATGAAAACTGAGAGTAGATTTTTTTATAGTTCTGTTATGGTGGGCCACGACATTCTGCTGAAAGCGACAAGTGGCCCACGGCATAAAAAAGGTTGGGAATCACTGACCTAAAAGCAATTGTAGAAATGACCCGGCCAAACAAACATCAGTCCATAACTGTATGCCAAATTGTTAAATTGCTAAGCAACTTCATGCACTGTGGAGCGAAGTTTCAGCATGCTACGCAAACTGTTGGCAAATGATCGCCAGAGAATGTTTTGAAACATTTAGCGTTATATGTAAATAAATCGCTTGAGTAAATAACTGTCGTTTAATAACTTACAAGTCGCAGTATTATCTGATGAAACTCAGTGTCCGTTTCTTCATTTTCGTTTGTTAACAATCCGTTATTTAATTTAACCCTTATGTGCTTTTGATGCCATATGCCTGCAAACAGAGCCGTATCAGCCGCACTCCATACCCCCACTTGGGGGGTCAAGCGCCCACAGGGGCCCAAAATTCAGACCCCTCACCACAAATTTTGGTTGGCACGCGGAACAATTTTGTCATTGATTTGGCACGCAAACCGAAAAAGGTTGCCCGCCCCTGGTCTAGAACGTCTCGGGAAAGATTGGCGATGCAAGTCCTGCTGGCTATCCCACGGGAAAGCGGCTAAGAGTACGCCCAAGGATCAGGTGACGTGATGATATCTCCGACCTTTCTTGGTCCCGTTTTGGTGTGGAGGGAGCAGAATTATCTGAGATTGCTGTAGTGTTGACCAGTGGCGTACCCATGCAAAGTGGCGCCCATGGCAAAATTTAAATCTGCGCCCTTCCTAATAATTTACATATTAAATGTAGGCACAATTTTTGCGAAAGATAAACCATAAAGAAAATAATTTTTTTTTAAACTGAAAATACTTGTGTTTACTTTTTCTTTAAACTTTTCAGCAAATAAAATATGAATTATCCATGACGACTACAACATATTTCTATAGTTGTTTATTTTTATTATGATAAGCATCAATAACATTCAAATAATAACGATATCGTAGTCCACAGGTCTACATATTGTTGCCTGACAAAATTATATATCTTACAAAAAATCAAACCACATATTGCAACTGCAAACGACAGTTTCTTTCTAAACAAAAAACATTCAATTTGAATTGTGCAATAAACTATTTAATGCCAGTAATGTATCACTTCTGTTCAAAAAACACAATTCCATCGAAACATAAACATATCCAACCTTTTCCGGTTAAATTACACAAATATGCTAATTAAAACAAAACAACAGTTTCCGTGCCTTTATCCAAGTAAAGTCGTCTATGATTTCATCAAAGTACAGCAAGCGTTTGCTGTTTCCTCCCTTTCTATTCTCATCAAAACTATATCACGTAACCTTCCCTGACTTATTGTTAATCAGTGAGGCCCGGAGTTATGAAAGGACCAGTTTCAGTTTACTGAAAGATCATTCGCAACTTGCAATAAATACTGTATAACTGCCATCATTAGCATTATTTGCAAAGCATTTCGAAGAATGTCAGGACGCAGGAGGACTTCAGGACGTGATAATTTTAAGTTACACCACTTGAAACCAGCATTTTGCAATCTATTTTAGACTCTTCTCGTATAATTGCTTGCCATCTACATCTGAACTTTACACAGCTCCTAAATTATCACACGTAGATTTTAGTTTCTCACAGTCAGGACCTTTTCACAAGGCATCGGACATCGAACAGAAAGCCAAATTTGGACAGAAAAAGCTAGCTCTAAACAAGACTAACAAATCTCTTGCATGAGTCAGCATTTTTGCTCAACTAGTACGACAACGATACTAACTGCTAATTTTTCGAGGGCAAACCAATGTTCTCTACCTTAGTCTCCGGAATGGAGCATTATATTTAGCCTATTTATCGGACACTAGTGGCGATCGAAGAAGTTTCATAAAGGTGGGCCGCAGTAATTTAAGTAATTTGTAAATCTGTACGACCTCAACAGCAGTTATTTGCGCAACAGTCAGATTCTCACACCCACGAACTTAAACTCGTCTCAGCCAGATTCTGACTAATATCTTCCTGCCTGAAATGCAGCAGTATGGACTGACTTATCCTTTCTTACAGCGGGAGAAGGACGAGGTCTCGTAGATATGGCAAGCGAGCGTTCTTGTTCTGCCAAAATGTCTGACCCTCGTACTATAGCATGTCACAGTACCACAGTTTTGTCATAATGCTTAATGGTGCTGGCGTACCATGACCGACTTAACGCTTTAGGTAAGGGCGCGGTGTTGATGCAGCTTTGCAGTTTATGAATGCATGGGAAAGGTGCATAATGAGGGGGGACAAGAGGGGCACAATTCCCCAGGCACCAAATCACCATGGGCGCGCTGCGTGGGGCGCCGAAAAGGCCCAACAATGTCACAAGTACTTTCTTCAACAGTACATTTGCTACATTACATTTGCTTCGGAAAGACCTCAGGTTCGCACATGGGCGCGCCAAACTTGCTTATTGTCCTGGGCGCCATCCAACCTTTTTACGTCCCTGGCATGGGGCGCAAAATAGAGGTTCAAGAAACTGTACATAAAGATTTTAAGTTCTGCCAAGCAATTTTTGCGCCCCCGTCAAAGTGGCGCCCATGGCACGTGCCATGCCTGCCATACCCTAGATGCGCCACTGGTGTTGACCATGAGGTATCTCAAGTTCTCCTAGAGCTGCAGCCCCTGCGAACCTACCGAGAGGAAAAGCGGGCATGAAAATGAATGAAAAAATGAATATCCGAAGCTCAATACATGATAATGCACTGATCAAGTCGTCGTCGTGCTTATGATTAAACTGCAAGATCATTTTCTTCTAACCAGGCGCAGCGAGCCGGTAGGAGTGAAGCAAGATCTGCATTCGCTCCAGGCATCTGGAAAGAGTCACAACGTCCACTTATGATATGTTCCGCTGTTTGAGCTTCTCCAGAACCGCATGCACACCAAGGATCCGGTGCCATCTTCCATGGGTGTATTGATTCCCGGAAGCGTCAAGTCTTCTTCCTCATTCAACCTGCTTCTAAAATATCATTTTCATGGTAACAAGAGCCGCCTGTCTGCCTCAAAATGCCATCAGTAACTTCATATTGTGCACAACGTGGAAGAACCGTCGCCAGAAAGTCATCAATAGTGGGGCTTTACGTTTGTGCGGGGGAGCTTTGCATTCATGCAGGGGGCTTGACATTCAAATTTGACAAAAATTCCACTAACTTATAGTGTTTCATGTTTCAATTTGAGGGGTCTCGGAGCTTTGTTTGGGAGGGCTAAGCCCACCAATGCCCCTCCGTGGCGACGGGACTACAACGTGGTAGGCTATGTTGAAATTTCCACGTTGCAATAGCATTTAACACATAATTACGATAGAGCATAATAAGACGTTTGTAGCTGAAGAGCTACCTACATTTTCGATTAAAACATTTAACTTGGAAAACTTACTCAATTTCAATAATATGAGGCCGTGGCCCCTTAAAAATTCTTCTGTGGCCCACTAGCGGGTCATGGCTCACAGGTTGAGAAACCCTGCTCTAAGCCTTAATAGTCAGTTTTCTCAGCGTATTTGATAATGTGGAATATTGCTCTGTGCATGTGCACATGGCGTAAAGTCATAAATTTCGCTTGACACCGGGACCAAACACATATTACAATAANAATAATATTTTATTGCGGACTCGTGGTCCATATCACAGACGCAATTACAGACACAAGAGCACAAAAGTGGTTAGCTATTAGAGTTCTGCACGGGTTGAAATTTTGTGTCCGCACCCGCCCCGCAAGAGTTTGAGAAATTTTGCCCGCACACTTCTAACCCGCACCCGTCCCGCAGACCATCCTAACCCGCACCCGCCCCGCACTTTTTCGGTCTCAAACCCGCATCTGTCCGAAAATTACTAAAACTCATAACTAGGACAAGTTTTTGTTGCAATAAAATCGTGAGAAATATGCATTTGTTTTTAACAAAATTTGCAGTAAAAAGTTACATTTATGCACAAGCATTTTAACTTTTTATTCGCAGGGGGGAGGATCTCGTTTTTGAGGCCTCGCTCACGTGCCGGATAGAAGTGCTCGCGTGCCAAGTTCGGCACGCGTGCCAGGGGTTGCCCACCCCTGTTCTAGACAGACATGGCCAAACCACCGTAGCTGGGATGTCTCGATTTGGAAGAGAAGTGATTCGACATTCAGGGCTCTGCGAATTTCACAGCTGCGCACTTTGTCACCAAGTGTCACACTGTGATCTATTCAGGGACGCAGGGAGAGCGGGTGCATGACGGGGCATTGCTAGGCATGCCATACGTCCCGTTTTACCCGGGACAGTCCCGGTTTTAAGGGCTTTGTCCCGGTCAGTCAACCAAAATGGCCCGATTTGGCATTTTTTTAGCCAGGATAGTCCCACACAGTGGCGTAGCGAGGCTAAGTGCCGCCCGGGGCCGGCCAATAAAGAGCCGCCGTTTCCACACCTCAAACTTGCTTACAATAATTGAAAATGTATAACGATGAACGTTAACTCTGTCAACATTTGCCCGGGGCCCTCTGAAGGTCCGCGAACCGTTTAGATAAAATAGGTGAAACAGGCCTAAAGCCGGCTCGTGTTGAGAAGCGCTGGCTTGCAACTTTCATCATGATCTGCAAACTTGGTCTAGTTCAGAGGCGTGCAGAGGTCTTGTGATGCCCGGGCCCCGGGGCAACTACTTGATTGTATGCCCCCCTAACAACTTCTAATATTGAGGGATGCAAAAATACAAGCACAGCTAAACTACCTGCCCAAACCCTTGCCACGTGCAAAAGCATTACGCCGGAAAAGCTTCACCTCAAGTGAGAATAAAGAAGCGAAAAAAGTTGTCCGAATCCCGTACCGCATTACGCAACAACGGCAAGGCACTTGAACGTTGTGAAAATAATTTTGCGTGGCACTTTTGACGAGAAAAAAAATGAAATACGTTTCTAATGCTGGTGCTCTGCTTAAAAAAACATGGTACATTTTGAACTGTATCGTACTTCCTTGGCGCTGAAGTGCTTTAACTGATCCGAACGATGTTCATCAAGCCCGTAACCAAGGGGAGCGAAGCCCCTCTTAAAATTTTACGTCACCTGGAAAAATTTGTTGGACACTGTTTAAAAGTATTAGACATAGTTTAAAAAGTTTGGACCCCTCCCAAAAAGCTCTTCGCCTCGCCTAGTATCCCAAGCTGGTTACGGGCCTGATGTTCATTCTGAGAAATTTTCTGTATTATTTTGATCTTTTTTACAACAATTTGGAGCGAAGAATCTACCTATGATTGCAATATTGCAAACTTTGCAATAGGCTTTTCTTCAATAAGCAGGATAGATAGTAGTTAGCACCGAGCCAAATTTCCAATTCTGAATCTTGCAAGCATACATGTCGAAGCTTTTGACAATACTGTACAGCTTTGGCTTGCCAAGGAGTTTTTTTACCAGACATGACTACTTACCGCCACCGGCGTAACTGAACCAGTTGGACAAATCATGTGTGTCAGGGGATAAAAACATATCCTACCAATGTAATCTGTTAATGTAACGCGCTCACTAAGCACGTGATAGAAGCAAATCATTTAAAGCTTCACCAAGCCATCTAATTACTTATTATTACGACGTGATTATCTGCTCGAAGCAGCTTCGTTGCGTCACAATAAAAATTCCAAATGATTGAAGGCAGCTGTTTGTGCCTGGTTCTGGTTTTGCCCGATTTAAAGCGTTTTGAAGAAGAGAAATTATTTCATGATGAAGAAGATGTAACGTTTTCATCTCCAAAAACTGTTGAAACATTTTTTGCCAGGAATTTGTTACCTGCTAAATGTTTTTCAAAATTCTGCTAGAAAATCAGCTAGCTGCTAGATTGAAAATTTTACAGCTAACAGTGAGAAAATCCTGCCAGATTTGGCAGCAAATAATCTAAAATGGCAACTTTGCTATCTCGCTTGTAGAACGCCATTTTCCGACACAATTACGTTATGCAGAAAAAAGAGCAGTTGTGTTGAAACTGAGCAAAACTATCCTTCCGGGTTCTTCATTTCAACCGCCAATATTTAATATTGAAAAGCCCACATAATTACCAGGCTACAGCTTGTGGCACTTACTGAAAATATCCCACTGGACATAAAAAAAATAGCATGACGCATGCCAAGCCGTTGGAGTGTTTCTAAAGATCGAACGATAGGAGAAAAAAGATGAAGCTAGCTGTGACTATTTACCGTGATTCCATGTAGGGTCTTTTGTATTAAATTTTGAGTGGAGGGTCAATATAAACCTCGAACTATCGGATCAGTGACGTGTGCTATTCTGCGGTCGAATGGCATCCTTTTGCTTTGTTCAAAGGATTTTTGACTGGGGTGAGAGATGTGGGTTTAGCTGGAGAAGAAGGTGGGGGGATTGGAGGAAAATTGCCCCCAAGTATGCTAAAAAATCCCTAATTTCAAAACAAACATTGGGCCACTTTAACAAGCTGGATTTGACCGATACTTCTGAGTAAACATTCAATAAATTTGTTTATTCCACAGTCACATTTCCTATTTTTAAGGCTAGCCTACCAGTCTAGGGCTTCTAAAAACAAAAACTGAAGAGTTAGAAATTTCAAAAATTCATTCACTGTAAAAATAATGAAGAGTTGGAACTATCAAACTACTTTCAAAAATTAATTTTCAATCAACAAACTGCCACCCCCCAGAAGGTTCCGCCCGGGGCCCCCTGGGCCCCTCCTTTGCTACGCCACTGGTCCTATACTTGGTACATCAGTTCCATTGAGAGAATTTGTTCTATCTTGAATAACATGCGGTCTGATAACAGAAGCCGAATGTGAAAGCCCTAATCACCAGTAAATAAAAAATGACTTTTCCTCGCGTGATTTTTACGAGAAAATAAAATCGAACAAAGACTTCTTGAAGAAAGTATTGTCTACAGAAAAGGACGATTGGACGAATATGTAAATTTACAAATGCTTATACATTGTGTTGTTTCTTAGTAATGTGCATTATTTTAGTTTTTCTTGGTGCTTCAACTACAGGAATCCAAAATGGCTACATGCTCAGTAAGGTATCAACCACATGTTACAGGCAAGTTTTACCTGTAACAAGTATTGCTGTACAGAAGGCTAAGCCTAGAACAAGCACTGCTGCACAAAAGGCTAAGCCTGGAACAGGCACTGCTGTACAGAGGCTAAGCCTAAAATAAACACTACTGGACAGAAGCCAAGCTTGGGAATAGACACTTAACCTCGAATCCAGCCAAACGAGATTCAAAATAACTTCAGCCAATCAAAACGTTCCATTCGATCATCCGATCCTGAAGCCAGTCACGAAAATCGTGACACAACGACGTAATGAGCCTCGATAAAAACCGTTGATGATGCTAGGCGGCCGGAAGCGGTTAAGCATCTTCCAAATATCCGGCTTAACCAATGGGAAAGCAATGACTCAATGAGACATTATTATAACCAATCAAAGCGCTCAGACGCAAGGGGAAAGCCCAAGAAATCGAGTATAAAAAGCCTCGAATTCGTACCTAAAAAGCAGTTGAAACTAACTTCGTTTGAGACTTATTTCTCTACTTCGGTCTCTCAAACCCTTAAGGTTTGGATTCAGAAGTTAAACATGCTCTGACCTGAGGACGTGCCCCCCACGGGTTCAAGGTTTGGCTAGCGAATTGTAGTAAGTTCCTTCGCGGTACGGTCTTACTGAGGAGTATTTTACTCTTACCTTCTGCCTAGCGAATAAAGTCGTAGGTTAAGGTTCGACTAGCGAATTGTAGTACGTTCCTTCGCGTTACGGTCGAAAGCCAATGAAGGTTGGCTAGTGGTCTGCTAATGTTATCAGATACTATGTCTATATAAGAGTTAGGTATTACAACTGGTTAGTCCTAGCAGAATCCCTCCAGGCTAGAAAATGGCTTGTCCGGGGTAATCTCTGCAAAGATGGACGGCAAGAATTGACTTGTTCGGGTTAATCCCTCCCAGTTTATTGGGCAATTTACGTTACTTTGAAATGGCATGGTGATTGACCTTTAACACAAAGTAATGCGAATTTATAAGTACTAAACATTGTGAAATGCCAACACAAATAGCTGAAACTAGACAGCTGTAAGCGCAGCTGCGATCCGCTTTGACTAATGATAAACTTCCGTTGAGAAGTTTCTAGCAACATAGCAACATTCTGAATGATCAGAACTTAGTGCTGAGAGTCGAAGCGTGGCAGTTAACAGAGTCATAGGCAAACCATTGAGTGTTAATATACGATTGAAACCTAAATTAGGATTAATTTGTTTTGTTAAAAGACAGTTGCATGAGAGTTTTTGTTCTAGAAAATATATAAGATTGAAACAATATTATCGGTGAGTACCATTGTCTGTGTTAAGGTTATTTGCTCTATGGTGGGAGGATAACTAACCCCTTTAGATTCAGCAGTATTCTAACTGTGGGTTCGCTTCATTGCTGAATCAAGGCCCTTTTTCACAGAAGCTAGTCTGCTTAAAAGACCTACTTATCTCTGATACTTCTCTACTCATTCTACCGACAACACTCATAATATTATTTTATTTCATGAATTTTATTGTGTCATAAAAGATGCATAATAATAAACAGGCAATGATACTCACCAATAATAATGCTTTAATCTTGCATACTTCTCGAACAAGAACTTTCATGCAATTGTCTTTATGATAAATTAATTTTAGTTTAAGTTTCAATTGTACGCTAACTCCCAGTAGTTTGCCTATGACTCTGATAACTATCCCGCTTCGACTCTCAACACTAGGCTTTGATCACGCAGAGTGTTGCTAGAAACTTCTTAACGGAAGTTTATCATTAGTCAAAGCGAATCGCAGTTTTACTTGTAGCTGTCTATTTTCAGCTACTTATTTTGGTATCTCACAATGTCAGGATTTACAAGGTAACATTACTTTGTGTTAAAGGCCCACCGCAAATTACTTTGACGTCGAGTAAATTGCTCAATAAACTGACCTGGATTTAATCAAACAAATCAATTGTTTGTAGTCCATTTTGGCAGCGATTATCCCGGACAAGCCATTTTCTAGCCTAGCGGAATCCTGCTGGGACATACCAGTCATAAAACCCTAAGCTCTAGTTTACCCGCTTGGTTTTCCGACCGTAACGCGATGGAACGAATAGACAATTCGCTAGTCGGGCCATGGAACCTGAGACCGTGGGATCAGGCAGAAGGTAAGAGCCAAAACTTCGTAGTACATCGGAATCACTGCAAAGGAACTTACTACAATTTGCTCATCCGAGACTGTGGAACCTGAGACCGCGGGATCAGGCCGAAGTGTTTTACTTCTGAATCCAAACCTTAAGGGTTTAAGAGACCGAAGGAGAGAAACAGGTTGCAAACGCTGTTAGTTTCAACTGATTTTTAGGTACGAAATCGAGCCTTTTTATACTCGATTTCTTGGGCTTTCCCCGTTCATTTGGGTGCCCTGATTGGTTACTAATAATGTCTCATTAAGTCATTGCTTTATGATTGGCTAAACCGGATATTTGAATGAGGCTTGATCACGTTTGACTGCCTAACGTCATTAATGGTTTTATCGAGGCAATCACGTATTCGCGTCACGTTTTCGTGACTGGCTTCAGGATCGGTTGATCGCATGGATCGTTCTGATTGTTTGAAATCGTTTTGAATGTTGTTTGGTTGGATTCGAGGTTAGAGCATATTTCCAGGCTTGGCTTCTGAGCAGCAATACTTGTTACAGGTAAAACTTGCCTGTAACATCTGTTCATTATTATGTTGTCTTTATGAAATAATAAAATCCACGAAATAAAGTATTACCTATGAGTATTGTTATTAGAATGAGTAAAAGAAATATCAGAGATGAATCGGTCTTTTAAGAAGACCTGCTTCTGTGATAAAGGGCCGTGGTACAGTAATGAAGCGAACCCACCTTAGAAATTCTGCTGTACCTAAAGAGGTTACTTATCCTCCCACCATACAGCAAAGAACCTTAACACACATTTATCAGATAAAGCTCGTTCTGCGTCCCAGTTTTCAATCACAAAAATATGGTATGCCTAGGCATTGCCATCATAGGTGTGCCCAGCGTTGGCAAAGGGGTCGTGCTCCCCCAAAAATTATAGCATTTCTTGTCGTTTTGTGCTTAGAGAGGCACCATCCCACAAAAAATATTGTTGCTCGCTTAAGACAAAAATATTTGGTGTCTCCCAAAATTTTGGGCTGACTACGCTACTGACATTGCCCCATGATCCTTCAAAAGAGTGGTAACGGGGCCGGAGGTGCCTTTTGATAACAGTATCACCGGTAAGTTCACAGTTTATCAAAATCAACTTTAAAACAATTTATTGCAGCTAGTCACCCACACGAAAAATTCAGAATGTTTTTCTATAATTTATATTATTATTTTTGAGGTCAACATTGTTGCTCAAAACAGAAACAAGCATAATAATTGGTTACGATTTTTTGCACCTGCATACAGTCAGTTATTCCTTTACTTCGTTCGTTACCAACAGACGTCTATTTTGAAAACTGTATCACCAAACCATGCCAGGTGAGACATATGCCTTTTCAATGCTCAGCAGTGATTACAACGACTTACGGTCAAGGGTAATTGCGTTGAACAACTTTAGCCAGTACAACCACTGCTATGTTGTGCAACTGTTTTCATTAACGTCCCTTATAAAAGCCTTCACCACGATTATATCTAACAGATCGTTTGTCCTTGCGTTAGGTTTTCAAGCTAAATGCCTCAAATTCACCAAAATGAGAGCAACACAATTTCTAAGCTTTTCTTATTCAAATGACTTCTTCTATGACTGCAAATGTTAGGTATGCCGTGGAAGAAAGGAGATATCTACGAAATCCACGTTGCCCATCGGCTGGCTCTGATTCACTCTAGACTCTAGAGTTTAGTTGCAGTTCAAACTTACAATCTGAGCTCTACGTTACCCACGCAAGCACAACAGCTGCATTTTCCCGCTTCAAGAACGTCATTTTTCGACACCATTAGGTGTACGTCATGCAGAAAACCAGCAACTGTATTGAAATCGAGCAACGTGACCTTTGCAGAATTCTTCATTTCAATCGCCAAAATTTAATGTTGATAAGATTACCTAAAGACTAGGCTACAGCTTGTAGCACTTATCGAAATTATCCCACTGAACATTAAAAAATAGCATCAGATGTTACTAGAAATGTTCTTTTATAATTTAGGTGACGGCAATTTGCGGCAAGTCAACGCCTGTAATACACTTTTTTCCCGGGCAGTTGAGGTAAACGATCTTGCCCAAGAAGAGCTACGGTGATTCACTCCGTGACCGTGGATTAAATCATCCAACCTTCTAAATTAGGGTTGCCATACGTCAGGTTTTTCCCGGACATGTCCGGGATTTTAATGGCCAAACATGCATCAGGGAGAAATGTTAAAAAGTGCTTAAATATCCGGGATTTTTGAATAATGCATTTTATGAAATCTAACCGCAATGTTTTCACAGTAAGAATTATTTAGTGCTAAAGATTAAACTTTGTAATGTTTTGTAAA
>JGI24159J19872_10001531_pt1 | contig 25701 bp, 13 predicted proteins | sample Ectturendosymbi4_FD_19872 | JGI IMG/M metagenome (IMG submission 19872)
GCATACTTTGTAAACGCGAGTACGAACTCTCAAACGTATGTTTTTGCTCACATGTTTGGGAAACCATGTAGCCGACACGGCTAAAAATGTGGTGTTTACTGATGCAACCAACACTGCTGCTTGTCGACAAGCAACTTCACAAAAGGTTTTCAAAAAGGACACGACTGCCGAAGAAAGAACTAAGTGAACGGGGGCACCAATCAATCTAAAGTAATTCTGCGGAATGCAGTTGCATACTGACGTTTGGATGCTGCTTGGAGCAAAAACCTTTGGTTGAAAAAGACAATTCTCGAACCGTTGAAGATTATTTAGATAAGTGATTTTCAACCTTTTTGTACCGCGACCCATTATAGCAACCCACTATAACCCAACAACCCCCAGATAAAACCCCAATAAAGCAACTAAAATACAGCTGTGTACATCAAATATCTACTAGTGACCCCTCCGAAATGGTTCACGACCTCTCTTGCGGTGGCGACCCCACTTTGAAAACCAGTACTGTTTTAAATGAACGAAGAACGAAGATTTCAGAATAGTCTCTGCACTTTTGCAGTACAGAGTAGGCTAATATATCGGCTGGCAAAATTATACCTGAAAACAGGCCTGCTGCCAGAAGAGGTATCGTGTTTAAATATAGACTGATTTGGACCAAAAACAGATTTTTATATCCGAGAATAATAACAGTGTTCCTCATGACTCCTTAAACTTCTGAAGTACTGTGTGAAAGTCGAGCCTGCGCGCATGACGCTCGCTTCCTCAGGATTACTATGGCAACACAACTGTCTTCAAGGGTAACTGCCTTTTACCCACATGTTTATTCCAACAGTGCTGTTCAAACTTGCTTCGCTCTTATTTGTGCCAATAGCTAACCAGCAAAATCGAAAAGCACGGTGTCTGTTGATATCCGCATTGTTTTCTTTCTGTGTGCTCACCATGCCTCTACTACTTCGCCAAAGTGAGCAATGAAGCTGGTCACGTTTTTTTCCCGCCCTGTCTGCGGGGTATTGCTGACTTAACTCTGCAGTGGTGGTGCATCCTAACTAAGCCCAGCTACGCAACGCTATTTCTCAGATGTCCTTTTTTCTACGATCGCCGTACTGAGGCGCGACTCACGGTTGCTGGCCTTCTCTAAAACTTTTTCAAGGCCAAGACCGACCGCTCGTAAGCTACTGTAGGTCCTGTGTAGACAAAACGAAACTAATTGTTTTAAGGCAGTAATTAATCAAAACCGATAGACTTGGATTGCCAAGCGCCAGCCGATGCGAAGTTTTCCAGCGTTAGCAAACATAGTGGTTCAACGTGGAAATTACTTGAAGCTGCCAGTGAGAGGCGTGTCCAACGTATACCTCAGCAGACAGATATTCAATAGACAAAAGCTTTTCCCATGCCATTGTTAAGTCACACAAGGGATAAAAAAATGTGTTCTAAATTATAACCTGATGATGGTATGTATTTTCATTTGCAGTGACACTCACTTGCCACTAAGTCTTTCCTGGCGCCTACATTTCTCATGTTTTTGTTGTGCACTGAAAAATAAGCTTTACTTGCTGGCAATTTGGTAATTTTACTTTGCACAACTCTTTGACAACCTATACCAGTGGTTCCCGACCAGGGTGACATTTATCATACTGAGGGATGCCCTGAGCTAATATATATTTTTAATACAGATTAAAAAATAAATTTTCAAAATGTCATCAAACCTAAGCAAATTTCTATGGGGAGCCACTGGACGTCATAAGCCTAAAGTTGGGAAACATTGGCCTGTTCATTGTCCAAAGCGCGTTATGACTGATGACGAGTCGGGCGGCCCATTCCCCCCTCACAGTCGCGGAACCTTGAAATATCAGAAAGCCCCTGCAATAACCTGTTCCTTATGCGCGTTATGTTGCGTTTAGTACCTAAAGTTGTGTATATCAAGCCAAAGTGGGAGGAATTATGTGATATACGGGAAAGATTAAGTTTTCGAACTGTCGCGCAGCATTTACATGATGCTACTTCAGCAACTTTGCATTTACCGTCGCGGCAGCAGCTGGGGTGGCATTTGGTGATCTCGATCGTTCGAATCCAATAAAAGACGACCCCGCGCGGCAAACATTGCAAAGTCGCCGGTATAGGTATAGCTGGTTGACTCCTGAACTGTTGCCTCCTTGCTTTCTTGACGTTACAGCGTTGCCACCAAATTCCGATCATCATCACGCAGCCGTCCTTCAATGTTTTTCAACTCTAAAGTCCTGTCTGCGCTAAGCCTAACTTTTTGTCATGTCAGTGCTTTTGCGACAATCGTTTGAATAATTTATTGCTTGCCAGAGATCGATGCGAGACCTTAGGTCGGAGATCAATTTGTCTGGACGACCCGCGCTGCTGTGACTTAATTGCCGCTTTTCTAAATTCGAAACGACTTATTCTTGAAAGCTTAAACTGGAACCTGAACGATTGCAGTTGCGTTAAAACTTAGCACAAAGTTATGATTGGCATAGCCGCTCTACTGCACTCTACTCTACTGATTGTAGACATCGTACGCTGTTTCTCAACTTTCCGGACTGACCAAAGTGTTTTTTATGCGTCAACTGACACTGCGTCATCGCCTGAATGTTTGTGGACAGTCTATGGTGTCATTATGTCACTTTGTGTTTTATCAAAACTTTTAAAAGACATTCAAAAGCAGCATGTCATCTATATTGGCCACTGCCGTGCAAGACATATATCGGAGTTGTGTGGCAATATCGATTACGAGAAACAACGCTGCGTTAATTTGTGAGAGCGCTGTGCTGTATCCGAGTGTTTGCGCGTACTTCCAGATGCCTAAAACACGAAGGAGTACGAGTTACATCACCAAAGTTAAACCAATGGTCTCCTTCATAACTGGCTGTCCTACTTGACTTGCTTGTGGTTGGGAAAGCATCGCTTTACACAACTTCATCTACTGACGCTGAACAGAACGGCCCACGAAAGTTTTTGTGCGCTTGCGTGACATTTTATTGACCTGCTGTTGCAACTTTCTCTACCGTATTACGCAATTTTCTGTTATAATCACTTTAAATCTTTGATGCTTTGAAAATGTCTTGTCGAACTCATTTGACAAATGATTTGATTGCCTGGTGAGATTTCTTACAAAAAGCTGTTTTCTGTCAACTGTAAGTCACTGCAAGTTTACCTTGCCGTAAGCTTCTCCGAATTGAGATTTTTGAAAATTGTAAGTTATGTAGAAAAACATTTGCAATGAATTTTTTAATAACTTTTGAAGATGTGATTAGAAAAATTGTCTGCAGAGTTTTCAGATTTGGAAAGAAAAGTTAACATGGGCGGTACTCATCAGTAGGAAATTCAATCATCTCCAATCAACATCTATATTTACTTGGATGTAGACTGTGTAGCAGTAAACTTCATTCGTACAGCCAACATATGTGTGTGGGCACCAGTTGATGCTTCTAGACTGCGAGTGACTTTAATTTTTACTTCGTTGGCGATGCTTGCTAAAATGCATGTGTCTAAAAAGAACATTTCCTGGGTTCAGCCTCTTCTCAGCTGTAAATTCCAGCGCGTTTTCCCATTCACCGAAAATACGATCGAAATAAGATAATAACAAATTTATTTTGTGCAAGCTTGTCTTTGAGAGTGCCATCATTTTTCAGATTTTTTCTTTTACTTTCACAGTGGATCGGTTTTTGTAGCAATAAAATTTGCTCTTGGTAGCTTTTTTCATGTTATTTGTTTACCCCTTATGAACTGAACAAGCAGCGGTTGTTTGCTTATGTCAGTGTTTTGTGTGCGCAGACGTGGACCAGCAGCTCGAGGCCAAAAGATCAGAAGTGAAGAAACTGAGGAAGGACGAGGAAAAGCTGAACGCAGCGTCGTCGACAGACCAGGAGCATATTCGGCACGTGCGAACTTTCAATTAATTATTCACATAACGGCGTGTTAATTGCAACCAGTGGCATATCCTTGGGGCGTTCAAGTCGTTCAAAGTTTTGCGCTGAACGCATTTTCAAATAATCTAATACAGAATCAAGATTTGGCCTTTGTTTCCCGTGAATACCAATATTCATATTTCAAGACAACCCTGCCTTGATTTACTGCAAATGCTGTTGTCATGGTTGAACAAACCTTGGATTACGCGCCTGACTGGTTTCAACAAATTCAAATCATCCTAAGGCAGCGGTTCCCAACCAGGAGTTCCCGGACCCCTGGGGTTCCGCAACAGGATTTTGGGGGGTACGAAATGCGATTTTTAAGTGTAAGTTTGTATGTTCTTGGATGTTCTTTCACATTAGAACCAAGATTTATGAAAACTTGTCTGTGATATTACTCAAAAGAACATCATCTAGCCAAATTATTCCAGTTAACATTACTAATTTAAATTACTAAATTCGTGCGTTGCTATTTCTGCTCCACGCTGCGGTTACCACGCTGAAGATGGCCCGTGATGCAAATATAATTGCATTGTGACGTTTAAATGTTTATGGTGCATTTATAGAAAGCTTTTTGTTTGACGCTGCAGAACTCTGAAGTTTCTGGTGTTTAACCCTGCAAGGTTACCAGGAATTTAATGATCTTTTTGTTTTTTATAAGTTTCCATTGCCCTCAACTCCTTTACTGCCCCCCACCAGGCCCTACCGCTTTTTCAGCGTCCCTGCCCTCGGATGACCTGCGTGTGGCTGTGAGTACTTGCTGTGTGCCAAGTTATGAGGGACTAATTGTAGGGAAACAGCAACAAAAAGTGACTATAGGTGTGTTTCTAATGACCAGTAAGGTAAGAAAGAACAGTACGACTTAGTGTTTTCTTTTGTGCTGTCAATATGTATTGCGAATAGTAATTTTGAAAATGAAGGTACTGCGCCGCAAAATTGTGGTGTTTTTGTGATTTCTACCCTTTTTTTGAAAGAGGGGATGCGACTGTGAGCGTCACTTCATTTTTATGAAAGTTCCAGCTTCAAAAAAGGTTGGGATCCTATGTCCAAAGCACCGCTGCCCTCGTCTCGTCAAACATGTGGAATCGCGTTTCGTCGAGTGAAGTGGAATGGTTTCAGGAAATCGTGCATTTAGGACAACTACAAATTGATTTCAAAACACTCGGTGTGTGGCGTGGTTGCAGTAGCCACTTGCCAATCGTCTAACATGTCGGATCTGCTGGTTATGCCGTACTTTTTCGCCTTTAAATTCTTCCCAGCATTCGGGCATATACACAGTACTTTATCTTGACTCACCAGCAATCACTTGAGCGGCCGTCTCGTTCTATCACGACAACAATCATTATGTTTTGACCCTAGTTGCTTTCAGCGCATCAATTATTCTATGCGTGTTGCCACCCAATTTTGGCTCCCTACATCTCCCCACTTTTAATGTATACATTGTGTGACGAACACGTGTGGAAGAAACGCCAGGGCGCATTTCCCCCTCTGAGGTCAGTTGTTTATTTCGGAAAAACTCAAATCTTCGACATTCGGAAATGTTCGTTGTTTTCATCCAAACCAAGAGCTTCGCTCCTCGTTTCAAAACCGATCAGGTTTTAAATGCATCCATATATAAAAGAACAAGTTACCAGAGCAGCATGCAGCAAAGTCGCTCGTGTGTTGACGAATTTCGACGTTTGGAAGTCGTAATGAAAAATTAAGAAAAACCAAGCGAATTATCAGAACGGACCAGACCCGTTTGTTGCTTTGTTGTATCAGTTGTATTTCAGTTGATTAAGTTTTACTGAAGGAAAACATCAGGTTACTTTTTTTTCTACCACTCTCAAAGCACTTCTCAGACTAAAAGCTTATTGAAACAAGTAAATCCGCTCAGTAGCGATGATGGCGATGTCATTCTTTAAAATTGTAATCTTCGCTGGACATCCAGATTAACGGCTAGTTTTGTCATTCAGTATAGCACTCCCTGTTGCGATGCGATATGTCATCCCAGGGCCTCAACCAACTGATATTTTCCATGGGGGGGAGTTATTGTAACATATTGTTGTGCTCAACAACTTAACATGTTTTTGAAAATTTCGGGGGGATCAATTGCCTGGCTGCCCCCACCTGGTTGCGGGCCTATGTCATCCATTTTTTCAATGTTTTTTTGTTTTTGATACTCGGTTCCATAGCAGCATCCGTCACGGCTTACGTTCCATTGAAAGTGAGCTGTAAAGCGTTACATATTCAATTTTTTCGTCATCCTTTAATAAAGAACGGTTACTTTTATGTATTTGGAAACATTAATAGAACGATGAAAACTTTAGCCCATGTTAACGGCTGCTTGCAGTAAGATATCATCACTATTCTTTTCTCAAAGAAACCTTAGCCACGGCTCCTTTGGAATGCTTGCAAGGCCCAAAAGGTTGTTTTGATTTTGCAGAGAAACGGTATAGCATTCGCTAATTATTAGGCCTTGTAGCTTCCTTCTGCTTGACTTAACTCGTAACCTAGTGACCGCCGCAAATGTAATTTGCTATTTTTTCCGAGGCATTACTAATTCATGAAAGTCGCATACCGCCAATACTTTTTATTTGTTTGGCGGTTGCCGTGTGTTTTCGCTTTCGTTTCCGCTTGTTGACGACTGCCATCTTTTTAATTTGCATCCAAACACGTTTTGTGTGACTTTAACCTGGCAAAAGCTTTTGTCAATTTCACAGGTGCAAATTTGCGCACGTTTATTAGGCTAACAACAATTCTTTGAAAATTGTCACAAGTGTGCCGGCTCTTCAAACGCGTTATTTTACGGTCTGTATCTTTTGAACCGATCTTTGCTCTTGTAGACGTTACTGTGCAACCAACTAACCGACAAATTCTTCACCGTTTCTCATTCTGTAACTCACATTTGCTTTCCTGTGATGCGGTCGCTTTCTCCGCTTTGATAAAATCGCACAACTTTCCGTCCTGCACTCAATTGTGGTCGCACGTTCGGCCGGACTGTTGCTTGTTCAACTTTTATACTTATTTCATGCTTATGAGACATATTTGAAACCGCGCTTTAGAGATATATATCAATCGCATGCAAGGTTGTCATATTAGTAATTAAATGTAATTTTAAAGCTATTGGGTAGAGACGTTAATATGAGTGTTTGCAAACAGCTGCTGACCTTGCAGGCGCAGGCCGTCAGTGATGTAATGTTGACACCCTCACTCCTTTTTTACTATTGGTTGGCAATTTTCATTCCTTCCAAAGTACGGTGTGTATTTCCAGAAGAAATATGCAAAGAAAAAGTGGGTTCCGGCACACGTCTTGCACCGCTGCACTTCAACCTTTCATCCCCTAACATGAACATCTGGCCTGTAGCAGATGAAAGCAAACAAGTTATTGTCTTTTGCTGGATTTCTCCACTTAACATTTAGGAAGTGGAGTTGTGTCGCTGCAACGGGCCATGAGACAGGAGTATGCGACAACATATTCACAAGTTTGATAAAGAAAAGCAAAAGCTTCGTAAGTTTACCGACTTTCTCGCACAATATCCGAAAAAAGACAAGCAGCGAAGTAAAGAGCTGGATCAAAATGTGTTTTGATTGGATTTGCGCTTCGGCGAAAAGTTCTTCGGACTTATTTTGAAAGTTGTGAAGAATGAGTTAAACTGCCATTACTTGCAACAACGTGTGTTAAATGACAGTCCGGTGTTCTATGACAAGTCTGTTTGTAAACTTGTCTTAACAAACCCGATGTCATCATGGCGAACTCCGTGTGCATGACACATCACACAAAAAGCCCAGCGAGATGCATGATTGTTGAAAAAATATCATAACACGCCTAGATCAGTGGTTCGTAACCGTTCCAACCCCGGGGACCCCTATTTCCAAAGATATTAGCATGGGGCAACCTACAAAGGCAGTGCATGATGAAAGAGCAAACACTATTGTGATAAGGCAGGTAAGTTGTTGACTTTGGCATTCAGAAAAAACTTTGGCATTTCTTCTGGGGACCCCGTTCAGAACCACTGGCCAAGATACACTGTGGCCGTTTTTTGAGATCAGGAAATATTCAGCTGTGGTACGTTTTGTAAATTTCCGGACGTTTATTCATTCACTGAAAAAGCTCTTACTAGACTTTAGTTTTATATGCTTTAATTTAAGCGGAGTGATTGACTGGCAGTTTTGACACTTTGTTGTATTGGTTTCCGACCCCTGTTTCTTTTTCTCTCAAGCTCAAAATATCTAAGCAAGGTAAGTTGACCAACGCTGCAGTGCGTTGTCGCCAAAGTCCGATTTCTCTTTTGAAGCCATTTGGAAACAAATGAGAAAAAGTTGCAAAGATCTTTTGCCGACCCACTTTAAAAAAATCAAGCGGCGCAACAAATCGGAGACGTTTTTTTTCTTTCGCAAAGGTCAAGAGGGTCGCGAGTCGAGACAAAGCTAAAACTTGACAAATGTAACTTAGTCGTGGGCGTAAATTTTCCACAAATTACTTATTAAAACAGGTAACAATGTGAGTAACACACGCACCTTCACTGCCTTGCAGAAGCGCGATGCAAATTAACAGTCGGTCAATTTGCTCAGGTTACAAAGCGAGTTGGCTGCTTTGGACAGTAGAAGCCTGAAGGATGAAGTGCGTCGCTTGAGAGCTGAGCTGTCGGACCTTAAGCGTCGAAAGCGACCAAGCACTGCATCCAATCAAAACCAGGTAAGTTGTGATCGATTGTTTCATATGACTCAGGTAATAAGAAGAAACAATGCGGAAAGCCATCATGCAAGGAAGAAACCGATTGTCGGTAGAAATTAGAATAAATGAAAACACAATGGCAAGATAATTGATCAGTGTAAACAAAGATTGCCACTGTGTCACATGGGATTGGTGAAAGGCCATGGAGTTCATCTAGCTAGACAACCAAACCCGTTTGAAACATACTGACAACTATTAGAAAACAACAGTTGGAAATAAATTAAGCATTGTTAGAAAAACAAGAACACGATGAATAAATATTACAGATTAAAACAGCATGCTTATGCACACAAGAGACTGGATCTAGTCTCATTGAGAAAATTCGCTGTGGTAAAAAAAGTATTAAATACAGTATGATAAAAACTATTGAGTGTAATTGCATCCGTAAAAATGGGACGTGTGCAAGATAGAACAACAAACAAAATAAAAGTACATAAAAAACCCACAACTTACATTATTCAAATTACTGAAACCAGTAAAAACAGCATCATGTTCCTCTGAGTGAAATATTGCGTAAACAATTAATTATGTATCTTTTTATGTAACAGGTGATTCTGAATTACCTTTTGAAGGTACCAGTAGCAGAAAATGGGTACGGAAGACCACACTTAAGGACCAACAGATGCAAGGGAACATTTCCCTGAAGATGAGTTTCGAGGACATTGTAAAAGACGTTCTAGGTATTAGGTAAAAACAGGTTGTCAAAAGTGGATAGTCTTGTGGAGTGAGAAGGAATAGAGCTGAATGAAATAAAATAGTCGTCAAAATTGTTTGGAAGCAGTTTGTTGTAACAGGAGTGCATGAATGTACCTACTCAGGGGTGTAGTGGGGTGGGAACGGCGTTCCCACACCTCGTTCTGGCGCGGGAACGCGTTCCCACACCTTTTTGCACTAGCAACGTTACTTCAAGATGAGGGATCCAAAAGATTACATTAAAACATGGCTGCGATCTCACAGATGGGCTAGCGACACGAAGATTTGCACTGCTAGTCAATAGTTTACACAGTGAAACAAAAAGATCCAGTGTGGAAATTCTTGTAGGCGAATGCTGACTTTATTCGAACTATTTGGTTCAGCTTGTTTATTTGGGAACGGCGTTCCCACACATCTTTTTGAAAAGGTGTAGGAAAATCCCTTTTGTGAAAACAGCGTTCCCACACCTCTTTTAGCACTACATCCCTGTACCAACTTAAGAAGGTATAAAGCTTAGGAAAGCATAAGGTATTTAAGTGGTGAAAACAATCTTCCGAGAAGGTATGGTTAGTTGGTCTTATTTGTTTTATTTTGTAGTTTAATAAGAGGNTGAANGGCTGCGTTTGAAGCACGTCCCCAGTTGAGGATCGAGTAAGCAATATAGGGATGAAATAATGAGTTAGACAACTTCACTACAGATTGNNGTGTGTATGTCTGTGTTTAGATAAAACTCCACAGGCTCTTGATAGTTGAAGAAGAAGTTTATTGGTTACGATACATTATAGCAATGCAAAAGCAAAACACTGTCGATGTGTAGCCTACTCGCAACTAGGACGCCGAAAAAACCCTGAAGTTATCTAGTCGAGGCGCCCTAAAAAATTTGTTAAAACAAAGACAATGCCACAATGGATAAATACATTTTAAGCATCGCAAACGCAAAAACAACAACTGTGCAAAGCTCATAATTCACAAAAAGAAAAACACAAGCAAACGAAATTTAATTTGCATCATATTCATGGAGAAGTCACATTTTACTACTAAAACGCATATAGCCGTATATGGTTGGGCAAAAACCTATTCACAGTTTAAGAGACGGTCTTTATAATGTTTGCAGAAAGTGACATACGGTAAGAGTTTCAGACTATGTTCGATTTCTTTCCAGAGCGCAGCCCCTCTATAAGAAATACTGTTTTTTCCAGAATATGTACAGACTCTTTGCATAAAATAATTTTGGTTGTCAGCGAATCTGGTTTTGTATGAATGAATATTAGAAATATTTTTGAAGAAATTGTCAAAGATTTTGGGCAGCGCACCATGATGTAGTTTATGCATAAATTTCGCCAATTCAAGCCGGTATATATCATTTAATTTTAACACATTTGAGATTTTTATATAAGGGAGTAACGCGACAATTGTAATTACTAAATGTCATTATTCTTAATGTATTATTATGCAAAACGTTCAAAGGTTGCAGGACGGAATTGTTAGCTGTACCCCATGACATAATACAGTATTGTAGGCGACAATAGACAAAGTTATATTATAACATTTTCAGAACGGCAATAGGAACAAATTTTCTAATTTTAACTAATAAATGCGATGCACGCGATAATTTAGTTCCCACCAATTGCACATGAGAGGACCGGTTTAAATTACTGTCAATTAGGACACCTAGGTATTTGACAGAGTTGCGTCTTCACATTTTTTACATGAGGTTTCCACCTTATTGTCAAGAACACTCAGGTGTTGTAGGTTGTTGTTGGGATAAATGCTGTGATATTGATATAAGTTTAAATGAGGTGGGATTATGTTTTAAAGAATTTAACAACTCTAAGTCAGTCTCATTGTAATCAAGAAAAAGTTTGTTATTGGCACTCAGTCAGTGGTCAGTTTTACATACTTCAAGATTGACAGTTGTCTGAAGAACAGAGAAACAAGGATTGGACATACGAAGGCTAATACCATCAGCAAATAGGTAGTATGAAAAGAAGCTTGAGTGATATCATTGATGCAAATACGGAGAAGTAAAGACCCGAGAACAGACCCTTGAGGGACCCACGATATCATTTTGCATGAATATTTAAAAGCCCTTATTTTGGTACATTGCGTTCTGTTATTCGAATAATTTGAGAATAGTTTGTGTGGAACACCTTCTATAACATAGTAAAAGAGTTTATCAAGTAAAATTTCATGGTCACAGCAGTCAAAATCCTTCGGTAAGTCCAACAATAAAGAAATGTTTATTACTTTATTGTCAAAGTTATTAGTTCACCAGAAAGGTTGCAATGACTAATTCAGCTGAGTAATTATCTCTAAAACCATATTGACGTTTGTCAATCATATGATAAGGTAAGCTCTGCTCCCTGGTTGTTTTTCACTTCAGTTCAAACGAACACGTTTGAGTGTTTCAATTGAAACAATTTTTGGGACGTCATAGTGTTACAACGATCCGTGTGCAGTCTTAGGCATCTGGAGTCTTGTAGTTGGACATGAACTTAACCAACCCTGCTCCGCTTGTATCCACAGCTTTAAAGCTGCACGGAATACAGGGCCAGCCCTTAGCCGATTGGACCGATTACTTCCAATCGGGCCCCACTCTACGTCTACAAATCCACACAAACTTACACTTTCTAGTGAAGCTGCTTATGTAGTTTGGGCGCGGGGCCTACAAGCAGTATTTTGTAGGCTAAATGTGAGATCTGTTGCAATAGCGGATCCGGAGCTCAAACTTCAGGCTCAGACACTGGCTCCAGCTCCAGACATCCAAAGTTTTGGGCAGATCTGGCTCCAACATCCAAAAACTTATGGGTCCGGCTCCAAAATGATTTGGTCCATTTAAAAGTTAAAAACAATGTCTTATTTGTACAATTGTATCATTACACCAGCATAGATGAGGTGTCGCGAAATGATGCGTTTGATGGATAGTGGGACATGTGCAAATTTTTTGAGAAGCCTTGATCTACACACAAAGGAGCATGGGCTTCGGAAAGATTTTTCCAGGGGGGGGCAATAGTGGTGAAATTTCATTTTACCAACTTGAAACTAACAGACAAACATTTTTTTAGTAAAAAGTTAATAGGAAAATATCAAATTTCAAAATCCAGGGTCGGCTTGTTGTCACGCTCTTTCGTTCGTTGATGTTTTGTAATTAACTTGTGATATCTTATCATTGCTGGCTGATCATATCAAGCATGTTGTTAATTTCGCTTAAAACATGTCCTTATCAATATATCATCCCTCAAGTTAAACATGGCCAAATGACCTGCCGTGAGCATTCACCAAAACAAGTACTGTAAGACCACATTTCTCGCCTACCACGCCTATCCTACATAATATTCAATCGTCCAGTAGTGGGCAAGACAACATTATTACGTCAGAAATNGCAACAAGCCCATTATTATTACAGAATTGCAACTAAACTTGCAAAAGCATACAACATATCTGTTGTTGCAGTTCCAATAAAATATCGATAAAGAGAAAAAAATTGTGCTGCAAGAAAATTTTGCCCTAACGACAGATTTTGACCTAATGATTAATTTTGACTTTTTTTGATCTAATAACTTGGTATTCCCTCATGGTATGAGCGTGAAATTTGATTTGTGGACGTTTCATAAACTTTAGAAACGGCAGAAAATTTTTGGCTTTATTCATTGACTTTTGGTTTGCCCTGCGCATGATTTCTACAATTATGACTTGATGATCCTCCTCAAAAATTTCTGCGCACGCCACTGAATGGGGCCCCGGAAAGTGCTTCCTGTCGGGCCCCGCACTTGCTAAAGCCGGCCCTGATGGAATATAACAGGCTGTCTTTTACAATGGCTCCGAAAGTGATGTACAGTGTCTACGAAATAGCAGCAAAAGAACAGCTTGCACTGACGCATCAACTCGCGTGTGTTGTGGCGAGCCTCTTTCCGCTAAAGGGAACTAGGGTCGTTATCCATAAGTCTTAAATCATCCCGATTTTCTCCCTACAACCCCAAGTCTTTTTCTTGTTTCCTGGTTTTGTGACTGATGTAAAATAATGGTTAAAATAGTAAACTAGTAGATTTAATTAACTGAATACGAACAACTCTGAATAACAAAAGAAAATTGAGAAGCCACGCAATAAGGCAACAAACCGAACAGTACGCTGACAAGCTGCCAAAATTATCATTATTAGTGAGAGTAATGGCACTTTTTGACAGCAAGGTCTTGCAGCGCCAGGTCAAGGTTAATAATCGTCTAGATGCGCTGTGTCTTTGATGAAGGTTTCGCAGCGTGTGGGTTTTGGAGGATGTGTGTTGTTTCAAAGTCAAGTCCCAGGTCGTCGATGGCTTGTTTTAGACGGTCGCGTGCCTCATGAAATTTGGAGCAAGTTGTGAAGAAATGGTCCACAGTTTCTGGGACTGCGCAGTAATCACACAGCCCGTCGGGATGGAGTCCAATACGGAAAAGATGATGGTTAAGCTGACAGTGTCCTGTGCATAATCGAAAAATAGTGGGGGAGTGTTGGTGGTTGTTTGCCAGAGATTGTTTGGATAAGGTAGGAAAAATGGCTTTGCAAGCATTTCCCTTCGTGGCAAAGCTGCCATAATGAAACGCCCGAGACGAATCTCAAAACACATGGCATTCAGTTATGTGAGCGGCACACTTGCCAAGGGCGCAATGCGCAAACTAATCATTACTTTACAACAGTGGTCTTGCAGTTACAAATGCAACTCAAAGGCTGCGAAAGAAAACAGAACTATTCACACAACTTTCCACAGTTGTGTTTTTGAAAGCCATTTAAAAAGGGTGCATTCGCTCACAATCTGATCAGTGCAAGTCAATCAGAGGAAGTTGGCGTTTTTAGTACGTGTTTGCACAAAACAGTATGTTTAACATGTCACGTAAGTGCGTCCGTTTCGGTGCTGGTAGGTCTGGAGTTCGACTCTCGGCCGGATCTTACCAAGACCTTATAAATTGGCAGTGGCCTTCTTGCCAGGCGCTCGGTGTGCAGAAGAGCTGCGGGGAACACAAACATCGAGTCAAATGATACCAGACAATGTACACGCACTCAGCGACATCAAAACACCGTATAAAATCAAAATCATGTTAGGATCCCAAGGACTGTGTGACAACTACAAAGATCAAACATTAACCTGTAAGCTGGTAATATGGTGCAGTCTATGCAAATTAAAATGCAGGTAAAGTCAGGAGGCAAATTCAATCTGTTAAAGTGTGCCGAGTTCAAAGCTTTGGATTTTCGTGAAAGCACACCAGTCATTTTTTATAAACGCCGTTTGCACGTGCACCCCTTTTCGTGGCCAGATTCACTGGCAGCGAGCTAAAGTCTACGCCACGTGCACATCGCCTGCTCCCGATTCCCTTCCTATACCACCCTTAGTGCAGGTTCGCCGCCAGAGACCAGTAGGGACAGGTGAGACCGGGCCCTCAATTCGAGTTGGTGTTTCCTCAAGTGAAATGGGTGAAGAACTTTTCGTTAGTCTGTCGTTGAATGTGCCTTTCTGTTTATGTTTGCCCCATCGATAAAAGACCTGGTGACACGCCTGCCTTCCTGGAGGAGGTAATAAGAGCGGTTAGTGGACAGTGCGCTGTTAAGTTATCGCAACCAGGCCCGTAACCAGCTTCGGACACCAGGAGGGGCGAAGAGTTTTCTGAGAGGGGCCCAAATTTTTTGAACTATTTCCAATAGTTTCAAAATATATCCAACACGTTTTCCCACGGGGGGCGAAGCCCCCCTGTTACGGGCCTGATCGCAACCGCGAGAATCAGACGACCTCGTACTCTGACGTGACCGTATAGTACCCGAGCTCAACCGAAGAGAAAAATAATTTTGACTTTTCAATGTTGTTGGTGGAAGACGCGACGTCGATGACGCTGTTTATAATCATTAAGCGAGTATAATCAAACAAGCTTGATAAGGCGCACCGTTGATTAACAAAATCTATAAATCGATTTTTATCGATGCAATGGAGTGATCTCAAAAGTTCGTTTTTTAGCAGTGGGTACACAACCTGTTCTTTTTCAAGTTCAATTACTGCGATGGGCGATGTGACGTATTCTGTCTCAATTCCAAAAGCGTCCGTTTGCAACCAAAGATGACAGATTGTGAAAATATTTGTCCTATTTTACGCACAGCTGACTTTTCTCGATAGTCAGTACTGGTTAGGAATTGCGTATCGGTTCTCTGTGCCAGAGTACATGTTTTCAAGAAACTTAAATAACGAAGGCTATGACTTTTTTTCACAGACTTTGTACAATGAAAAAGTGGAGGTAATTCCCAAGAAACCATCGCCCACTTTCGACTAAGGGGGCCGTTGTGCGTCCTTTAAATTACCAATGTTATTTAAAACATAACGAGTTGCAAGCGGACCTTAAAAAAATGGCTGGCCAAGCGGCTGTTGAATTGATTGGTTTGTGAGAATCCATGAGCGTGACTTTTTATAAAGCTGAAGACTATTGACAGTGGCGCAGTTGAGAATAAAATCAGTGATGCCGAGAGCAATGCTGAAACTCGCCAAACTTTTCGCGACGGAGGCCAAGACTGAAAATAGTCTTTTCGCATGAGATTATCACTTGCGAGTCCATTTCTTGCTGCATACGAACGCACCTTTTCAAAACCCTGCTCTGGAAGTCAGGCCATGCCGCTGTCTTGGGGGTTGTTGTTTTGTTGATTTCATATACCTATACCGTACTTGGAAAAATGTTAGAAATCTGTGTTTCCATGACTTTTTCTGATTTTCAAAGACAAATGAAATGGTACCAGAGTTTATTTACGAAAATGTCCCTGAAAGCCTATAACTAGAAAATTGGGATACCCTAGATCTTGCTGTGTTTAATATTTTTGGACCACACCGAACTTCCTCTATGAAACTAGATCAGGGGTCTCAAACACGCGGCCCGCCAGGGCGTTTTGTGCGGCTCGCGATGCTTTTTGGGAATTTTAAAATAATTAACATTTACGTTGTCAAGTGCCTTGAAAAAGATGCAGCGAAGTAACTGAAGCAAAACTGAATGGTGCCCAGTGCGGTTTTCGTTCCGGTCGTAGCACTACAGACCAAATTTTCACCACCCAGCAATTTTTGTGAAATCTTGGGAGTGTGGCAAAGACGTTTACACATGCTTTGTCGACCTGCTCGAGAAAGCATGCGACCGGGTTCCTCGTGAAATGCTTTGGAGTCCCCAAAGCTTTTCACACTTTGGGGTCAAGTCACTGCATTCCTGCTCAGAAGTTTGTGTCCGTGTCGGGAGAGTTAAATCACGGCGGTTCACCGTTGGTGTTGGATTCCGACAAGGGTGTGTGCTGTCGCCACTCCCCTTCACATGAACTGCAAACGTCTTCTCAACAAGACAATGTGTGTGTTGTCACCACTCCTTTTCATAATCTACGTGCATTGAACAGACAGTTACAGCTGAGTCGACGAGGGTGTCACAGTTGGGACTGCAAGTTCAACCGTTTAATTTTTGTAGACGATTTGGTACTGCTGGCATCTTTTCAACAGGGCCTTCAACATTTACACTTGATCAACTTTTTGCTGCGTGCGCCAGAGCCGGAATGAAAATCAGCACCAAAAATACCGGGGTGTGAAGTCTCTCTGGAAACCCAAGGCACTGTATGCTGCGAGTGAGCAATACACTGCAGCAGGTAAAGAAGTCCAAGTACGTAGGGGTGGTACTTATGTCACGAGTGACGGAATGTGGGGCGAGGAGATTGATACACGGATTGGTAAAGCTAACCCATAGTTCTGCGTTAGCTTTATCGCTCTGTGATCACGAAGCGGGAGCTTTCAAACACCGTAAAGCTGGCCGTTCCTTACCTATGGTCATGAAACTTGGTTGATGACCGAAATAACATTATCTCAAGTGCAAGCGACAAAACGTTTTTTTTTTGTGAAGAGTGCGAAGTGACACAAGGGAGTAACGAGGTTAGATGGCGCCCAGGGCACAAAAGAAGTTTGGCGCCCCCATGTTCGAACCTCTTTTGGGAGTAAATGTATTGTATTGAAGAAAAAACGTGGGACATTGTTGGGACTTTTCCGCGTTCCCAGTGGTTCGGCACCTGAGGCATCTTGCCCCCGTTGTTACGCCGCTGGTGGGACACTTCGCGACAAAGTGCGCAGCTGTGAAATTCCCAGAGCCCTGAATGTTGGACCGCTTCACCGAATTGACAGATCACAGCTACGTTGGTTCAGNCATATGTCCAGAATGTCCCACAAAAGACTGGCGAGGCAAGTTCTGCTGGCTAAGCACACGGGAAAGTGACCCAGAGATCGTCTAAGGCCTAGTTGAATGACTACATCTTCGACCTTGCTTGGTCCCGTCTTGTTGGGAAGCCAGCAGAACCATCTGAAATTGCTGTTGACCGTGAGGCATTCCAAACCCTCCTAGGGCTGCTGCCCAACGACCTCCCTAGAGGAAAAGCGGGCATGAAAATGAATGAAATGAATAACATTTGCGTTATTTAGTTTATTCATCGGTGTTCAGAAGTGCTCAGCTAGCGTGAACAAGTTACTTAGACGGCTAGAATTGATTAATGCCAACGTAGAGACGGCTAGACATTATTTGCCTATAATTCATGTTCATGATACCTTTCACAGGAAGTAAGATGTAAAAGCTGTTTCTAATAAGTTTCAGGTACCGCCGTTATTGCGTCAGCGTCATAATGCGGCTCGTGGGTTACCTTTTATAAGTGCTCATGTGGCCCACGGAGCAATTTGAGTTTGAGATCCAGAACTAGATCCACTCCCTTGTGTACATAGGCATACTCTTTTCGTCTGTAATATTTCCTCACCATGTTCTGTGTGTGTTTCTCTGACTGTGCTTATTTTATTTCCAACTGTTGTATTCTAATACTTGTCAGTATGTTTCAAACGAGTTTGGTTGACTAGATGACCTCCCATTGTCTTTCACCAATACTATGTAACACAGTGTGTGGCAGTCTTTGTTGATATTGATCAGTTCTCTTGTCACTGTGTTTTTGTTTATTCTAAATTCCACTGACAATTGGTTGCTTCTTTGCATGTTGTTTTTGCATTGTTTCTGCTTATTAGCTGTGCCATATGAAACAATCATTCAATCCTACTACCTTAAATTTCCACCATGTAGAAAATTTGGGGCGCCCTACCACCCGAAGTTGCCTCATTTGTTAATCTTCCAAGGTTTCGGCACCCTCACGTATTACTCTCTTTGGAATAACGTATTGAGAGTGTCTGGGGTAATTCTACAGAATTCCTATCCCTTGAGCCGGCAAGTGCAAACATACGCTATATCAGAACATCTCAGCGCATTGCGAGTGAGAGTGCTACTGTTTTCGCAAGGCCTCCTAGAAAGACCTCTCTAAGAGGCCTTGGTTTTACTTGCTTGTCAAAGCATCACGGTACAAAGGCGTAAATCTCGTGGGACTGCAACTGTTTGTCCTGTTCAGGCAAGCCTGCGAGATTGGAACTTTGTAGCTAATTTTTTAATACCTAAACTTGTGAAAAAATATGCTGTCATTTTTATAGAGCGATTTTCTCTTTGCTTCAGTGTGCACAACTTTGCTTACTATACAGTTGGCAGTGTTCAGAACTATGAGTTTCGTTGATATTTTATTCTTCTCAACCTGTTTTGAGGAATCGAGTCCGTTATATCAATTTTATTGATGAAATCAAAGTACTTTTTGTTCGTAATCAGCGCTGGGTCAAAACAATGCTGCCAAGTTTGTGTTCACCCATCTAGCTAAGTCCATCCAGTTAAAAAAGAAGCGGTTTGAATGGTGGAAGTGGTGGAAAAAAATAAGTCTTCTGTTTTTGCAGTGAGTATTTACATCTACTTGAAGAAACGGTCCATCTCTCACAAGTATTGTCGACGTTTTGTTCTGAATTAGCCTACATTGCGTTCGTAGATCACAATCAACTGAAATTAAAGTATAGATGCTTTCAGCACCATACTGTTTAAAACGGTTACCTTTTACCATAATAAGTTCAAAAAATGCATCCTCAAGCTTCCGTTCTTACTGAGAATGTTGACGGGATATTACTTTTGCGTTGCGAGACTTGTGTTGCATTATTTAAAACTGGTTGAATCGATTTGAAACGATACAATATCGTTAAAGGTTTGCAATAAATGTTTGGAGGAAAGTTTTCCCCTCGACTCCTTCTGACTTTCTGGTTGGTTATCGGTATAATGGCGTAGCCAAAACCTGGGTCACTCTAATTACGGTTTGCAGGTCTCTTAAAAGGGTTCAGGAACGAGCCCTAAGCTTTCATGCTCACACCTGTTAGAAAACGAACTTACTTGAACCTAAGTTGCTTTTTCGTGATCTGGAATAACACTGGGAATATAAATAAAAATTTGGAACACGCTACTAGGCTTACGGAAACGTGTTAAGAGCACAGGCACGTTTTTCTATTTATATTCTTAATGATGGTTTGTGACCAAGCTAAAACGTTGAATAAAATAATGAATAACGTTGTATTTTCCGCGTGACAGGAGAAAGGAGTTTGGAAGTTGAAACGACCGAGTACGAAGTAATCGCAGCAGCAGAATCGGAAAGGGATCGTATTTTGGGAGAAACTCTCTGCTAATTCAAAAACGAAACGTTCTGTGAATTCCTCTGCGAGAAAGTTCGTGACAGACATGTCAGACACTGCCTTGATCGTATGTGTAGAGCTGCGCCTGGAAAACCTGCCTTCATGACGTTTTTGGGTCGGTTTAAAATGGAAATTGTTTTTTTTTAACGAAGCGTTGTGGATTACTCATTTAAGTTCGTTTGCAGAAGTGGGTAAAATGAACATTATTTGTTTAAGTGTTTGATCAAACATTCTTCTTGCCAAATGCGGCGCGATGTTTTTACCCTCACGGCAGCAGGGTATTCGAAATTTTGCGGACAAACCTACTATCGTTCATTGAAGATGGCATCGCAGAATACAATCGTGCAGGCAAGTCTGCCTTTTCCTGAATAAACGCAGCAAACAACAGCATAAAGCCGGCGTATCACCCAATCTGCCTTAAAATATGCAATGCAGCACGGCCCATCGTTTTCGGAAGCCTGTGAGTTTCGATCTGCTGGAACAAACTCCCTATTGTTCCCTTTTTATCGGGCAAATATCTTTCCCACCACAACCCACGCTTAAGGAAACGTTTTAGGAGCACAGGCGCGTTTTTCAACAACTCGGCAATTATTCTCAAGCGTCTTTCTTTCGAGCGAGTTCTAATTCTTTTATCCACTGCTTGGCCTCGCTAGATTTCGGGGCACGTGTTGAGCAGCCATTCGGTTGTCTCATCGTCCAGAACCGTCAGGCCGTGCAGTCCGTGAGGAGGTGGGTGGATTGGACATTGGAGGGCAACATGGTCGACGGTTTGTTCTTCTGCGCCACGCTCACAAACAGGCCGCAGAGGAGGCCGTATCCCACTTGTACAAGCAGGAGCGGAAACGTCCGACACCGGTGCGGAGGCGGTTGAGCCGGACATAGGCTCTTCTTGGGAGGGTCATTCCGGGTGTGTGTGTACCGGTGTCTGGAATTAAAGTGGAGAGTCTTGAAGGGTTGTCCGCCCACTCCGCATTCCATTGATGATCCGCCCACTGCGCTTCACGTATGTTGTTGTCAGAGAAACTGATGAGCTGCTGTGCGGCGAGTATAACTGAGTGTCTCGATTTGAAGCGCCGTGCAACTGCACTCGATGGACGGGTGAGCGCTGAGTGGAGCAGATGTCCAGGCTCTATGGCTCGGCGACGAAGCTCAGCAGGTTGGCTGCCTGCGAGGATTGGAAGGTTGTCCGCTGGTGGAGGACGCAGGCATCCAGTCACAGTTCGCAAGGCGTCGTTGGTGGCGGGGTCAATGAGGCCGGTATGAGCACTGCGGCACAAGGCAGGAGCACAGTACTCTGCGGTTGAATGGACCAGGGCTAGGGTGGATGTTCGCAACGTTGTTGCTCCAGCGCCCCAGCCGGAGCCAGCAAGCCGCCTCAGGAGTGCGACGCGTGATGTTAGCTTCTTTCGAAGTGACTCAAGTTGCCGGCGATACGTGAGCGACTTGTCCAAAGTTACTCCGAGGTATTTGGGCTCGGAGCAGAAGGGCAGGGTTTCGTTGTTGTGGTTGACTCTCAGCTCACGCTTAGCATCCTTGTTGTTGAGATGGAAGACTGCCGACACCGTTTTCGTGGTGCTGAGCTTTAGCTTCCAAGTCTGGAGGTTTTCACCTAGCGTTGCCATTCTTAAGCTCATCTGGCCCGAGAAAACGAGCTTGTATTTCGAAAAATTTTTATTTTCTCAAAATCAAACATAATTTATCCCAAAAAGTGGTTGAGGTAGGCATACTGAAGGCACCTAAACGGCAAGAGAAATGCAGAAATTCCGCCAGTAGCCTTTATTGGCCGTCGGTTGAAGATCGAAATGGTATTCTGCTCAACGTTTGTGGTTCTTCATGCAACAGAATAAATTATATTGAGACGTGAAGATGTTATTTTCAAATGTATTTTGTATTTCACAGCCACCTATCGTTTAGAGGCCCAACAAGAGCAAATGACGATGACAAGTCAAACATGCGAAATTGTGTGCAGTACTGTTCCTCCATATGTGCAAATTCTATTTGAGCACTGTGGCTTTTCGTGTCAAACTTCGTGACGACTTACCTAAACTGGGCAGGTATACTTGAACATTTAATTTAATTTGTTTGTTTGTGAGCAGACACGAAGTCCATAGTACAAACACACACATTCTGCCTAAAGCAGATCGATAAAAACACAAAACGGAACGTTTTACAATGCATTGGAGCCGGCAGAATCCAATTACAGACACTTTTTGCAACTGCGTTGGAGGCAGAATCACAAGGTGACAGACACATTCTTAACACTATTGTTAGCCAGGCTCGTAACCAGCTTGGGACACCAGGTGGGACGAAGAGTTTTCTGAGAGGGGCGCAAATTTTTTAAACTATGTCCAATAATTTGAAACTATATCCAACACGTTTTGCCAGGGAGGGCGAAAAAACTTTTACGGGCCTGTTGTTAGCTAACACGTAACACTTGTTATAACACTACTGTAGAGTTGACTCGAACGTTTTCAGTCGTAACTCACCAGCCGGAAGGGCTAGAGAACGAATCGAACCATCAAAAGATGCAGAAAGTCTTCTGGTTTCGATTTTGAAAAACTTGGGCACTTTTGCGCTTGAAAATATTGCGAGGCAGAGTGACGGTACGCGGTGGTCCCGATGACATCATCGTTTTTATTGAATAAACTAGATGTAAATCCACATCTTTTTAGGCCTTGATTGCCCCTGTAGCACATTCGGTCAAAACGTTATGGCCAAAGTAGGCATTTTTGAGAATCTTGGAAAAACCATGCATTGTGGTGGCTCAAAATGCCGATTTTGGGCCGTAACTTTCCGACCGATCACACTAAAGTGCCAAAGAAGAACTCCAAAGATGTGGATTTTTGTGTAGTTTATTTTTTTAAGCAAGTAAATTGCCATTTAGAAAATTTCCGCATGTCCTTATGACCTCATCGGGACCAACCCTGACGTCACGCTGCCCCACAAAATTTTCAAACCTAAAATTGCCCAAGTTTATTCAAATCGAAATTGGAAGACTTTATGCATCATCTGATGGTTCGTTTAGCTCTCTTACACCACCGGTTGGTGAGTTATTACTGAAAAACGCTTGTGGATCGTACGACATAAGGGTATCTGAGCACAAACAAAGACGGTTGCCAGCTTCATGCCGAAAGATCGGAGTTCGCCATGTATTTTAACAAATTAAATTTTAAAGTATTTGTTTCAGTCAAAATGCTAACAGGTGGGGAGAATTGGTTCCGCTGATCTCTCAGAAAATTTGGAAATCGTGCTTTGTTCAGAAAACATGAGGTTTATTGACCGAAGGAGCTCATGAAGTCTTGGTGTATTAAGAAAGTCTGTATTGTGATGGCCATAAAATGGCAGCTGTCAGGCCAGGTACATTAATTACTGAGTAAAAATTACGTTGCTGGCAAATCTTAGTTTTAAAAAAACATTAAATTTTATGCAAAGTTGGACTAAGAGCAGTGTGTTGGACATAGTTTTGTTACGCTATAAATGGTGGGATTTTTACAGCTATGGTGTCAGTGTGCTCCAGCTTAATTAAGCAATATCTTCGCGTAAATTCCAGGTTTAATTTGTTATTTTAAGTTAAATTTGTAAAACGTTTGCTACAAAGGTTCTAAAAGTTTTATTTCACTTTGCACTAAGTCTCGGCCGTAAACTTGTAAAAGATCAAGCCTGAACTGACTACACTCGTGTAAGCCTGTGGCGCTTATTGTTTAGAATTTATAGGCTGGGTTTCATAATAGTAGATTGCAAAGAGTGGTTTTAACGAGAATTTTGAAAGGTGTCGTGGCAAAATCCTCTACTAGCTTTGTTTACATTTGGAAAACTATTCTTAAGATCATTAGATGTATGAGAAATCACATTCACTTGGTTTTCGTTGCACTATACGTACCACGATAACTTGTGCTGACCGCATGCGATGCAAAGTTTCTTAGGCTTTTTCGTGAAAAAAGATCGCACGTTCACAATAAATTTTCGCGAATTGGCTACTGGGGGCGTGCTTCAAACATTCGCCTCAGAAAAACGTGGGGTCCTCGGCCCATGCGGCCCCCGGTTCCGCCACACCTGGTCTGATCTCCAAACCGTGTCAGTCAGCCACGGGCTGCCACGACGAAAAAAAGGTTCAGTCTGGCAGTGGCGTAGCCAGCCCAAAAATTTTTGGGGGGGGCGAAATGTTTGATTTTAGGCGAATAACACTATTTTGCTTAGAAAATCGCCTCTCGAAGCACAAAATGACTATATTTTCTAAAAATTTTGGGAGGTATGGCCCCTTTCGCCCCCTCTGTCTACGCCTATGCAGTCTGGTGAATATTACCTGTACATTGCTTTTTGGGGGCAGAGGAACGTCAAGGTGAAATAACAACGACATCGAACTTTGTGCCTATCGCTCATTGTGCAAGAACGCAAAAATAGTTCTGACAATTTCACGCTTCGGATGAGCAGACTGTGGCAGAGCAATTGAATTTAGTGCTGGGCTTAGAATGTTCCGACATTGAAAACGCTTTGTTTCGGAATAACTGCCCATTTGAAGTAGGTACTGTATTTTCGTACAACTGAAGTTTCTTGTTCCATCACTAGTCCCGCTTTGTGGTGTGTAATAATGAGCTTAGAGTCGGCATTCTCTGTTGCAATCGTGGTATTTTCACGTGCCGTTAGCAATGGCGCACTTATAGCCCAAAGACAGTGTTTTTTTGCATTCGCAATGCGGCCTGCGCTCAAACTTAATCCTCGAGACAAATTCTATCGTAGAATTATAGCGGAATACAGTTTTGTTCCTGTAAAGGTCGCTTTTTTGCCTCCGTTCGATGATTTCCTGCCAGAAAGGAAGCACTAGTGGAGCAAGGCGCTGGAATTCGGCTCTATTTTTAGAACTTTGATTTTCCCATGACGAACAACGGAGAAGCTCTTGAAAATACTCTCACATTCAGTGCTGCAGGCGAGAAGTAAACAGTTGTTTTGTCAAAGCCTCGTCTGTAAACATGTCCCCAGTAGTTCCATCGAATAGTTCACCGAACTAGAACCCACACAAAAATTTCATTACCGAATCTGGGTTAAAATGCCTACCAGTCAAAACAAGCAAATCGAAGAAATGAAATGGAAAGGCGATCTTTAGAATTGCAATTGATTTTCCTCTTATAGACGTACTGGTCGGTGTCCTGAACACCTTTATCCTGCGAGATAAAGCGCTTCTCTATCACCATTTGTGCTGCTGCAAGATAAACAATTCGTAACAGCTTAATCTGAACAAAACCCAAGATCGTGCTTTTTCACCGATTCTTGTTACGGATATCGTGAAAAAGAGTCGCCGTTTCGGTGGGCAGATCTAGAAATGCTATTAGAGTTGCATCGCTTTCACAAGGAGCATTGTATTCGCAAAAGTGAACCTTCACCGATGAGATGAATTCGAGTTAATATTTTCGGCACACGGAAAAATAAAGCAAAGGCACCTCCCTGCCTGAATTCCTAACAAAATGCATGGCACGGTATTGCCTACCGATTTCAGTTAAACTATTTTGGACGTTTCAGTTAGTTTTTTTCCAGAACCTAACTTTACCATGGCAACAAACCGTCTCCGGCAGGTTTTCGCTGTTAGAAGGTCTAAACGTATACGGAGTGGCATTGATAAACGTGACCCTTACTCGTATTCAGTTGTGAGACAACTTTTAGGGAGGGGTAAACAAGCAAGCAGATTTTGTGGAGTGTTTGCCTAAACTCATTTCGCGCTTTTTACTGATACATCCAAGTTTGATCACAAACGTTTGCAGATAAAATACTGTAATGCTTCTTCGCGGGAGTTTTCTATCTTTCAAAGCTTGAATATCTATCGTACGTTCATCAGTCA
>JGI24159J19872_10001534_pt1 | contig 25680 bp, 19 predicted proteins | sample Ectturendosymbi4_FD_19872 | JGI IMG/M metagenome (IMG submission 19872)
AAACTTGAGTTGACTATCATCGTAACTTTGTCCAGTTTTTTTTTTTTTTTATTCACGCCCATTCGACTGTGAAGAGCATGTATGGTGGTTTCTCCCCGCTGATGTATCCATGCAGGAATATATTGTTTTTAACTGTTTTCGTGGTTAATTTTAAGACACAGTTATATATCCTTCAGCGAGAAATTTGAACAGCTTGTGAATCTCAGTCAGAAAACGTTTCGGTAATTTTTTCGCTGGTTTAGTCGCCGGTTTTGCAAGATTGCAGAGGAATTAATTCGACGTCTCTTAGAATGCTGAAGCTGCAGCTGCCGGTGACCAAACCAACCCACCATTACAAGAATTTATTGTGTCCACTGTCCAAACCGCAAACTCCTGGGCCAAGCTCTCTCCACAAAAGTTCTGATGAAAGTCGAACAAGCGCCACGTTGTTCGTACCGGAGATCGGTCCGGTGTGAGACTGCATTGCCACAACCTTAGCTCTGATAGTGCCAGTGCACGTTGTTTTTCGCAGCGTCGTCTGCTCAAATTGATTTTGTTTTAAATCACGATGAAACACTTTTGTGCGATACAATTTCGCAGAAAAATTCTTATTCAACCAATCACAACAAATGTCGCTGCTGATTCGGCAAAAAGATTAACGCTTCACTGCACTCTTTTTTTCTTCGCCCGTTCTGAAACAGCTTTTGTTAGGCCTAGCTTGGCTTAACTCATCTCCCTACTTCGTACCTTTCCGTCAGGGCAATGAGATAATCAAGAAGTTGCAAGACGACCTGCGCGGCTACATGAGCAAAGTCAAGTTGAAAAACGAGGTCACGACCCGTCAGGAGCACGTGATCAGCGAGAAGGAGAAGCTCAACGAGAAGTTGAAGAAGGAGCTGGACGAGAATACAAGAAACCTGAAGGTGTGTGCGTTTGCAAGCAAGGCAGCAGTTGCTCGCCCAGGACCACTTGCTGCCGTTGGAATTACACATAGCTAGCAACGACAACAACGCAACCCTCTTTCAAGACTTATGAGTGCATTGTTTTTTTCGGGTCGGCTATTACAAACACAAGTAATTCGCATGCTGAGCCCAAGCTAAAGTTGCAAGTAAAAAACGTGCTTTTTTCGTTAACTTTTAAGTCCGTTTCTGGTTGTATGCGCTCTTTGAAGAGCGTGTCCCGCTCTTTGTAATATCCGTTGGGGGGCGCTGTCGTGCAAAAACAGCCGAAAAGGATTTGTTTAATTGGTCTCCACGGAGGTGACGCAGTCGAATCTATCACGAAATGTTTTCAGCAGGAAGTTGATTTCACGTAAATCTACGCACCCTCAGTCCCGAAATGTTATTCAGATAGATTCTATATGGATATATTTCAGGAGTGAGGATGTGCAGAGTTACGTGCAACTGATATCTTATTTTAAAAAATTTGCTGAACAATTCAACTCCGTCGCCTTTAAGGAGACTAGTTACTTGAATACAGACATGGGCAAGTCCGAATCATCGCAAAATTATAAAAGCAGAGTGCGCAGTGGGCTGATTCTTCGAAAGCTTGCAGCAAACCTAGAGCTGTTCGATTACTTCTGTCTTGGTATTTAAAAAAGTTTTGTTGGGTTGCTGCTACTACCACTCAGCATTTGAAGGGAACATGTTTTGATTTCTGCGTCGAAGAGGATTGCGCATTGGTTTCTCTGTACAACCTGCACAGCCTGGTATGAGATCTACAGTTCACCGACCTTTCAAGCCACCTCATCAATCGTCTTTACAGGCGCCGGTTGTCCTTGGATCATCGGGGGGTGCTCAGTCATCGACGTTCTTACGGATTGCTTGGTCCAACGGGGATTCGGAGCCAGTGAACAGCTACACGGTCTATTACCGGCCGCGCGGTGATCCAGCAGTTCCTTACGATTTGCTGCCTGATGTCGCGTCGACGAGGTACGGGCGAACCAAAGGATCTGCTTTTTCGTCTACTGACGTTCTTCATGGTGTAGCGTGTCAGTTTTTGTTGCCATCTGCAACATAAGTTGTTTACCAGCGGGTTTTGTGCACAGTAAGGCGTACCTCAGTGAATATGTTTGTTGAAGTCTAGCACTATAACACTACGTTCAGCCTTATTAGTTTGCAAAAAAAACTCCGTTTTACGCTTGCATGCTCGACATAACGTACCGCGAGCTATTGCTAGTATTAAACGGTTTCCGCTGTCTGCGTAAAATCATCAAGTTGTGTTTGACTTTTTGATGGTATGTCGTGGCAGCACATGTCCGCAACGTCGGTCGACGATGATTGTTTTCGGGAGGGGAGGAATCGTAAATGGTTGTTCGCATCGTTAAAAAGTGTTTTTGGTTGGAAAGGTTCCACGATGAAAGTCACGTGTGAACTGCTCGAACGAAGCATGCTTAGTTCGAGTAGCCAAGTTTTTTTGCCATCACAACATGTAAAAAGTCTCATTTACAGTTACACTATTCCTGGACTGGAACCGTTCACCGAGTACGACATTCGAGTCTCCGCTGTCAATGACTTGGGGGAGGGATCAAAAAGTGAACCGGTGTATGTTATGACCGGAGAAGCACGTATGTCATTACCTACCTATGCCTTTTATTCCTGTACTAACCTCGCCTGTGAATCTACCGCTGGCTTTATTTTCGACAAGGTCGCATGCGAAGCGCAGTTGGTATTTCGTCACTGAGGTTTCAAACTCTAATCGAAAGTATTGAACTCGAAGTGGATCTCTCTTCGATGGTTTCTAGTTCTTTTTTTGTTTCTTTTTACGGCTTACGACTTGGCTAGCAGTCATTAGATATGCGTAGAGCAGGGTGATTGCGTGGAAGGGATGACCGTTCGTGGCATTTCATCGATTTGTCGAAGTTTGTTCTTTCGTTGCCGGGCCCGAAAATCTTCTCTTGAAGTGGCGCAAACTCCAGCACGCGTTCAAGCGATTAAAAGCCATTGGCATTCCATGAAAGTGCCGCAGCAGCGAGCATGATGCCCGCGCTCAGGAGCATTAACCGCAATGTTCGGCATAAGAGCTTTATGACGTTACCGATATTTTTTTTCTTCTTGAAAGACGTCTTGTATGACAAGTGGCATTCCTGTCGTTGTTGTCTGTCAGGACAGGCCGCGCCAAAGCCGCTGCCGATCCAGCGCTTTCCACACTCGGCAGCATTCGGTGTTTACGTGGCCAAGCTAACTTTTGCTAAAAACTGCGTGGCCTACTACCTTGTTAACGTAGGCTATGCTTTTTATACACATTATTCTACAGTAGCGAATTTATTCCTGTATGCATTTCAGTGAGAATCCGCTGCTGAACAAAATCAATTTGTTTCCACGTTGTAGTGATCAGATGTCCAGATACTGTATTCTAACATTTTTGTCCAAACTCCGTGGCCCACTCAAAAAATTCGCTGTGGCCCACAGGTTGAAGCACTGGTTTAAGCGATGAGCGTCAACAGCTGCTGGCTCCGATCGTTCGACCTCATTGTTGGTCGTATTTTCTTTCGAAATTACTAATTGTATCCGTGGGAGGTACTCCCCGCAACGCATCTGTCGCTGAGTGGTTTATATCAGCTTGTGTAAACCGTCCGGTCGCGCGTGCTGTTCGTACCGCTCGCGGAACAGTTGGACGTATGACGCAGTTGCTTTCGTCACGTTAAGCGCAAACGATTCGCCTTTTCGTCGCGCTGCCTGTATTACCGTGGCCTTTGTGCCTGAGTTGATTCCCATACCATGCCGCTAGTTGCGTAAGCTCCAATTGTTTTCCGTCTACTGAGAACTCGGTTACAGCCGCGCAGTGGCATCTAATTTTGTTTGTTTTTTTATTCAAAAAAAACTGTGCACCGCTACGGTTTTTCCCTGCAGCGCTTCGCAGTACATGCAAACGAGGCAGCTTTTTGTGTATTCAGCGCCAAGCAGCGCCCCGCGAGGCGTGATCGCCTACCTCTACGGAACGAACACGATCTTGGTGATGTGGGGTCCGCCGGAAAGGCAGAACGGGATCATCACGGAGTACCACGTCTACTACACTTCAACGCCAACGCTGCCCGTCGCAGGTGACTATTATCTCACGCTCGTGGTATCGTTGTTTGCGTTCTTGTGTCGGTTTCAGTCGCAAATCCCTGCGCTCTCCGCTCCCCCCATTTTTATCTTTGCTTGTTATAGTGCTTATGAATGAACAGCAGTTTGACGGTCAACCCGTCTTGGCCTGAAATGACGTGGGAGACGAACTACTTTTTTTCCTGGAGATTCCGGTTAAAAGATGTTAATAGTTTAAAGCGAGGTTTGCTTCCTCGCAGTACCTGATTCGCGTCTTCTCCGTAGTTTACCTCCGAGGCTTTAATCTATCAGCTGGCGAATCGGCTTCGGACGTCGCTTGCGTCGAAAATCCGATTCGCCGCTGCGGTCCAACTGTCGAAGCCGTTTCAGCGGTGTCGGTCCGGCGCTTTGATTTCTGCAGGATCTGCCTTCGCGGTTGGACTCATTATTGCTGGTGCGCTGCAGTGCAGAGTCGCTCGTCTCTCGCGGTCGCCGTTGCGTCCTGACTTTCAAAAGGATCTCGTAGCTGGAAAGACAGAAATTCTATTAATAATGCAACGCATTGGTGCTGATCTTGTGCCCCATTTCCGTTGTGTCTTCCGGCCTTGATTTCGAAAAAAACGTTTACAAAATTAATTTTACGGCCATCAGAAAGTAATTACCTCTGAAACCGATAGCATTTTCAACAAAACAGCAATCCGTGATTCCGTTTTGCAACTTGCAAGCCATCGCTTTCCCCTGACGTTGTCGAGGAATGTATGCACGTTGCCGAAGCTGCCACGCTCTGTCGTTGGCGTCAAGCTGCTAATGTTGTTAGGTTTTACCGATCGTGCCTAATTTACGATCAGTGCAATGGTTTTTGTGGCTCGAGCCGATCCTGAATGAGTTTGGCGTGCTCCAATTTCATTGCGACAATTCGGCATCACACAACACGGACCATTTAATATTGAAAAAATGTAGCAACCTGTCTCGCTCCGTATCACGCATTCCTCGCTTTGTCGTATTTGTTCCTGTCCCGGATTCAATATCGCGTATATCGCAACTCAAGTCAGTTAAGTAGAACACATTGATGTTTGTAAGTCTTCTATATGAAGAATGATTGTAACACTTAAAGATCAAGGTCACCCTTGTTGCTTGTGAAGATGATGCTGCGAATTGACTCAAGTAGATGCATTTATTTTTGGGTTTTGCACCTGCTTCTTCGGTGGCAAAACCATTGCTTGGAAGTCGCCAATCACAAGCCTGCGTAATTAACGCTTCTTCTCTGTTGGACGTTGCTATAATCATATGCCTGAACGACGTTTAAGCGTTACTTCAAAATGCCGCGGGCTTCTTTTCAGTCTTGTTGATAATTGAAGTGCTGTCAAGCGGACCAGTGTTTTTGGGACCCAACGTCTCCCGCACGTGGTTCTCTGCTCTTCACTAAAATCGACCGTTTGCTGCAGATTGGACAATGGTTCCTGTCGGGGGCGACATGCGCCTGACATCGTTGCGAGAAATCATTCCGGACGTTACTTACACCATCAGGGTAGGCGCGATCAACTCCGCCGGCGCAGGTCCTCTGTCGCAAGTGGTCATGGTCAAAACTGTGCAAGGAGGTAAGTTAGCCGCTTTCATGCAATGCTCGATGAGTTTCTATTCGTGCGGCTGCAGACCTCCGGAGAAAACGCGCTTACAAAGTGTGCGCGTTTTTCTGTGACGTTCCTTCCTTTGAATAATTTACGTTGTCATATTCAATCGGCAGTGCCTTCTCAGCCTCAAAACTTCCACGGCGTATCAGATTCTCCGAACAGCATTAAGTTGCAGTGGGAACCGCCGTACTGGAAAGGTGGCCCGGTGCGTCAGGACAATGAGCCGTTAATCATCAACTACCAATTGGCATACGCTTACAATTGCAGCAGCCCTTGCAAGGTAAGATAGGTTTTGCTTATACGCCTTTTTGTTGCACTCTATTATCCTAGTAAACTTTGCACCCGTTAATACAGCGTCATAGTATTATATTGTTCAGAAATTTCGATATCTTAGTATGCCTTCATCTCATGCGAGCCTGAGTGTTATTGTTTTGTTTCGTTGGATTCTGTTGCGAAAAGTAAAACATTTGCTTGGTTTCAGCCAAAGAAATTCACGCTCTTCCCTTCGGCGAGTTTCACTCTGAGCAATCTGCACCCAAACACCCAGTACAGCATCAAACTCGCGGCCAAGTCAGTTCATGGTGTTGGTGCTTTCACCCCCACCGTACAAGTCACGACCATGCCAGACGGTGAGGATGGCTCAAAAATGTTTTTCCTCTCTCTGGTTCCCGTTGTAGTGTAAAGTTGTGTTGATTGTTAAACAAAGAGACCGACCGCACCCTAGGTCAATCTTCGCTGCATGTGACCGATCGCATTTTTTCTGTTCTTTTTATTTATTTTCTTTTTTTTGTTTTTCATCTCGTCGTTGTCCATTCATCGCGCACGTTCGAACTCGTCCGGAACGGAACACTAACTTATATGTGTCGTGGCATGCTACGTAAATCGTATGTGCGTGTGACGTCTTCGCTGCTCGTCACCGTGACGTCACAGCTCCGTCGGCCCCACCACAAGGGGTTGGCGCCAGGCGTGTGGACGCCCATTCCATTCGTGTCACTTGGACCGCGCCGGCCCAAGAGACCAGAAACGGGGCTCTGTCCGGATTCAACGTCTATTACCAGCAATCAAACGACGGTTCCACTCTTACCTCGGTTCACGCCGGCCCCGATGAGACCACTGCGACAGTGGCGGGCCTTCGGCCGTACACGCGGTACAAGATTTGGGTCAGTGCATCCACTTCGGTTGGTGAAGGTCCTCCCAGTGAAAAGGTTTCAGAAACGACAGCTGAATCAAGTGCGTATGGCTGCACGTTCGAAATTCATTTTCATTTTCTAAACGTGCGCAAAAACGCCTGTTGTCGTATTTCTCCGTGCCTTGCCGTTAAAATGGTTTGAGTTGGGGTCATTGCTTCACCGTATTCGAATGCCTAATTTTTGTTGCATCGTTGGTTTTCACTAACCTGCACAGAAAACGGAATGCAAAACCGTTTCCGTTGTCGCCATTGCTGTGCCTGATGCCGCCTGACAATGCTAAGTGTTGCCTCCCATCACTGGAAATAAACCCGGAAGCCTTTATGCAGTGCCGAAAAAGAAGCCTACTGCGCAAGCTGTAACTCTTTCTACTTCAGTTGCATGAATAACTTGAATAAGCTGGAAGCGAAGCTCTTGCAAGCAAACAGAAGCAGTATTTTGGTCGATTCTTTCCGACCATTTATCCACAGCGTCGATATTAACCCGTCTAAGCTTTCAATTCCAGTCGCATCGCATCCTTTTTCGATTCCTCCAATGGGCGTAATTCCCAATTCGTAAACGGCTTCGCTGCTTAACCCGCTCAGGACCATCTGCCGCTCCTCACGACGTCTTCCTCGAGGCAATCAACACCACGACGATCCGAGTACGGTGGTCTCCCATCTCGACCATAGAGGCCAACGGTCCCATCCGGGGGTATCAGGTCGCGTACGCTCTCGCAGACTCGGCCACGAGTAAGACTCAAATTCTCAACGTGTACATGGACGAACTGGGGCAGCGCAGGGGAAGCCGGGTGTTGGTGAGTTGCTCCTGTTCGCGCGTCGCTCGTAAAAAAGATGCCGAGTATGATTTTGCTGTAAATACTGAAGTTGCCGTTTGAAGAACTTTTAATTAATCAGAATATTTCTCCCCAAAAAATTTATTTATTGTAAAACACTAAACATCGCTTGTAGATCGAATACGGTAAAGGCTTTGTCGCACATACCTATTACAAGATTGCTTACTTTCGAAATCCTTCATCCCAATTTAACCGGGAGAAGTGTCGACAGGCGTGTGTTGTCCGTCGTAGCAGACCTGAAGCGCAGCTTTAACGGCGATCGGTATGACTCGTTTTGACTGCCGCATACGATGAAGAGCGGCGCTCTGAGAAGACGCACAGCTTTCTCGTCTTATCTCGCGCTTGTGTTCGCTTTTAGTGCCGGCGTAAGTCCAAAACGCGCAGCCGTTATAGTCCATGCAAACACAAGGAAATGGTAAGAGACATGGGAATGTTTTCCTTTAATCCTGTCATTTGTCTTGCTGCTAATACGCGAATCGCTTGAAGCAGGTCCCGGTTGTCACTGTTTTCTGTTCTAATTACTTGGTGGCGCCGGCAGCTGCGACTGGTGCGATGATATAATGCCTGGCAATTGCGCTGATTAACAATGCGCTAACGAGCATGCCGTCTTCTAATCTACCATAATGTGCTCGGCACCTGCGAGAATACTGGGTCGGCTTGCTTGTTCTTGCTGGGGCAGTCGCAGTTACGAGACGTGTGATGCTCGAACAACAGTCATCCTCGACTTGATTCTCGTTTTCTAGAATATTTTTTCCGCAGGACTATGATGGTAGTTTAATAATAAGGACTGTTGTCACTTGTTTGTTGTACAAAAATGCCAGCTATTAAACCTCGACAGTATTAACATTTTTGTACTCAGTTGCAACCTGTTTTTGTTCGCTGAGACGTGCCGGTCATTTGTCATATAATAGTATTAAAAATTGAGGTAATAGTATTCACTAGTGTACATTTTCGGACATTATTACCGAATTGACTTAATATTTTTAGGTCATTTGCAAAAAATTCAGTCTATGACCGAAAAAACCTGTGTTATTAACTAACGAAACCCTAGCTACGCTTCAGTTTTAAACGTTTTAAGTACAATTGCATCAAATTTGCATGGACACCAGCGGAGGGTTAAACCGGTTGCACGACGTGTGGGATTTTGATTTTATGTCCAACGATCATGCACTCGCAGCGACTTAAGGAACATTTACATCAAGAGCGTTGCGCGTTCGGTCGGTTTTGCAGCTGATGATTTTTGCAATCCACCATTGCATCAGGAACGTGACTTGCGGGTGATGATGCTGCAGCGGGAATGGCTGGGTGTACTTTCATCGAGCGCAGATCATACACTGCTTTTGGTTGCTTGTTTTGTTCGCTCGCATGCTGCTTTGATTCACCAACATATGGGCAATGTTAAACGCAATCCAACGATCGAAGTTACGTGGACATTTGATTTTGTTATTGTTTTCAAACGCAGTCTTCTGCCGTTCTAAAACTTACCCAGTTAGTATACTCCATCGCATGCTCTGGCAGCCCGCTGCGCAACTCAAATAGCTTTTNGTGTAAGCTTACAGTGTGTGACATTAAATAGCGGTTTTACTTAACGCGGTGCTGCGGCAACGTCACAGTTAATATCCGTTTTCCTTGCTGTTGTGAAGCATCGACCGCACCCGCCCGCACTGTGCGCTGAAAGCTCAGCTAACTCCCACTTTTCGTTGAGTTCGTCTGAAACTCGGCATTGTTCTCTCAGGAATACGTCATCACGAGGTTGCGGCCGAAGACTGGTTACTCGGTCAAAGTGGCCGCCTTCACGCGCACCAACTCCGGCCCTTTCAGCGAGGCCAAGTACATCACCACGAAAGGCGAAGGTACGTGTCGCAGCCTCTGCGCGCGCGTCTGCGCGACAGTGAACTTCTTGTTCAGGTCGCTGTTTCGCTTTGTCGCAGGTCGTCAGTTACGTGTTAATGGTAAACTGCTGCGACGTTAACCCGATCGCTGCCAGGACACCGTAACAAAATATTGACGTGTGCAAGATCTCGGACCTGCTTTGCTATCTTTCATCGGCGTGAATTTGAACAGCGCGCAGCTTGGGACTGTTGTTCGCTGTCATCAGAGTGAAACGTCAACTGGGCAAGCTCTGCGCTACCGAGTGGATTTATCAAACGCGCATTGTTTCTGGAAAGCCTCCGTTACATTTTGTTTTGAATGCACGCTGGTGCGAACTGGTAGAATGCTTGCCCTTGCTTACTTTTGATATCGTTGGCAGTGAAATTAATTGATCATGATCGAAAATCGCACTTACGACAAGAGGTCTGGTTCTGCACATGTTTGAGCTTGGGCGTCTTTGTTAAAGTTTTTCTGAAGCGTTCCTTCTGTTATCGAAGTTCTAGCGCTTTGTTTTTGCAAGTTAATATGCAAATACAGCGTAATGCTTAGGTAAGGTATTTTGACTGTTTTTTTTCGGCTTGAGTGGCAACAGGTTGTTTGCCAGTAGGAAGGACTCAGACCAAAATGTCATTTGTTCGTTGATTGCGACGACGAATGAGGTCAAGCATGCGCAGCGTAATACTCGAACGAAGGTTACCTTTGCACAAAATTGCTCTTCAGAGCGAGATATTTGGCGGTGGCAAACGTTTTTACTTCCGCTTCTGTTACAGTACCGTCCGCTCCAACTTTGGCCGTGGTGCATTCAAGCGAAGGCAAAGCGATCGTTAGCTGGGAACCGCCTTCGTCTGCAAACGGTGAAATCATCGGTTATTTGTTGCGATACAAGTAAGCTCGAAGCTTGTGACTAGTTTTAAATTATTTTCAATGCTTTTTAGGCGGTGAAACTGTAATGCGAGCGAACGGCCTTCACTACGCGCCCCCCCAACTATTTTCATCCAGCGCGCTGCTTAAATCTGTGCGCAAAAGCAAGATGATCTTAGGCAAGCGTACTTTCACGTAAAATCCAACTTGCAATCTGCGTGAGCAGAATAAGCGCCGATCCAGGCAAGATTTGTTCTGGCGAATTGCGTGGTATTCTTTTGCCATGCAGTCTAGTTTTTGGGCGTAACGAACTACATCGCAGCCAAACGACTTCTGCTGGAAATGCTCGATTCCATTTCGTGCGATTCTGAGCAGGTGCGTCAACAATGCCGGAATGAGCGGAACTGCAAATCAGCGGTGGGTGACGAGAAAGTTCGATCCCCAGCAGTCCCGTTACTACCCGGCAGATGTCTATCCCGGCTGGACCTACCAGTTCGCGCTGTCTGCATCAAACGAAGAAGGTGCGTTGTTTGCCGTAGCAAGAATGGGCTGGTTTCGAATCGATGTCGATAAAAAGTACTTTCGTTCCCACCCTTGTTCGCAACATATGCCTGTGCTGAATACATTTTCCGTTAATGATTGTCAAAATTTCCCGTCCGAGCAGGAAACGGCCCGGAAGCCGTGAACACGATATCGCTGCCTGCGATACGACCTTCCTACGCCCCGCGCGACTTTGCCGGCGTCACTGTGTTGCAACCTTCGCGGACCGTGTCGTCCATTCGTGAGACGCCGTACGCCTTGCGCCTGACCTGGTCCAAGCTCCCGAAGGAAAAGAGTAACGGTCCGATTACCGGCTACGCCCTCTACTGGCGTCAATCGGCCATGGAACCGGGGCCTATGGAGCGTCTTGAGGCACCGCGAGAGTTGTACATGTTCAGCCGAGTGTCGCCAAACGAACAGTGAGTGTCCATTTGCGCGTAGTCGCTGAGAAGCAGGTTGCAAAAATTGCAACAAATTACAATATTTTTTCTTCTTAGGAACCGTGGAGGTTAGACATAAGCGGTGAAAAGGGATCGCTTGTTCAGTTAAATGAAATCGATTTGTTGTGACTCAACAAGGGTTTAAGCTGTTTGCCGCGCCCGATTTAATATTAACAGCTGCATGCTTCGTTAGAAAATCGTTTAAACCCTTTCAGGAAGCATTCACTTCCGTTCTGAATATCGAAGCGAAATGCCTCCGACACTAGAAGTTTTTCCACCCAAGTGATCTTATTCAGGCCAAGTTATCGCGTTGTTCAAAATGCTGTTTTAACGGCTGTTCAAACGCGGAATGACCGAAGTTTGTTGAACGCTCCTGGCAGACTTATAAGCGAGAACGTTTGGCACCCATATACGAACTGCCGACACAGCAGCCGCGCTCTTTGCGTCCTATGAAAACAGCAGCGTCTGAACTTCGCTGTGTTCTGCGCCAGATACGAGTTCCAAGTCTCCGCACTGAACGCTGCCGGCGAAGGCCCGCGGAGCCCAACTGTGATCGTGACTGTCACTGACGTCATCGACCCGATTTGGTCCAATGTGACAGTGCGCGGCTTCATGGTCGTCGAACGGTCCTCGTCGTCGATATGGCTCAAGTGGTCCCCTCCTCCCGAGGTCCAAAGCGCCCGATACGTCATCAGTTACAGGTTACTATCTTTTCTGCTTTCTTTTAATCGCCGTTACAAAGAAGCGGGCGAGAAAGCGTCATCCCTGACGATATTGTGTGTTTGCGACGAGAAAAAGCGTGTTGACTTTGGTAAGCTCTTGCTTTGATCTCGTTATAGACATGACGTCCACTCGAACGCATTTAGAACAGCTCTGTCTCTGTTGTTGCTGCCATTGTCCCGTGTTTGTTTTGTTTATCGGCTTTTGCGTGGAGCCGTGCGGGCATTAAAGGCCTCTCCTCAGGTTCTACTACGGGCTTGAGCGCTGCCGAAAGAAGCTTGTAAGGTCAGCGAGATGAGAGGCACGCGATGCGTTTGACCCTTCTTCTTCCAAGCGACCAAACACTTGCTGCTGTAAACTTGTTTTTCCGCCATAAATATTAATCGCCCGTTGGTGCGAAGATTGCACACATAACTGACTAGTTGTCGATTCCTAAACCACTGACCATTTAATATAAACCTATGCGATCAGTCAGTGGTACGTTGGTCACGTACATGATAATGGATTTGCTTACAAAAGTTGATTCTTTTCTAACTTGCCCAAGATTTTGCAATTCCTCAGTTTTGGCAATGATTGTGTTCGTGGGACCTGGCGCTGTGATGATTGAAACGATTACTTCCTGGCCCTGATGAACGTCAAAGCGGGTTACATCAAAGTTGTTACTCGCGCGTATGGAAACCTTGCGAAGTGCACGATATGAACGAACGGGTGAAATAATGCTGCAATTGCATCACTTTTCAAACACCTCTCTCACTATAAGTTGCTGTTGAGCGCTTTCAACTCCACGCTTCCGCTAGCGAGTTTTTTACGAAGTTGAAGTGACAGCTTCAAGCAAAGTTAATAAAAAGGAATGGGTCCTGTAATGGCAGATAGTTGCAGTGCAGGAGTGGCTAGCCGCCATCCTAACATTGGAAAAGAGTCGATCTTTGAGTAGTTTACGTCTTTTTCTTACATACGCCTCTGTAGAAGCATCTATGAACGTCAGCGTTATTCACAGCAGCAAGGTGTTGGTGGTCAAACGAGCTTGCGAACCGATTTTCTGAGCAAGAAAAGTGTAGCAGTACAGTCAGCACACATACTTTGTCTATCATAATGACAGTAGATAAAACATGCTGTTGACTTCTTCATTAATGAGTCGAATGTCGCTGGGCAACTTAAAGCGTACAGTGCNATGGATGACTCGTGTAAAGCGTTGAAACGTAACAGAATAACAGCTAATCTATCAGCGACAAAAATTCTTGAACTTCTCTTGAGTGGAATGCGTGCTAAGCGTGTGTTTGCAACTGCCATACCTCTACACGTTGTGATTTTTCGTACAGAAACTCTAAGGAAGTGACGCAGCACAAGAAGGAAACCGACGCAAGAGAAATATCAGTTCATGATCTGCAGTCGGGCAGCGGGTACAACTTCACCATCGAAGTATCTGGTCATTACAAAGGTTTGTCGTCGGTGATCTGCCTCAGCGTTCGCGACAGAGTTGGCGTTTTGCCGTAACTCGCTGTTTGAATCTTCAGCTAAATGGCAATTTCTGTTGACCACCTTACGTCGCCAGCGACACGTAACAATCTCAAGTTTCGTTCGCAACCTTTGCAGGAACGAATATGCGGTTGGGCAAATCGTGGAAAGTGGCCCGCACAGAGCCCCGCCTGATATCTTACGCTCCCGATATCGGCATTCCGAATTCCAACGGGACAGTGCAAGTGTTATTATATGGCGCTGAGAACTCGCACAGCGTCGAAAAGTAAGTTGCTTGTAGAAACAAACCAAAAAAAACCAAAGAATGTATCTCTTGTGAAAAGGCGATTTATTTTAACACACCAGAGCAGTTGCATTTCTTGAGACCCAGCTCGTAGCGTCCGGTAACTGTTGATGCGAATGCTGTGTCCGGGGCAAATATCTAAACGTTTTATTTGCTGCTTTTGATCTTGCGTGCGAAATCAGCATCTTCTTTTGCAGGTACGCGGTAGTCGTGGTCCCGTTGACCAATCCCATGCACGACGTGGTGCCCGACGCGATGAGTCACGAGGCGCTGATGAAGGCGTCGCGCTCGCTGCGCCGTCGGCGCCGCCGAAGAAGCGTAAGTTCACACTGGTTCAATTTGTTTGCCAATTTCAGTTGTCGCTGGGATCGCGAAGGGTCATTGTTTGTGTTTCGCAGGCCGGCGTCGAACCGTACATCGCTGCCGAATTTAGCAGCGTGTCCTCCTTGGGCAAAGATTTCATTGTGGGCGACGAACAGAACTACAACGGTTACGTGAACGTGCCTTTGCTGTCCGGTGTGTCCTATCGCTTGTTTGTTCGCGCCATCGTCAAGACTGGGGTAAGTTCGTGTGTGACTTAGCCTTCTGCAAGCCATAGGGTTTAGACCCTGGATTCCCAACCTTTTTTTGCCCGTGCTCCACCTACTCACCTAAAATATCCTGATTGGCCTCATTCGGCGATACATAAATCTTATGATTCAGAAAGTGAAATCCGTTTCGGCCAAGAAGCTTAAAACGCCAATACATTGGTTTCAACATGCTTTGGACCCAGACCTCGTCAATCGACCTCAATTCCCCTCTAAAACGTCAAATTTCCCCCTTTGTTAGGAACCACTGGCTTAAAGGGTTTTGTTTCATAACATTCTAACCGATCGAGCCGAAGACTCAACGATCAAGAATGTTTTTTTTACTATGCATCCTTTTTTACTCACATTTCTACGGGGCATAATGTTGTTTCAGAGTTTTTCCTTCACCTCCAGTCAACCATCCACCACTTTCCGTATCACCGCGGCAGAACAAATCCCTACTGGTTCCTCCACACCAACCACTGACAAAACTGCCGTCAATCCGCTGTCGGCTGGGTCGACTTGGATCATTGGGCCAATCGTGGCCGGCATCTTTTTCATTCTGGTTGTGGTGGTGGTCATTTGCTGGAGGAGGAAGCGGTAAGAGACACAATAGATCGATCTTGCTTACATACTTAGCCTTGGTTTTCTTGATTGTGCCGCAGTTTCCTATGACAGTGCTGCGTGATTAAGCATTGGTTTGAACTCAAGTCCTCCACGACTGTAAATGAGCGCCAGCATTAAGCTAGACACAAGTACCCGCTTGCTGTGATTGTCTGAGATCCAGGTGGTTTGTTTCCCGGCGATTATGACCCCAGCAATTGTAAGCCAGTCACGTTCGCACCGCCCCGCCATTCTGCTGGTAAACTATTAGTAGCATTTTCAAACTGTTTGGTTCTTGTATGGGTTTGAAAGTAGGTGGATGTTTGTCATTAAGCTCTTATATGGACCTTTGTTTCGTTTTTCATCACGCGTTGACTCGCACACGCACCCAGTTAGCAACGCGCTCTGTGTGGAAACCAGAACGTTCTTTCGTTTGGTTTGCCCGATCGTTTTCGTTTGGTTTGCCCGCACTTTTTGCAGAAATTTTACCTTCGATGCCCATTACAGCATATTGGAAACTGGTGAAGGAGAATAAGAACGGGCCTTTGTAAACTCTCGGTTGAGCACCGCGTTTTTTGTTTGTTTGTGTTTTATTTACAACCAGTATTTGATTCCAACAATAAATCCTGAGGTGCTTCACTGCCAACCAAGCTTTCATTTCCTCCATGCGCCGCTGCTTCAGTTCCGTGCAAATAGTTTGTTCGTTGTTGCCGCAGGAAGCCTGGCAAGAAAGACTCTCTTCCGATCAAGTACAGCGGTCCCATAGCCAGTAGCAAGCAAAAAAGCAACAACAAGCACGTTGAACACGACCCGGTTGAATTGAGGAGAATGAACTGCCAGACGCCAGGTGGGCGAACTGGAAACTGTTGATAGGCATTGTGACAACCGGGACATATCGCTCATATATTCGTTTTACCATCGCCAGGCATGATCAGCCATCCGCCGATTTCTGTCGCCGACTTCAAGTCGCACGTCGAGCGGCTCCGCGCGAACGACAACCTCAAATTCTCCGAGGAATACGCTGTGAGTGTTTGCTTTTATCAGTTATCGCTCAAGCTATTCTTATGTAGCTGGCAACCGCGATGTGGTGTGGTAATGCGGTGAAACGAAACCCGCCTTGTATTGAAATCGCTTAGCTGCTTGGTTCCAACCATCGTACTGGAATACTGTGGTCAAGTACGGTGTGCGGCCATCGTTGTCGATGATTTTGCGTGACAATGTCTTCTTCTCATTGCAGTCAATCGACCCTGGCCAGCAGTTCATGTGGGAACACTCCACGCTAGAAGTGAACAAACCGAAAAACAGGTACGCGAACGTGATCGCCTACGACCACTCCCGCCTCACCCTGTCGCCGATCGACGGAGTGCCCGGCTCCGACTACATCAACGCGAACTACATAAGCGGATACAGGTTCGGAATGTCTTCTGGCTCCTTCGCCGTAATGATTTCGTCCGCCTACTTGCTGAGGCTATGTGAAGTGGCTTTGCGCTGCTCCCCGCTATACCTGAATACCAGCATGCACCTTTCCGAGTGTGGCTTTTTCGTAGCTGTGCGTTGTCGTGACCCCGTTGTACCTGGGTGCAGGAAACAGAACGCTTACATCGCAACGCAAGGCCCGACGCGCGACACGACCGCCGACTTCTGGCGCATGGTCTGGGAGCAGCGCTCGTCGATCGTTGTCATGATGACCAAGTGCGAGGAACGATGCAAGGTCGGTTTTTGTTGCTTCGCCAGGCCGTTGTTGTCCAGATTTTTCGCTGGATTTGGTTCGTTCACACACTCAGTCTGCACGAAATAGTTCTTCCTGGCTTGCAAGCTGCTTTTTTCAAAAGTCTTCGATCAACTTCTGCTTGGGTTGTCATGGAAATGGGTTATATTTTTAGGTGAAGTGCGAACAATACTGGCCGACCCAGGGTAGCGAGCAATACGGTCTGATCAACGTGACAGTGATGGAGGAAGTCGAACTGGCCACCTACGGCTTCAGAAGCTTTGTTCTTCAAAAGGTGGGAAGCTCTAACGTTTTCTAATGTTGAAAAGCAACAGAAGCAACTTTCTTTTGCCTGGTGGTCATGATAACATGCAATAAACACTGGTGGCTGCACGTACGTTATGGGCTACCACTGTTTCTAAAGCGGTACTGCACCGCGTTTAACAAAGGTTCTACGTAAACCCAGGGCTTAGAATTTGTCCTCGGGATTTGAAGTTGATGAACTGCGCGTCATGTGGGGCTGTAACGTGCAATGTCAATTGCGTTGTTGCTTTTTGAAGAATGGCTCCAACGACCGACGCGAAGTTAAGCACTTCCAGTACACCGCCTGGCCCGACCACGGGGTCCCTGAACACCCCACGCCCGTGCTCAACTTCATGCGGAGGGTCAAGACGTATTACCAGCCCGACATGGGTCCGATAGCGGTCCACTGCAGGTGAGCTCCCCCCCGACACTTCCCGCGCAACTCGACCAGTAGTTATGTTTCATTCGATGCGTAAATACGTTTGACTGTTTCTCTTGCTGCTGCTGGCACAGCCACTTTGTAATGCAATCTGTCGAGCAGTCATCATACATCCTGGTCACCGGGAGAGTGCTTCTGTTTGACAGTGCTGGCGTGGGTCGAGCTGGCTGCTTCATCTGCATCGACGCCATGTTGGATCGGATGAAGTTCGAGGACACGTTGGATGTGTATGGCCAAGTGACGTGCATGCGAGCTGAGCGAAACTACATGGTGAGTTTTGTAGTCTTCGCGGTTGCCGTTTACTCCGCGAAGCCACAGTTGTTGCTGCTGGAGCTCAGTGACTGTGTGCTGATTGGCATTAAGTACCCAGCGACTTCGTTTCGTGTGTCTTCAGCGGCTATCGAAGCTTTCTCTCAATTAAATCGACACATTTGCCGCGATCCCTTTTCTGCTACTTGCGGTGATACTGTTGCCATTAACGTTGAATTCATAACAACCCACGCTGTTCTGCAGATGTAACTGAAGGCGGCTTCAGAACTTGTTACAATTAAAAAACAAACTTGGGCTGATGTCATGTGACAGCAGCATGGCGGTCCTGACTTCGCTGTGCTAAACCTCGACAGCCGTGTGCACATGTGCGTGTGCTGAGCAAATATTTTCACCAAGGCTGTGAAAACGACGATGGGCGTCGTTGCGATAGTCCGGCTGTTTGAGCATACCGCGTTTTGCTGCCAGGTCCAAACCGAAGATCAATACATCTTCATACACGACGCACTGTTGGAGGCAATAAACTGCGGCAACACCGAACTCCCGGCCGGCGACCTCTACAACCACCTCCACAGATTGACCACCCCCGCCAGCGACTCCCCCGTCACTGGGATGGAAATCGAATTTAAGGTTAGACGTGAAATATTATGTTTCATATCGAGCTGGCAGACTGGCGGCTAACAGTCACCCTTTGCTGCTAAACTCACAGCTGCGCCAATTTAATTAGCATCGGCATTTTCCTTGGGTCGGTTTGAGGCGGAATGCCCCGGTCATAAACCGGTTGCGCGCTACATGCGTTTAATGCAGTTGCCTTGTCCCTGCAATCTGCTTTTTGTCTGCGCAAGCCTTGACTTGCATCTTGTGCGATTGTTAGCGCTTGGCAAGCCAGAAAGCATCCGCTGCCCGCTTCGTCAGCGCCAACCTGCCTTGCAACAAGTTCAAGAACCGCTTGGTTAATATCCTGCCGTACGAGGGCACCAGAGTGTGCTTGCAGCCAATCAGAGGCGTCGAAGGATCGGATTACATCAACGCGAGCTTCATCGACGGATACAGGTGAGATGGCGGCCTTTTCTCTGGTAGGGATTGGTGAAGCTTGTGGTTTAGCGAAAATCGGTTTTAACGAAATTGCAAAAGTTGCTCGGAAACGTCTTCTTGCCCCTGTTTGAGTCCGGCGCACAAGTGTTTTTTTTTCGTACGATTTAGTCCAAGATATTTTTGTTTTATAAATTGAGCAACCGTACAACCTGGGGGATGAACCTACGTTGTTTACTTGATAGCTTACGGCTATGTTTGACCGCTTTGTCATTCCATCTTTACGCATTACACAGTTGCACAGTCGCTTCTCACTGTCTCGTGGCCACGCGGAGGCATTGGGAGGCAGCTCCCCCCTAAATTTTTTGTGTCCCCCAAATGTTCTTGTGCCCAGAAAGATTTGTTTTAAACATATATAAAAAAGAAAAATCTTGCCCCTCCAAAAACGTATTTTTCCACCACAAACCTTCAAAGCCTGGCTTGATTGCCTCTCCGTGGCAACGTAACCTTCTTCTGTCTCCTCAGACAAAAGCGAGCTTATATCGGTACGCAAGGCCCGCTTCCCGAGACCACCGATGACTTCTGGCGTATGTTGTGGGAACACAATTCGACCATCGTTGTGATGTTAACCAAGCTGAGAGAGAACGGAAGGGTAAGAAATCCGAGCTGATGTATATTTCAGGAACAGGACACGGTCGAAAGCAGGGGCTTTGCATTTTCCAATCTCATTTTATTGTTTTGACTGATCATCACTCGGGGCTTCAACGCTTGCATTGCACGTCGGGAAAAGCGCATTTGCAGAACCATAAATCTTAAGAACACTTTATATGGAAGCAGTAAATTATACAAGCCATCTGAGATAGCTTGTGTTTGGCCAAACTGCTCTTGTTTGACCATGTGTGCGAGCTCTGGGGAAGATGGTTATTCTTACTGGTTTGCCTGTTTTCTATGTTAAAGAATCACAACCGCTTTAGTTTTCTAAGCAAGATACTCTCTATGGGGCTTTATTGTTAAGGAATCTTAATAACCGTTGATTGTTTTCGCCCAGGACAAGTGCCACCAGTACTGGCCCGTCGAGCGGTCCGCCCGCTACCAGTATTTCGTCGTGGACCCGATGGCGGAGTACAGCATGCCGCAGTACATTCTGCGGGAGTTCAAGGTGAGCGGACGATCGTAACTGCGCCTCTATGATTGGCCGCCTGGGCGCTCATAAAACCTGCGCACCTCTTGTTCAAACCTCTGATTGGCGATCGTGTTGTCATGGTGAGGAAACCTTTTCTTCTTCTTTGAGGTCACCGACGCCAGGGACGGACAGTCGCGCACTGTGCGCCAGTTCCAGTTCACCGAGTGGCCAGAGCAAGGCGTGCCCAAGTCCGGCGAGGGCTTCATCGATTTCATTGGCCAGGTCCACAAGACCAAGGAACAGTTCGGCCAGGAAGGGCCAATCACCATCCACTGCAGTGCGGGCGTGGGCCGCACCGGGGTCTTTATCACGCTCAGCATAGCGCTGGAACGCATGCGCTACGAGAACTTAGTGGACATGTTCCAGGTTAGTTTTCTCAGCGTTACCTGCTTCAATGAAAACAATACCTTGATGAGATCACATGACACAGTGGCCTTGGCTTTGCTTGTGTTTTTACCGGTTGCGTTGATGTTTTCAAGTACATCCCGTATTTTAAAGCAACAGGCAGTGCGTTGTTAGATAAATGTTTTAACTTCTGGTTTATTTCAGTCGTGACAATACTGTTTAATTCGTTTTGAACATGATTGTCTCTATTTTACAACCTGCTGCTGCTAACAGGGTTGCGGAGTCGGAGGTAAAATGTCCGACTCCAACTCCGACAATTTTCAAAATTTCCGACTCCGACTCTTAACATAAAGTGAATGAAATTTGGCTGTCAACATTTTTGTAGCAACTAGCAATCAATGGAAATCGTGGTACACAGCAAGAATTCTCTGTTTCAGCAAAAGTTTCAAAAAGAAATTGTAACATTTCAACAGGATTCCCAACTTAGGAGTTTGATGTGAAAAAGGATCCAATTGGGCTATCAGAGTCGGACAAAAAAAACCTACTCCGACTCCTAGTGTTGTTAGGAATCCGACTCCACCCAAAAACCTCCGATTTATTTTCTCCTTAAAGTCGTCCTTGTTGTGTCACAAGATAAAGTGACTGCGTCTCTTTATTATTTGTCGTCACACAAGCATCGGAGTGTTGGCGCGGTACTATAGATCACCGCAGGCCGAGAATCTGACCTGCAAATACTCTTCTCTTCGCAGACGGTGAAGATGCTGAGAACGCAGCGCCCTGCCATGGTACAGACGGAAGACCAGTACCAGTTCTGCTACCGCGCCGCTCTAGAGTACTTGGGCTCGTTCGACCACTACGCCACCGCGTGATAGCGCGCCCCGGTACCTGGACTTGATCACGGGCGTCGGGCCGCACGTGCTGACCCCTGCCAAGGGGTGCTTTTCCTGATCGAATCGTGGAGAAGCGGTGGGGTCTGTGGACTTGCCTTCAGTTTTAAAGAGCTGACGAAGCCAGCAAGAACCAAGAAAGGAAATTATTCTGCTGGATCTGTCGGGAAAAGCCGTACATTGGGCTTCCGTAACATTGGACCACGACGTTTTCGTTCCGCAGTAGATCGTGCGTTCTCTGTTTTTGATGATTTTTCGCGAAACGCGATGCTTTTATTTTGTATTTTCCTGTTTCAAAACTCTTTTTTACCTAATTATGCGTTTAACGTGCGTACCAGTTAACTTAGTTTGCCTTTGTTTTCTCGTTTCGTTTCCGACCATTTACAAAAGCCTACTGTGGCTTACAACGCGGTAGACGATTTCGGTATTTGCCAACAGTGATATGTCAAAATTGTAAAAGAACAAAGGCGGTTATGTGGGTTGGACCAACAAGGCGTGGACGAATGGTCGTGGCAGGCTCCTCGCTGTATTTGTTTCAGAACTGTCTTAAGTTTCTGCGTCTTTGATCGTATTGTGTTGCCTGATAAAGCAGACGGTTTGGCGGCCATCGTACAGAAACGTAATTCCGGTGACATTTTCACCATGCTCATTCACTAAAGTTAGCATTTTGTTTTTGAGAAAACATCAGCGGATTACACCACTTGCTCCAGCTGGCACCGAAACTAGCTGTCCTTTGCAAATCAGCGTTTTTCAGTTTTCCTTTCCCCGGTTTGCTGGGAATTTTTTTGTGGTGTTTGACCTGTATCGCCACCCGCTGGCCGCTTTTCGCCATGCGCGAACAATGACGCATATCTTCGCTGCGCTTCTTATTTTATTTTTCAAGCCGTCGAGAGTCTCGCAGATGGATTTATTATTCACTGTACACCCTTCGCTGTCTTCCACCACTGACTTGCGAGCCATTCTCTTAAAAATGATGAGCGTCCTGAAGTAACTGTCGCACATGCCAAGATCGCTCCAATTCTCTATTTGTGTCCTGGCCGATTCGACCGGTGCGCTATAAAACTACGCGCAGAGAAGACGTGACAGGGAAACATCGAGCCATTTTTCTTCAGGGTTCCTACGCAGTCTTAAAGTATGGAAAAAAATTTTGCCATTTTTCAGTCTGGAAAAAGAAAATTTTTTGGTCTGTTTGTATTGACAAACAAAATAAGTTTCCAGACTTGTGTTTTGACATTTTCATATTTTATTCAAGATTGATATAATTTTGCTTGTGTGGTATGAAATATTGTAGTGCCTGTATTTGAGCTGGGGTTGGTCACGAAAATATTACGTCTGGATAAAGTCCGGAAACCTACATTCAAAATTGCGTAGGAATTCTGTTTCATCCACGCACGCACTTTTTTCTACGTGCAGTTTTTCGGGCCCGAACATCGCTGCTATGATGGCGCCGATCATGGACGAAACGCGAAGCGGAAAACTGGCGACTTTTGAACCGCGTGAAAAATAACTACAGTCGCTCGCCAGGTGTCGCTGGCGCTCTGACACTGGTTGTGACGTCAACTAAGACGAGGATTGCGCTGGTAGCAACCGTGGTCTGGTCTGTGGCAACACGTTAGGTTTGTTGCTTTGAAATCCACGCTTACTTCCTCGATTTTCTTGACAATTGCCTGTTTTCGCCCAAAAATATCGGTCCTCCATCGTTTTTCTATCCTCTTTTGGCAAATTTTCCGCAATGAATTGTCGTTCGTTTCGATTTGCGACCGGGCTACGTCATTATTTGTTGAAAACGTAACATTTTCGTTTGTCGCTCGCTACCCTGGTATTACTTGTGATTTTGGTCTTTCTCGCTCGACCAACTTCGATTGTCCTTTTTCCGGCTGTTGCTTTCGAGCGCTTGCCGCAGACGAACGCGTGCGCGCGGCGGAATTTCCTTCAGCGCTGGCGACCGCGTTCAGTAAAGAACGCCCCCGTCTTCTGTTGGCATGCCAACGACGTGCCTGGAATGGCCACGCACGATACCAAGCTTCAAAAGCCTGCTTGCTCATTTTCAACCTCCTGCAACCCATCGTGAAAGAACGATGTTAACTGCAGCCAACTCCATCCAAAGCTCCCGCTGCATCCATCAAAGCTTTCGCCGCATTTTTCGCTCGCTTCCTTTAGGATAAGTTTTCGACAAGGTACGCATCGTGCGTTAGTTGCGGTAAATCGTCGTCATAAAGTACTTTTCGTTTGACGCAAAAGCGCTTCTTTGCGTTGAAAGAGAAACTTCGGCTGCAGCGTGTCTTGTACATAACGCTCGAGTGCGCTCCTCCGAATCGCGACAGTGCATCTACGTCACCCACTGTTCTATGTCATTTACTACTACGTCATGCAGCGTCATGTTTTCCGTAGCGCTTCGCGTCACCAGCAGCTGCGTCGTCCCACGCCATATTAAAATAGTTTCCGTCGCTTTCAACGCGAGGGCAGAGAACTCTGCGATGACTTTACGGCGCCGTCGTCGTCGACGCGCGACTTCCTGTATCACCGTTGTTTTCTGTTGTCAACACGTCTCGACCAATCGCATCAGGATCTCGTGGTTGTTGCGTCAGTGAGGACGGAAATGACGTTTGTTTCCACCTGGAATGCACAGTTGTGTCGCCAGCTGCTGCTTCGAACACACATCACGGAACACGTTTGAAAAGAAACCTGTTTCGTAGTTTTCCTTCAGAGGTATCCGCACTTACGTGAGGTATTGTTGCCAGCTCCACAGGTTCAAACCCATCTGTCAAGTATTATTGGAAAGTATGAGCCCTCGAATCATAGCTTGTAGTCTTTAATGCAACTGAACTGCTTTTGCAAAATCTGCAGATGAGTTATTGCTGATTGCAGCACTAGTTACCGAGCTTGCACAACGCCGCATTTTAGTTGCTTGTTCCAGCTGGGCTGTGTTCAAGTAGTTTCAAGAGGCAAAAAACGGTGAGCACGTCCTGTAATCAGGGTTGCGCAGTCGGAGGTTTTTTTTGGATAGAGTGGGATTTTTATCCGACTCCGGAACTCCCGTTGAATCATTTCTGCATCCAACTCTTAAGTTAGGAATCCTAACTCATGGCTATTGAAATGTACAGTTTCTTTTGAAACAGAGAATTCTTGCTGTGTACCACGATTTCCATTGGTTGCCAGTTGTTACAAAATTCTTGACAGTTAAACTTGATTCACTTACTGTTCAAGGAGTCGGAAAATTTGCAAAGGCCGGAGTCGAACATTTTACCTCCGACTCCGCAACCCTGCTTGTAATGCTGAGGATTTTCGTTGTCAACAGGCAACAAGCGTAGTTGCTGCCAACTGAAGATTCAGGATTTATGGCTTTTGTGACGGTTGTTTTCCAGGAACGAGCAAAGGCGCATGCTTAACCAGAAAATCCACGGTCGCGATGTTGGTGGTTCATGCTGATGCTATTTGCGACAAAAATCTTCAAACCTTAGCGACATTCAGTGAAATTAATCGAACGATTCAGTCTTGGGTTAGCATGCAAAATGTTCGGGAATATCGACATGTTTTTACCCAAAATATGGACCTAACAAACCCTTTGGGGACCGCAGACGCTGATATATCGTCTAGCTCGGCGTTTTGTCGACGATAACTCGCGAACCACTGAAGGTACATGGACAAATAAAACATTGCAAGAAAGGTTTCGTGACATCTTTCAGATGAGTCCAACAAAAAGGTATGTTTGCATTTAGAATTTTGAGAAAGTTAATTTTTTCTATGTTTTGCCCATTTTGGGCAAGATTTTAATCATTTTCAAGAAAATATTTTGACGCCTACGTTTCAGCTTCTTCGAAGCGTTTGTTTGGCTTCGACTGTTTGCAAGGACTATACCTAACCACCAAAACCATAAAAAGTAACTTACCATTGTTTTGGGGTTGGGGCAAAAAAAGCAATTTTTTGGGTCTTACGCTAAAACCGTTGCCGATTTTGGATTGCACCATTGGAAAGAACGCAAAAAGTACGACCAGAAACAAGTCGTAAATTCGTGTTGTGAAGTAGGTTGGACCTCATCTCTCTTATAGTAGCAAAGCCGTTATGCGACTTGAGCACTTTACTACCCAATATTACTGAAATCGCCCCGCTAACCTTAGTGGCTTCCGCCACTAAGGAGGATCCGCCCCTGCCTCTACACGATGATGAACAGGTCCGGAACCAGCTTAGGACACCAGGTGGGGTGAAGAGTGTTCTGAGAGGGGCCCAAATTTTTTGAGCAATGTCCTATAGTTTTAAACTATTTCCATCACATTTTCTGAAGGGGGCGAAGAAGTTTGCAGGAGGGGCTTCTCCCCCCTGGTTATTTTATGGCCACCTTGCCCGCCGGTTTCGTGGCCTGACGTTCTTCATGGGCGAAATATTCCCCATTTTACAATAACCTTAAGCCGATCAATCGTAGACCCGCTGTGGTTGAGCATAGTCCAGTCACATACATTCGTACTCAACTTACAACATCTCAACCCCGTGGCTAGATGTT
>JGI24159J19872_10001538_pt1 | contig 25661 bp, 16 predicted proteins | sample Ectturendosymbi4_FD_19872 | JGI IMG/M metagenome (IMG submission 19872)
CTGTTCTCTGAATCGTCTGAACCTGTGATTGTTGTTTTTTCGCTGATTTCCTCATGGTAAGAGCGCTGCTTGTAAAAAACTACCAGATTAAATTACTCAAAAAGTGTGGTTTATTCTCTTAGTTTTGTGTAGCCTACTTCATATATTTCATTTTCCATTCAACTTGCGGGACGCCATGACAATTGAAAATATTAACGCGTGAAAACAAACGGAGGCTGGATCCAGAGCCGGAGCCATTAAAAAAGAAAGCGCCGGAGCTACAGTCATGAAAACCAAAAGCTCCGGAGCTGGAGCCAGAGCTGTGTCATTTTCACGACGGCTCCGCATCCCTGTTTATGTCAAAGCATATTCTTGAAGTAAGTTCAGTAGGTTGTGCACCTCAATGTGTGCGGGATTCCTTAGGTTTTGGTTAGGCTTCGGTTGTAAGGTAGAGTTTCTTGAGCAGATGCGTGCAATGAAATTAAATTTTTACTCACTCACATTATTGCCTTGTGCAGATTTTAGCCTTAACTTTTAACCAACTGCAACAGCATTTAGTAAAATACGTTCCAAAATACAAAAATATGGTGATCAGTGATGTAGTCGAGACCATAACCTTCACGACCGAGACCTGGTAAAAATGTCGAGACGAGACCGAGACTGGAGACTTGAAACTCGAGATCGAGACTCGAAAATTTCTGCATTTTGTCGAATTAAAAAAAATATCGTCATCACTTCTAAGTTGAATTTTTTTCAAATTTCTGGCATTTTTCCGAACTGTTTTGGTTGTTTCTTACCTGCATACACAACAAACAAACAATTGTTGAATTATATAAATTTTACTGTACCATTTCTTTGCAATAGTCAAAGTATCGAGACCTGCAGCTTTGAGACCGAGACGAGACCTGAAACTTTCGAGACCGAGAGTCGCAACAATGGGTCTCGAGACGAGTCTCGAGACCGAAACCAAGTCTCAAGACTCCATCACTGACAATTATTCACATATGCAGTTTGGTTTTACAGCAATCATACCCGGTATCCAACTACTCTCCGAAGAAAAACAAGAACAAAATTCGCATTGATCCAGTTGAAAGTTGAACTAAATTGATATTTAAAACTTTGTTATCACTGGTGTATTCAATGTGTTTTGTTTGCACGTTTGTTTCATTTTTCTCTTCCTGTCACGAAATTAACAGTGGCGCTATCTGTTGGATTATTATATCATTGATACCTGCATAGTTCGATGTTTAAGTGCATTCTAAAGTTTTCTGGGTGATTCTTCGACTTTTCCACAGTTAAACTTGCTGTTTATTTGAAGCCACCAAGCAGAGCTAATGATCGTGCAATACTGGCTCATTGAAAGGACATAACAACGCCACTAGGATTATACTTCAACCCACAACGTGCGATCTGAGTTATCGCAAAATTGACGTTTTAACCTTTTCAACCACCCTGCTGAAATTGTGTAATAGGGGAGGAATGAAAAGTTCCAAAATGTGCTAAGGGAGGAATGCATCAAAATAAGTTGGGAACCACTGATCTAGGCTATCCATCAAGGGAGCCGCATAGAAAAACCTTTTTTCAAAACGGGGCAGCAGAACAAAAAGTTTGAGAAGCCCTTTCATAGAGGATTAAAACACTATATTTTGTATTGCTTGGAAAATGAAAACTTCAAAACGGCATAAGTAAGCTCTGTGTCCACTGAATGGATTGTGTTTGTTTGTTCAATAAAATATGTGGTTACGGTTGCTATAAAAAAGGAATTTTCATACAAGTAATCAGATCGAGAGCTAGACGATATTTTCGAGGGCAGCAACACGGTCCCACATGAATATGTATACATCCGAAAATCAAACCTACAAAAAACGCAAGAAATCACGGAAATTTAATGAAAAGAACTTCTGCACTACACGAAAGAGCTATAGATTCCGAGAAAAGATCGCAATGCCGTTTGTTCTTGAGACGAATGTAGGAAAGGCTTTAATTTCTGTTGAACATTTCAGGCAAATGTAGAACCAAAGTCGGCACACCAAAAGATAGATTTTTGAGAGTGCGCTCCACATAAGAGGGGCATACGTCCACGCTTTTCAGACAAACGGTCAAATAGGTCGCACCTGCTTGGGGCCTCCAAAACTAAGATGGCCTAGGGCCCCGCGCTCCCTAAATCCGTCCCTGGGTAGAACCATTGGTAAACTTTGTAGGTAGGTTTAATCACGCATTTATGTTACTCAAAACACGCGAAACTAAACGCCCAGAGACAGAAAATCAATCCCATACTGATAAAAAAGACTTCAATATTTTTAAGGATCGGTAGAGATTGCAAATTTGAGGTATGAAATTTGGTACAAGGCCACGTGGTTCATCTTCTCAGACAGCATAGATGTTGACACAAATTGATATTTAACAGAAAACTTCATTAACGAGAGAAAACAGATGTGCTGATAACATGCATTAACGCATACCGAACAGAAGTGAGGAAAACAATAACACACAATGATAACAACAGCCAAGAAACTGACAGTGTGGAAAAAGCATGACTTTGGATGGGTTGAGCAATTTGAAGGGTAATTGGTACAATTGAAAGAAAAGGCATTGCACATAAATAAACAAAAATGGTATGGGAGGTAGTATACGGAAGTTCAAGTAACAATTATTTTGACTAAATATCGGGAGTATTTTGTGCTGTTTCCTGGGTGAGCAAAATAAAAACGGCTTACCGTATATACTCGCTTATTATCCGCATCCGCAGATAAGCCGCTGCAGAAATTTTAGGCATATTCCGAGAATCAAGGGTAATTCACGAATAAACCGCAGGTCAATTGACCTTTTCACCGGTGAAGACCCTTCGCGATCAATCAACCACAAAATATTGATTTTTGCAGGCAAATGTAATGAAAGTCAATTTTATTGTTCAAAACCTAAGAAATCTTCTTCCTCGGAAGAAGGAAGCTCGTCTATAAGTACGGTAGATCGTCGTAGGTGTCATCTTCATCTTCTTGATCTGTGTCATGGGTGTCGTCGCGAACATCTGTCCAGAGAATCTGTTCGCTCATGTGAAAACTTTGTCCCCTGGGTATGTTGCGCGTATAAGCCGCAGGCAAAATACAGGCCATATTTCAGGTAAAAAAAAGTGCTGCTAATAAGCGAGTATATACGGTAAATTTTCTGCGGCATTTTCAAACTTAATTTGGGACGAACACAAATTAAACAAAACTGAACCAAAGGTGATCTCATCCTGGCTACGTTATACTTTCGCGAAACATACACATTGTTTACTGTTTGTGAACTACCTCAAGTTACTGCAGTACAGCAGTTATTGAAATGGTTGGACAACTCACAATTATCAAATGACGACTTAAATTTAACAAGAAAGTTCTTACTAAATCGAGGATCTATAAAAATCTAAAGCTTCGATTAGTGAATTTTTGTTTTACTTTTAACCTAAACACATGCTTGTTTCCAGCGGATGCAAAATTTGTAGCGTTTTTTTGAGTCAATTATAAGTATCGTTACATCAAGTATTTGTCAGATGTAAGCCTCTAGGTCGGAGTGCCTTTACTCGCCTGGACTGAACCACAACTTGATCCTCATTACTTGTGAGTCACTTTGAGGTGTAGCACACCGACCTACAAATAGCCTACCACACGTGATAATGGTTTCGTGTCTTTAGACGGCGATTAAAATTCAGGCGCAACTGCGCGTTGTTCGCGGCGTGTATTTAACATCTCAAGCTTCAGACAGCTTAACAATTTCCGAGTATCATCCAATCAAATTGTTAGCCAAGAAAACTCAAGTATTGCAAAACTAATTATTTGTTTGAATCGTTGTGAGTGTATGTCAGTGAACGTCACGAGCATTACATCTAGAACATGACCAAGTCTCTGTGGTGTAAGGATAAGCCACGGTCTTGCTGATAAAATGCTCTTTTTGCAATTTTTTTGCTTTGGAAAGGATATTGAGCCAAAGCGTTAGACATTTGCTTTGGCGATTTGCCGAAAGTAGCAAGAAGTTGTCCAGTGCAACAAAACCTTATAGAGATATGTTTTCAAAACCTTTTGCTGGGTTAAACATAATGGAAAGTGTTAATGGAAATTTAACAAGAAAACAATACTTCTTAATATTTTGAGAGAGGTAACGAAAACAATAAACAAGCTCGTTCAAAAACACCTTAGGTTTTTAACAAAACAATGTTTAAATATGCTTTCAACCAATTCATTTGTTACAAAATGAAACGGAAAATGTAATGCATATAGCTTACCTGCTTTCGTATATTTGAAGATTATTGTGTGTTTCAAATAACTTATTAAAGAAACAGTTTTTTAAACAACTTATATCCTAAACTCTTTCTTTACTCAAATAAACCTTTCTGAAAATTCTGAATTTTACAACACACAAAGTGCATTAAAGACAAAGGAGAAGTTTGTTAAAATACTTTAAAGCCAATCTTTAGCCTTCCGCATTTGGGTCAGTTCACAGCATAGGCGATTTAATTGACCAAAAGGTAAGTGTTGAAAAGTACGTTTTTGCTTTGAAAATTTTCGCAGGCACTTGACTTTTTCTAAATCTATGCATTCAGTTGTTGAAATTTACCAGTCATTTTTTTCATCAACGTTCAATGACATATTTGCCACAGCAATCACTTCAGGGTCAGTATGAAATACGCTGTTCGTGTTTGCATTTGACCATACACTGTCTTTTTGAGAGTGAACTGAAAAGCTAACTGACACGTGCTCATGTAAATTTGATATAGATATCAACCAAAAACAAGCGATTAATGCGAGTTGACTTGCTAAGCAGCTGAAGTTTTTACGCCAAGAACCGTCGACGTCCAACCAGCTTCAAAACATCACCCAACATGTGTTGCTAACAAATCTGCAGCGGGGCTTCCCCTCAAATGGTTCTCGTGACTACTAGCCTGGAAAAATTAATTCCGCTCTAAAGTCATTAAATATGCAAATACCAGAATCCAGTGAATAAGACAATCTCAAAATCTCTCAAATTTGTCTAGAAATATCAAAAACTCTCTAGAAAACAGGATGAACTTTCAAAGATCTAAGATTTCATTTTGGTGGATTTAAAGGCTCAGAAAAAGTCATATTTTCTATATATCTTCAATTTCCGATTGCAAAATTTTGTGATTCCGAAGATGTTCTGTTGCCGCTGAATTGCTTTCGTGCAAATTTGTCAACCATTGTGTTCTTTACAGTTCGACAAATATGAACAATATCTATTCCAAGGAACTCTTGCTTATGCAATAAGAAAATACAACGGAAATTTGGAACAACCAATCCCTGAATTAATTGAAACTGAGTAAGAACGTAACATGTGTTATTGTATCCCATTTTTGTTACTGTGGTGACATCGGTTTGATTTGTTTCTCTTGCTTCTGCTTTGAATTTGAAACAAAACCTACATTTTGAAGTACAAAATTGGTTCACAAGAACCTGCATTAATTTGACACAGCAATCAGAACAAATTTCTAACAGAATTATACAATTTTGGGTTGTAACCAAGATTTGTTTACTGTAAGGTGTGTACACGGTTTGGTTGTATCTTGCAGTTTAATTGCGGTCGTTAAAGGGTTAAAACGTTCAAAAATTATTGACAACATAAGCTATCAACCATTTTTTGAGAAATAAGAGTGGGGTAGGAAACATGATTTTACATGATTCGTAGAATTACTTGCTTTTTTCAGTACAGTGAACGTTATTTTGAGCAACATCACAGATCGATTTGCGATGTGTGTTGAAGTTGACGGATGCAGCAGAAAGTTCACCGAAAACGCTATAAGGTGAGAGCACCGAGTTCACAGTAAGGTTGACATCTCGTGTTCAACTCAAGCGTAGCATTTTAGCCACACGATGGTGCACTGGTGCAATTTTTAAATAACAAGTTTCGTTTGAGTTGTAAGAACGACCAGGAGCCAAAATAAAAGTTCTATAACCAAGGATCTGAAGAAACGACTAATTGACTTCCTTTTCTTAAATTGCATTTGAAAAGCATGTTTTTATAGAAAATATCCGTTATGCTGTGATTATTTTCAGTAAAGAACAAACGTCATAGCAAATGGTTGTCTTTCCTCGAGAGTTATGGCCAAAGAATCAACAATTAATTAGGCGATTCCCTAGGGGCTCTTTAGTAGTAATTGATTAATTTGTTGTTTTTACGCCGTAGCTTTCGAACCACATACGCTAGAAAGCCAATCAAGGGCTCTAAAGACACGGATTGTCGCCTAGGTTTCATTAAAGGAAATAAACAAAAAATTGCCTCTTGCGGTTGGGGCCCAGGGCCCAATGACGTCATCCAAATAACCCTAAACCTGCCCCAATTATGACATCACCCACAAAAAAACTCATAAAGAACTTCTTAATTTAAAAAATCGAAACTACAAGACTTACCGCATTTATACAGGGTTTGAACAGCTCTCTGGCTCATTCACCTGGCGAGTTATGATGGCGCCAGCTGGTGCAAAAAATGTGGCGCATGCGGGGCTTAAGGGTTTCAAAGGCAATCCTCTTTTAAATAGAAGTTACTGATCTAATTTTGAAAAACGCTGGCAAGAATAGGCTACGTTTCCAAAGATGATGACACTTCGGATAAATAAATTCAAAAATTAAATAACAACATTTGAAAGAGTTCATGTCATGGGCATCGGAAGGATTTTTTTCCAGGGGGAGCCACTAGGAGATTTTTCCTAAATTTTTTCAGGGGGGACCAAAAGTGTTGAAATTTGTTTTTTCGCACTCGAAACTAAGAAAAAAAACTTTTGCTGAAATTTTCAAAATCCAAGGGAGCCAAGGCCCCCCCTGCCCCCCTTTTGACGCCCATGGTCTTGATGGTTCTGATTCTGAAATAAAAGGTAACTTTTTTCGCATGTCATGCATGCAAGAAACCTTCACCTTGGATCGAACTGAGTCAGGCACCGAAATTTTTATCGTCTTTCACAAACATATAAAACCTTATTGATTCGTTATGCAGTAGAATTGTTCTATAACATCACTTCATGAGACCAGAGAAAAAGCGTCTTTATAGACGAACTGTCATTATAGCTGAACTACAATAAATCGTTCCTGAAATGGCTCTTTAGTTCAATGCCAAATCGTGGCAAAGAAGTGTTCTTTGATTAGGATTGCTACGTACTGTATCGTGTTTTCACGTATGCTCTGATAAGAAAAAGTGAGAAATTATTTTGTCGTTAGTTTTCAAAACTTTATAGTTAACATCATTATTGGAATATCGAAATCTTTTGCAAGTTCTGCCACATTCGTACCATTTTCGCTATTGAGCGAAACAACGATGTCATACTTTTTTCATAATGAGGTATTGCTCCTTTTGTTCGACAATTTACGCACTGCTTCACCAAGACTATCCATTAAACTAACTAAAGTCGCAACAACCCCTAATACTTTACAGCAAAACTCATGTAACGATTTGCCTCCATTACTGCTGATGGCGCAATCCTTGATGCCATTCTCACGTCAAGCCTGTCAGGGCTAAACGATTGGCAGCTTAACTGTAATCGCGTTCCTACTCGGTCGTAAAATACTTGTGTAGCGGCTCCATATGCATAGCCGCGCTTGCACTTCAAATTGTAAAGAAAACCTGCAAATGTCGTTATAAACGAACAAAATATTCTGCGGGGACCGACACAAACCGGCGCTGTGGGCGAAGTGACGATGTAGCCGAACTTGTTATAGGCGAATTCCTCTGTATTAATAATCATTTCAGCCGCGTATTTGGTCTGTTGTTATGTTTAGCACTCCTTTAACCCGCGGGTGTCCGAAGTTCGGCCCGAGGGACAAATGCGGTCCACGAACGTATTTCACATGGCCCGCGGCTTTGATTTCAAGATGTGTTACACGGTCCACTCTCGCGGAGCGACGGAGGTTTCATGCCACTTAAAACGTTTCCCGTTGTGGTTTGGTGTGCTGAGCGCGAATATGAGCACGTAATCCATCGCTGAGAGTATTTCCACTTCAAACCCCAAGCGGACTGTCCAGACTACGATAAACTTACAAATGTCGGGAGAAAATGCCTGTCGCGTGCGCCAACAGGTGGTCCATTTGGCCCTCCTTGAAAAAGATTTGTGCAACCCTGTCTTTAGCGTGAGGTTGTTTTATTGATGGCCGCGTAACGGGATGAAAGTCATGTTTACATGACAGTAGGTTTATTCACTGCTAGGGCTACTGCTAGACCAGATACGTCATGAAAACTATGATCGGAAAAAAGTAAAAAAGAAAACAAGTTTTGATCATCAAACACAATAAACTTTATCAAAATCTTTGCTTCTCAACTTCAACTTCCTCAAGAAAAATCATTATTAGGATTAGCAAAAAATGCCTCTCTTTGTGTAGGTCCCGGGCTTCTTTATAACATTTGAAAAAATATGAGGCCAGATGATCATGATAATGGTTTATGTTGCAAAAACACAGGCAACATTATTATAAAACCGTAATCATAAATTTGCTGTTTTTAACCAAAAATCAAACTTTGCACCATCTTTGCTACCAGTTGCTGGCTGTTTACTTCGTTTCTGAAATAGTTGTTTTTCTAAAGAGCTGGTGCATCTGCTGCAGATTTACTGCTTATAGTGTTGTTTAAATGCAGGTTTTGAACTATAATGCTATCTGGCAGTAATGTGTTTAGCAACTGATTATTTAAATCAACGTTGCTGCCCAGTGCCCATCTCCGTTTCTGGAACTCTACTTTGTAATACTTTTATAGAAAGTTCCTTTACAACAAGACTTGGGACATTTCTTGTTTATTTTAAATTTATGCAGTGGTTTTAGTTTTAAGCAACGACATAAAAGCAAATGAAGCCAACTTGTTCGATGAACAACCACTAGAGGTCATCGGCAATTCAGACATTGAAAAAACAAATGAGAAAGACATGAAACTATTTCAAATTTGGACAGAAAAGATTAGTAATTAAATGGTATATCTCTGACTTTAAGGATGTAACTCTTGTGCTTTGAATTAATTTATGCTTCACTGAAACATTGCTTTGTAGGTTTCATCCACTCAATCCCAGAAATAAAATCAGATATCCATCACACGCTATTTTCTTTGCAACAAATATATGAAGTAGCTATGAGAAATGTTTTCTATACTCTCGATTATAATTGGCGTCCAGATATGATTGATTTCCAGCTTTTGTTAAAACGATAGTTTTCGACCAGATACTCCAGGCCGAGGTTTAATGGAGCACTTGTCTTGACTGATGACACGCTTCTCGTAGAAGGCATTTCTCCCACACTCAAGCCAGAGTATCAGCCTGATTTTCCGACTTGGTTGATTCCATTCATAGTGATCACAGCCCTGGTGTTGATTGCTGGTATGGCGATCCTCGCTTTTACCATCAACCGGAGGTAAGGAACTTTTCATAAAAAATTGAAGCGTTTTCATACTTGGCAAAGTCCTTACTTGCATAAGAAGCAAACTGCGTAAAAACCTATATCAATAATAAAAGCCAATATATCTCCCATGCGACTGGAATTGATTTTATAAACATCCAACTATTGCGTTGTGTTTCCATACAGTTTGAAGTTACTGACTGCTTAGCAGTGTTTTTCGATATTGTAAAACAGGGGTGTGCAGCCATGCAGCTCTGCCGAGCCAAATGTACATAACCACATTGGTCCACGGGTCACAGCTGCGTGTGTCAAGCTCTGCGAATTAGGCAACTAGCTGGCCGCCCACGCAAGATTGGCACTCTATTTAAAATCTCAACCTTTCTGCNGACCACAAAATTGCAAGTCCCGAGCCACTTTTGACCCGCAGGCCACGCGTTGCACACCCCTTCTGTAAAGGAAACAAGTACTGCTTCAACCAATAGTTAGAAGATGAGCATATGACTATGATTTGCTTCATCCTTTTCTACCCGGAGAAGCAGGCTACGATACCAGTTGTACCAGACACCTTCTCGTGGTCTTTTACATCACAGTGATATCCACTTCACATCACAGTGATAGCCAGCTGCAAACATTCTCCCACACGCATCGGCTATTTTTTCTCAAGACATGAACGAAATTCAAATATTGTTTTTATTGTGGCTTATTGTTTATTGTGGCGCATCGAAAAAATGGCATCCAATACACATATTTCAGAAGGAGACTGTCAAGTTTGACAAGCACAGCCCAGAAGTGTGATGGTTGAGTTGCTAACTTTTAGTCCAAAAAAATAGAAGGTTGTTATTGGTCAACTGTCGAGTTATGCCCAAGCTAAATGTTCAGTCAGACTTTGCAATGTGTTAAACGTATTTTGAAAACGCTGCTTGACGGAAGTAACTTCAGTTTATTTCGTTTCCATTGTTTTTTAAACATAAAAATCACAGACCTTCAGCTCGATGATGACTATAGAAGTTTCATTTGTGTGTCTTCTCAGTAAAAAAGAAAGTAAAAGAGCGTTTTACGACGACGACGACGAGGAGCTGACGGGAAATGACGAACATGGCGCTTACAACAACGAAGCTTCCAATCCGGGCTTCGAAGCCGCCACAGCGTTGTAACAACGGATTGAACCACCAAAAAAGAACACATTGCATGTAATTTGCGATGGCCTTTCTGGCTATATTTTATAACATTTGGGATTGTGGGCAAGTGATTTTCATCGACGCAACGTCTTCACCAGGAAACGTTTTCAATTTATTTTCTATTTTTGTTCCTTGTAATGCCACGTTGAAGGCAAAAAAACATCTTTCCATGCACTTGGCACTTTCAAAAACAACTTCACTAAAACGCTGCTTGACTGAACAGGAATCTCTGTCCAAATACCTTCTTGCAATTGAATGGATTCTAATCAATAGAACAACCACACTGCTGAACATGAACTAGCTCGCTTGCTGAAAAGACTTTACCACGTAAAGCTTCCGTTCTCCACTATTCGTTCAATGTCTCAAGCATGAAACAGGTCTTTCAGGAAACGGTGAAAGGTCGTAAACAAGTGAACCGTTTCAAAATGTTTGTTCAAGAGTCCTCTAAATAATAACCAGTGAAAATGTCTTTAGAAAAGTATGAAGAAATGTATGGAATTCACTGAAGTTTTGGCGAAATGTGCATTCTGTGATTGCAAGTATGTGATTATACTAATTTCCTAGAATCCCAGCAAAACCACCAAGAATGCGTTGGTTTTTCGTAATCTGCACAACTAAATCTGCACAACTAAAAAACCGCTTTTGTTGGTTTTTCGTAATCTGCACAACTAATGCTCGTGCAAGACACGATTGATGTTCGGCAGGTCTCTTTCAATTTCTTCAATACAGAAACTACCAAAGCATCATTTGTTCGTCGTGGTTAATAGACCTACTAGACCTGTCAACCACTGTTCCATTCAAACAACCCACCAAATGAGACATACTTTTGTGTATTCGGAAATGAGAAATAATTTATGTATTCTGAAAACGATAACGTGTTTATATAAAAAAAAAGAGTGTAAAAGCTGCTACCTAATTATATCATTCAAACTTTGCATATGTGGCGGTGCTTGATTGAGTATTGTTTGATTTAAAGCAAAAAGCAAGTTTTTTCATCCCAAGTTTCTTTGCTCATCTTTGCTTCGGTCACTTCCAAGTTTAACACGATGCCATTGCCCGCCAGCCGCCCACCTCGACTTGATATACAGTTGTGTACTTCAACTTGTTGCTTTTGTTGTCTTTCGTTTCACTGCACTTGTTTCAGCAATCCTTCTGTAGATTCCAAATCTAATTTCTGCAGCGTATTTTTAGTTTTCATTTTAGCAATGCATGGAAGTGAACAACCTCAATCCATTTTATCGTAAACTGAGAGATGAAGTTTGAAATAGCATTAAACTAAAAGTTGTTCATGCTCACAGTCGATTTTTATAGCTTGTAAGGGTGGTTTAGCTAAGAATACGAAATTAACCAAGAATAGACTGTTTTCAGAAATCAATCTTTCCAAATTTCTTAATTTCGAAAACTTCTGGAAATTGATTGTTCAAACATTCGAGAGAGTCAGCAGTTATTTTTTAAGTTGTCTGCAGAGCTTTCTTGTACTCTGTTTGACAACAAGATTGCACCCAGTCGCTTGCTATCAACTCTATTGCAAGTCTCTTAACAACTATAAACAGTGGCGTAACTGACGGGGGGCAAGGGGGCGAGCCGCCACCCCTAGCAAGCTAAAGGAAAAAATTGGGTCCCCTTAAGTTGACAGTTTGATGTTTAGTATTCTTTAGTTTGTTGTTTTTTTACGTTTTTCGGGATGTTTTCGTGTTTTTTTATCTAGTATGGACATCCATGACATCCATTGATTCACTATCATCTCTTAATCTTTTTCTGAGTTTTTGCTAGTGGGTCCCCTTCAACTGAGCTTTGCCCCCCTGGCTTAAATCTCTAGTTACGCCACTGACTATAAAGCGATCTTCAGGTGCGAGATGTAATCGGATGGTGCATACTCGCACTGCCCTTTTTTACGTGGAGGGAAGAGTGTAAGGCATGAATGCTATGTGCATTTCATCTTTTCGTATGAACCTGATGGATTTTTAGAAACAACCTGTTGATTTTTGCGATTAATTCTTAGCTCACTATAATTTGCTGTTACCTGAAAACCGCTGGGCTTGGCGCGATCAGCAAAGAAAATGCAAAAAAACACGAAATGTCTCTAATCTGTCCGAAAAGTTGTTTGGAAAAAAGGGACAAACATAATTTTGGTAATGCACTGATGCCGTGAGAAATTTTACTGGAAATACACACTTATGCTGCACGTTTTATTTTCAACTTCTGATGTAAATCCCTAAAAGCCTTTTCGCATACGAGGCCACGCGGGTCACGCGAGGTCATGAGAGGACATGCGAGGCCAGAACAATGGGTGTTTTCTACAAGGCGTTTGTAAATATTCAAATAAAATACTTGCTGAAGTTTAGAGTTGATTTTATGGTCAACTTGTTTATCTGCAGAAGTCTCAGCTGAAGTTTGCGAGAGACAGTTTACAAAAGTTCAGTACGTTCGAAATTAATGTACAAGTGACAAAAATGATATGATTGACAGCTCGTGTAATCTGAAATCGATCAGCGCCAATCTAGTTTCGCGTATGTGAATGTGCGCATAATGTGAATATGTGTGTCATGTGAATGTGTGCATCATGTGAATGTGTGCATCATGTGAATGTGTGCATCATGTGAATGTGTGCATCATGTGAATGTGTGTGTCATGTGAATGTGCGCATCATGTGAATGTGTGCATCATGTGAATGTGTGTGTCAACTGCGTTTTGCGGAAATGCGCACAAACAGCCATTGGCGTAACTAGAGGTTTGAGCCAGGGGGAAAGCTTGGTTGAGGGGGCTCACTGGCCAACCGTAGGGAACCCCCTAGCCAACGCTCAGAAAAAAGTTGAGAAATGATAGCGAATCCGCATGTGGATGTCTACACTAAAACCTGAATTCACAGGAAAACACTACGAAAGACGCAAAAAACAACAACCTACTGAAAACCAAAAATATGCTGAATACCAAAATATAAGCTAACTGGGGGCCCGGTTTTTGCATTTAGCTTCCCCGGGGGCAATTCCCTTCCCTGATACCCCTGTCAGTTACGCCACTGCATATTGCTCAACATCATGGGCTGAAATTATACCACCAGAGGCTCATTGGGCTTAATTGTTTTTCGAAGCCATCGGAAGTCCATTCGTTGTTGTCGTGTTTTGAAAAACTTTGGTAATTGAAAGTTGTGCTCGGTACGCAAGTTCGAAGGTTAAAGTGGGCATGTTCCCCTTTGTGCTTTGTAACAGTTAACATCTTTCCAAAATTTCCGACTCTTCAAAAGTTTTTATTCTCCTGCTCTAGTCCAAAAACCTAGAGTGTGGTTCTGGGTTAAAATATCAAAAAGTACTGTACGCCCGCAGTAAAATTTCACTTGGACTGTGAGTCAAGTCAGTGCTAACATTAGCTTTCCATATACGACAAAATCAAGAGAAATTTTCCAGTTCTGTGGCATGCCGCAGTTGTTTGTAGTGAACTGCACGGTGCTTGGCTTAGTCAAGAACGAGAAATATTACGCCAGTTGCATCGTTTCGTCTGTAGTTACCGATGACCATATACGTAGCCGAAACAAGCAAGGGCTTGGCGACGCTGATCCGACCCAATTAACGTGCGTTCCGCAACGTGCTGACTTCGCACTCGAGCACGCTGCACTTGTTTACTCGAAGCGCGTGCCACGTACGTCACGAATCTGCAATATACTCTTGACAGATTTCAAGCTGATTTTTACTGGTTGGCTTTCGCACGTTGTCATAATTTAGACACGACACCGTTAAATATGCTTGTCAAAATGCGATGAAAATGTGTCCATGCGTTTTAGGTCGATTAGACTGCTGACTTACTGATTATCATCTGCTACCAACACACACCGTACTTCACTGATCTGTGAAGATTGCTTTAAGATCTTATGCAGAGCACACGTACTTATTGTTTTTGATTGTTTTCTTGGCCAAACACTGTTGTGATAACTTAGTGAATGTAAAGCTTGCGGAGGGTTAGGCTGAATCTGAATCATTGAAGTAATATGCGCTTCATCTATTTTTAGAGCAACGGATGAAAGAATGTAGATCCAGTGATTTCTAAAACTTTGCCTTAAAACAGCAATGCGGTTTGTCTTGAAGCAGAAAATGGAACTGATAGATAATTTGTGAATGTATTTTTTTCGAAGTTGTAAAATGTGGAGTTGCTGCATTTCTGCCTGAACGGAGCAAAGCGTCATTTTCACAGCCTCGAGCTCGATGTTTATGCCTCCCGGAAGAAGTAGACTTTTCGAATCAGTTCTTTCACGCAAGCAGCAAATGTATAGGCGTAGTCAGGGGGCCATTCCCCTTCAATTTTTAGCGTATCTCGTCAATTTGAGTTTTGAGAAGGGGCGTTCCAAACAAAGGTACTGTTGTTCGCCTAAATTCAAACATTTCGTACCGCCCAAATTTTTGGTTTCCCCCAAAATGTTGGGCTGGCTACGCCACTGAACATATGGTACGGCAGTTTCCGAATAAGCAAGAACCCTTGACTCATCAAAGTGCTCATCGACCCCGGAGCAGGTGCGCTTCTCTCGCATGTGATAAAAACGATTATTTCTGGGTTTTTGTTATTCACATTTTTTGCCAGCTTCTCTCTCGCACCAACACTCCGCGCAGCAAAACACGAAGCCCAGAGCAAAAGAAACCATCGCATCCTTCCTGCTCGTGACCTTCGCAGGCAATCCACTCGACATAAGCGCACTGCAACGCCCTGTCGCTTTTGATCCTTACTGCTTTTTGGCGAAGCTCTCTTCAGATTGTTTCGTGGCTTGCTCGGATAACAGCATTCTCAACTTACCACAAGAGCAAGGAAACGTGTGCTGAACCTGTTTGCGAAGTGTCAAAACACAACTTGGATGAACTGCACCAAGTTCATTGTCGCCGGTTCTGGAACGGTTTGCTTTCTCTTTCATCCATTTCTTTAGACACGTTTCAATTTCGAAGATATAAAAGGGGGGTAGAAACAAAACTCGCCAAAGGTACCTTACAAAAGTCTACAGTTTTCAAACCACGTTCTCTAACTCACCTGCCAATCACGAGCGCTTCGGTGAGTTCACGTGCCAAAAACTGTTGCAAAGTACCGGTAGCACTCTTGCAGCCACGTTTCACTGATCAACCGCCATCGTCACTGTAATCTCTGGTCAGCGGACCGTGCAAGGGTGCAGCGACGACGTTCGCTGACCCGGTCTCCCTTGTGAAGTGAAAGAAGAATTATGCAACACAAACGCCACGTAGCAAAAGAAAAAAGAGTTATTTGCCGACTTTAGCCCACCATCTTTCTTTTAAGCATGTTACTTGCACCGAAAACGAAGGCAGAAGGGCTGTTTCAAATGTTTGTTTCCTGAGACTAACGATAAATCAACAATCACACCAAAAACGTTGTTGCAGTCATGCCAAAAATTAAAAAAATCTGAAAATAAGTTTTGAATTTGAATGGCATCAGTTTAATTTAAATCGATCAAAATGCACAAGTGAGCGATGCACAATACCAATGAGCTATATTTTTCCATTTACCTGACACTGTTAAGTAAAAATCATTGATCATTTTTGGTAGAAAATGTATTAATGTAACGTAGTTGTATTCGCTCAAACATAAGATTTCTTTTTTGTTGATTCGACAAATGTGTTTCTCAACAAATAACAATTCAATCAGGTAGGCCTATTACTTTGGCCCTTAGCCTACCCTACATTCTCGTTCCTACTTTGATGACGACAGTGAAACCACGATTTTTATCTTTGTGCGCTTCTTTCGCTACAAGACAAATACATTCCAAGCTTTCGCAGCTTACATGATACTTGTTTTTCTTTTCATGATCAATGAACTTTTCTGAAAGCGAAGAAAATTCCTGAAAACTAAATAGAGAAAACCTTAAGTCTGATATCGTGCTTACAAAAACAATTGATTCAAACACCTGACCAGCCGACATCACACTTGGTATCCCGTTTATTATGACATGTTTCTTGGATGAAAAACTTCAATCGCTCACAGATGGTTTTTACATCGTCTCTCATACTTTTTGGAAAGAAACAGATCAAGCTTGTTTCTGCTAGAAAAGAAAGAGCCAAAAAGTGTTGTACATTGCAAGTATTTTACCAAGACATAGCAATATACTCTTAAAACTTTGCGCAATACAGGCAAAGATTATGCTGTTGTTCTCTAGTTATCAAGTGCGCTTAAACTATTCCCACAAAATAGTGTTCAGAAGCTTGAAAGGATATCGATTCGAAAATGTTCTAATTCGGGAGTTGGAGACATTTTAAGAAGTCCATGCAATTGCGCTTTTCACGCTGTGGTGATCACTGAAGCGTGCAAAAGCTTTCAAGCGTCACTGCACCTTGATTTGCCGGTGGTTTGTTGTGGCAAAGAATAAAGTTCAATTACATTTTTTTCAGATGTTTGTTGTGATTGTTGTGAATCGTATTGAACAACAAACGCACCGAATTCAAAATCGTGAAGTTCAAAGGAACATTCTGTAATAACGGTAAGAGGCTGTAGCTGGCTGCGTCCAGGCAAAAAAACGAGTCGATATGTAAGGTCCATCTGCATACAGCAATGGCATATAAGTTGAGAATATCTTGTTTCCGGAATCTACATCTGCTTTTCCTTGTGAGCCATTCACTACGTTGGCTGAGGCTTTGATGGAAAGGCGCCGCAACGTTGTCGCGTATTGACTTTTGGATTAGTGGTTGTGGGACTACAGTACAAAAGATGCTGTGCATGCACATGCACAACCACGAAATAAATGTTCATGATATCTCTAGCAGGGTCTCCAAACTACGGCCCACAGGCCAAATCTGGCCCGCGAAGCATGTCATCCCGCAAAGACACTTCATCAATAATGAAAACACAATGTAATTGCGAAAAATTTGTTGACGTGGGAGGATGTAACATACCCGGCAACAATGCCATCACGTAAGACGGCCAATTGAATGTCGGTTGGTTAAAAATTACTGCACTGCAGGCTGGCCTAGCTTAGCTGATCTGATATGTTGCCACAATCTGAGGTCTTTCTTAATATCGGGTGCATCCCATCCCCACGTGAAACCAGATTTTCCCATCATGCTAAAATCAAAAAAGCAATTACGCCATTCTTTGTATCTTTATTAATAAACAACCTTCATGCTTTGACCTTCTTTCTTTTGGACTGGGAGTTCATTTTCGGCCCTCCAACTGTTGTGCAACAACGTTTGCGGCTCCCGGACAAAATATTTGTAGATATCTGCTATATAGGGTCTCGTGGACTTCCATGAGCTGTATAGCTTGCATTTCCTTACCCTGAGTTCGGTGGTTAAGAGAGAGAAATTTGACAAACAATCACCACTTGTTTTTCATATTTGTCTCTTTCGACTTCTTATCCAAAACGAATCCAAAATAACTTTGTTTTCAATTTTTTTATGGTTCTGCACCAAGAGTGAGATCATACTAGAACAGGTGTCGACAACCTATGGCGCGCTTGCCACACTTGGCACGCCAAGCAATTTCCAATGGCACGCAGAAGCTCCAAGTTTCACATATCGATTTTGTTACGATTCACAAAGAAGGTATACTGACCTTGACTTGCATGAAAATACGTATGCTGTTGGCACACTGAGTGATTTGAAGCGGCGCACAATTATAGCAAAAGATTGCCGATCCCTGTGCTGGAGCATAAAAATATCGTTTTAAAAACTCTAAGATGGCTTAATTAGGCGATGACTTTAAGTTGCTCAAATGACTCCAGTAAATGAGAATCAAAACAATTTTGTAGGACAAACCTATTTCGTTTGGTGTCGAACTTTTCCACCATGGGTGAGTTTCAACAGACGCTTACTCGGTCAACCGTGAAGATCGTTATGCTAGGAACAGGGGCGTAACGACGGGGGAGCAAGGGGGCACAATTCCCTTGACGCCGGATCATTATTGGGGCGCCGAATCAATGCGGGTGGCGCCAAATCTCTTCTGGGGGCGCCGAAAAGTCCCACCAATTTCACAAGTACTTTCTTCAATATAGTAAAATTCCTTCCGAAAGACCTCAGTTTCGAACATGGGGGCGCCAAACTTGCTTCTTGCCCCGGGCGCCATCTAACCTCGTTACGTCCCCCTGGCTAGGAAACCAACAATCTTTCTTTAAAAGTTCTAAACTTAATTGCGACAAGTATGCGAACATGAGAGAGAGAGAGAAAAGTAGAGAAAAAAGTATAGAGAAGAAGGACCCTTGAGTGTTTTGAGTAGAAACAGAGGTACCTATGGTGGAATTTGCATGGCTGATGAGTAAAAAGTTAGCGACATGGAAAAAGGAAGACCGATGATTTGATATTTTTAAAAACATTTTGCTTCTTGCGAAAAATGTCCGACAAAGAATTCTGTTTGACACAAAGATGAAGATTCCGGTTTCACGGAACAGTCAAGCCTTTCACTACCTTTCATTACTTTTACCTTCAAATGCTCAAGAAGAGAAACTCCGAGGAAATAATTTAGATAAATTCAAAGTGAAACATGACGTCTGCTACACACACGAAACAAATAAAGAAGTTGGTTTATTTAAAATCTGCTTTAAATTGTTAAACTTTTGAAAACTCAATGCACATTAAACTGCACTTCTCGAATAAGTTATACAGCAGCACCTAAAGGAGAAAACCTGTTTTGTCGGCACGTCGCAAAACAGGCGCCGCATTGTTTATAAATTACGAAACGACCGGAGCTTTTGTGAACATGAAACGCTGCGCATAGTTTCACAAAAAGCAAACTACTTTTTCGATGAAAAAGTGTTACAGGCGCATCGCTTAATGCTAATTTATATTTTGATATTTTAGTGAAGAGAATTCCTTCCTAAATTTCATCACACTGTCTTACTGGGTCTCGAACCGTGATCCACAGTGTGTGTGAAAGAAGAGATGAGCTTTTGCTCAACGGAATTAATTTAGCTTATAATTGCATTTTCTAATAATTGTAAACGTGGATTAAACAAAAAAGTATTTAGTGGCAGCGACGCTTAAACAGTTCACACAAGCAGCGAACGAACGAGAAAGCTCAACTTTCATCTCACGACGCAATGCTTCCGCAACAAAAAGATTTAACGGAAATAACAGAAGATCAACATCAATTTTTCTGCAAATATGTATATATCAAAAAGCAGAAGATTGTTGAGCAAGAACCATTTCAGGCATTTTAAAATCAAAACTGCCTTAGTTTGGTCATGTTCGCTACTTTAAAAGTGCAAATGAAGCATGCAAGCAATTTTGAAAAGCTTTGCATTGATTGCGGTCAAGCGAAAGGAACACATAAAAGAACAGGTTATCATCTGATGAAAATCCGACAGTTCTAAACTTGAACCATGACACACATTTGAAGGCTTAGGCACTCGTGAAATAACAACAGTTGTTTCAAGCTTTGAGAGTTATCCAAAACTTAAATTTCAAAATCGTACGAATCCAACACTGGCCTGTCTTGGTTCCGTTACGGTTTTCATGAACCCAGGAGGGCTGGTAAAAAAAAGCTTTGAAAAATCCTATAAAGTTGCCACTTCTTTGACCTTTCAAAGGAGAGCGCGGAAGCAGCATTATGACGTTAAATGGCTAAAAAGCAACGCAGCGCTGCATTAAACCAACAAATTAGGTAACAACTACAGAGTTCAAGACACATCAAGGCAAAAGTTTAATAAATTTCATTATCAAAGCAGCATTGGGTGAAAACCTTCAAGCTGAGCTTAAAAAACAAGACGTTGGTGANATCATNAGTACATCACGCGGATTGGCCAAAGAGCAGGAAAAATAAGCCTCGATTTGATTTCAGGCATTACGAAGCGTCTTGTACTTAAAAGGTTGACTGTGGAAAAGAGATTTTCAACTCTTTGTCACATGATCAAACATTATGCAACTGTGTGTGATTCACACAATTTCCATTCAGACATTCAGCCCAGCGAAAAACACAAAAAACAAAGAGGGTTGTAAAAGCAAACCAACAAAGTATGGCTCTGTTCGTCATCAATATAAAACGCGTAGGATTGCGCAGGAACATTTTCATTTTCTATATTTGCTTCAATCATCTAGGATTTCATGAAGCTTAATGCATTCCGACGTTAAAGGGTGAACTTTTTTGCAAAGATACGCTGACAGTAATGCTCGATAAACTTACTTGATCATGTTGTAAATTATCACAGTATATTATTTTGGATTGAACTTACGATGTAATAATCTTTAAATATGAAAGTAATCTACTGCAACATCTTGGAAACGAAACAGCTTGGAGCTGATAAAAGCAGTAAGAAACTATCACCGCCTGTTTGCAACACAACGATTCACAAAACGCAACCTGAATTGACAAACCCTCCAGAAACGAACTGGAAATCGTCAAGAAGGTTAAAAATTTCACCATTTAAATGTTTTAAGAAAATTTTTTATCAGTTCGTTTGCATCAACAAAATTAAGTTCTTGTCAAACTTATATCATCAGGTAATAGACTTGGTTCAGGTTTCGTTAAAATATCAAATAAAGTGAAGCAAACTTTTTTCGCTGAACTTTGAAAGAAATGCATAAATAAATACGCTCTGATGAAAACGATTCCAATAAAATGAAAAACAACGCAAATCTAATAGAATTTCCATCATAGCATCGCTGGATCCTCCCCCAACTCTGTCGCTAGCCTTGACCTTCCATAAAAGGTTCCTGTCTCGGCGCTCTGCTCTTCGTGACGAGTTCACTGGTACTTTTACAGTGTCAGGTGTGCTACAGGCAACTGCAACGGTTGATTTTGAGGTCAGGCATATCGCTGTACACGATATTTTGCTGTTCATCGTAATGGATCATGCTGATTGGCACCATCTCCTGGGCATGGCAGCAGTTGTTTGGTTGCGAATTGCCTGGAGGTGACAGGTTGGCATGCCTTTCGAATTTTGCCCTTGTCGTGCTCAGCAGCGTCGATGTACATTCTCCTGCACAGTGTCGGGCATTAAACCGCTTGGGAACAATGATCCAATTCCAACCAATGTTCTCGAAGTTGATTTCGTAATCATATCGGCAGCACCGGGACTCGTCGGAGTCTGCCTGGCAAACCAAGTTGTTACGACTGCTTCGTTTTCGTCGGCGACGGGAAGCGACGAGATCCAACTCCAGAAACGGAATCTGTAAGTCAGCAAGCATTTGGTTTGTCCCTCCTGCAATTTAACCGGGGCCGACAAACATGAGAGCAGTGTTAAGATTGTCTTTGTGAGCTGAGACACAGAGAAAGAGACTCAAGCTATACTATCATCTGTTTAATGATCACTTTTTTCTAAACAGATTTATGCTTCGTTGGAAAATATTAATTTGGACCTTGTTCTTATGGTATAAACACCAACTTGGACTTTGACTACTGAACTTCGCTCTGCTGACTGCGGTCAGCAGAGTGGAACCGTTACGCTTCGTGCAGCGCTTTTGCGCAGAAGAATAAGTTGCACTTGCAAAGGTGATGAGTCTCAGTGAATTCCTGAAACCCGTTGAGGCAAAAGCGGTGCAAATTAACCACTGGCAACAAAGTCAATGATATCTGATTTTAGCAAAAAGGTTCAAATAGCATGGAAAATCTCGGAACCTATATTAAAGAAGTTGTTCGATACGATCATAACATTTATGTTTTGAAGCTTTCATAGCAAGAATGACTTTGTGCTCATTGAATAGCTACCTGTTCTGGATGTGTTACATCAGTCGCAATCAAGCCGGGAATTCCCACTGAGAAGATGTTGATGCCATGGTTTTTAAATGGATACTTCATCCAAATTCTCACGAGGTCAGTGATAGAAATTTTTCTCCAGCTAGACCAATCTCTGTGAGTCGTCAAAGGCCGGGTTTTCATCCAAAATCGCTGTGGAGCTTCGTTGGGGAACAAGGGAGGCTCATATTTTTCGATTTCTACGAGCGCCCGCCCAGACGAGGAGTTTGTCGACCTCACGTAAAACCACAAATCTGCCGAAGCAACGTCAAATTCCATGTCGTTCCTGGAGAATTGGAAGTAGCAGCAGGGTCCCGGAACATGGGAGCGATTGAACGGAACTGAAAAAAAAGAGCAAACAAAGTTTAGTTGCTTGGCCTCTTTACTGTTGAATGGAGAGCAGTACCCAACCGAACACCCTGAGATATCGTGTGAAATTAGCGAATTAATGCTGTCTGAATCACTTGTACATTTTTGGGTGCTATTCAACGAAGATTTCTTCTAACTTCCTAATGTTTGTTAAGTTGTTTGTGACGAGTTCTGACAGCATTTCATCGTAACATCCAATATGAGAATTGCCTCGAGTCCATCTGACGGCCGGAAGGTTGAAACAACGAGTAAACTACAGGAAGCGACGCAGGTAAAGAGAGAGCTGGCTTTGGTAACTAGTTTTCAAAAGCATGAGTTTGAAAGTATTGTAGTAACTTATCAAAGCAAATCACCATCACGACTGATAAACCAGGACACCCAAAACCCTTAATTTGTCCAACCGAGCACCCATCGACGTTTTGTTGGTCTTCTCTGAAGTTTTTGAACAAATTGCCACAGTAAGCTGCTACTGTGTTTTCAGTTTTCTATTCGCTTTCAAATAATTTAGTGTCTTTCGCGGTCAATGCACTTGCTCTTAGGACATCACCGTGTTGACTTAGAATATATTTTTCAATCCACGAATGGCTCACAAAGAGAAAACGTATTGCAGTTCTTTTTTGAATTGCAGTTAATCACCGAACATTGCTGCAGAAACTCGACAAGGACCACCTTGATCTCACGTAAATAAAAAGCATGACAAATCCAATCATTGCAAGCAGGATTCTTTATTCATGTAGTGGATGAATTTTTTTTATATCCTTGGCGCAACTGCCCTGCTGCTTTCTGCGACATTACCTTTTACGAAAAGCGAAGAACAACATCAAACCTGGAAGTTCATGAACTACATGTTTCAGATGTTGGGAGCAACCAGTATTTTCGCTGGAAAGTTTTGCTATATCGAACTTTGATAGTGGTTGAACTAAATATTCCGATAAAATCATACAGTTTGTTGCTGTTGACGACTATAGGTATTCGAAATTACAATTTGTGAATGTCTGGTGTTTGTCACCACTTTATTAGGTGGATGCCGCACAACTGAATATACACATCTCTACCTTGTTCACAACCTCTGTCGCTCAGTTAATTGATTCTTTAGCTACCTGTCAAATTCCTAATTAAATCAGCAAATGCTTCGCTGAACTGAGTTTATTTCATGACAAACAAGGTTTCCACAGCAGCTCAAAATACCACTTACTTTGAAATAATTCCGTTCTGATGCAGAGCCACCAACGTATATTGAATGCTTAATACATGCTGTTTAGTTCTGGAAGGTAAAATCTTATTTTGCTTCAAGCATTAGAGAGACATCATGAAAAACGTTTTTTGCAAATCTGATCAACTACGCGGCGCCCGATGCTCTTGTCAAGCTCTCTCGCATAAGGTGACCTTTAGTCCAAGCTTCATTTTGACGATAATACTGTGCAGGCTTTTCCTACCAAATATTTCCTTCACAGAGTATCTTGCTACAAACGTCCTGAGATTTTCTGCAATAAAAGCAAGCTGCGCAATTCATTTTGTGATTGTGTTTCATATTTTGCAGTAGCGTTTCGTAGGTGTACATTTCAAACAATTTTTTATCTTTATGTGTCAATTGCTTTTTTCGTAAGAACCATAGGACTGACAGACGTGCCAGCAAAATGCTTTTTGTGAACCATTTCTGTTTCATTCAAAAACTGGATCTTCAAATGTAAAAAGTAATTTAGAATTTGAACATTTTTTGTTTCTGTGCTATCGATACTATGATTTTTGCTTCTTGCGTATGATCTTATTTCAATCGATTGGAAGACATTTCGTATTTTGCTACTGTACATTGAATTTTATTGAGTCACATCTTTTCAATCTAGTAAACTTGAACTAGGGGAAGCAGTTTCATGTTTAAAACCAAAGCTGCTCTGTTTTGCGTTGAAACGCAAATCTTGTTCACACAATGCGTTGTGGCGCACCAGCTGGGAAAACAAGGTTGTATGTAAACGGTTGTAGAGATCGTTTTGTGCGGAGACCTATGGCTTGAGCAGGCTTTACCCTGGAAATATAAGATCAATCTTTCAGAAGCTTGGATTTTGCAACGAAAGGCAAGTGAAATCAAAGTAAAACTCGATATTTCATTGAGAAACACTTTTGCCCAACCATCTTGTTACGTTATTAAGATTATAAATACGTTTCCGTGCTCCACATCACAGCGGCATGTTGTAAATGTTTCTCATTAAGAAGTTGTGGTTTCAGAAGCACACCTTCGTCAAGTTCGATTGCTTCGCCCGTGGCACTGTGATGCACACCAAGTCATGACACAATGCGCTTTCTGTACTTTGATAGAGAAAGTTGTTGGTAAGCACTTGAAATTCGCTGTAACATATAATCTAAAGCTATGAGAGTAACATGCTTTGTTCAAGGCATACGCAGGCAAGATTTAAAAAAAGAATAAAGATGCTTAAAGAAAAACAACTGTTTTTTGTTCTAATGCATTTCAGCGATAAGTGGCTTCAACCCTTTTCTTCCTCAGCTTTGTCAGCAAAACACAACTTATTGTCAAATGTATCCGATGTCATTCGCGCTATGGTCAAGTTTGCAGAGATCACCAGCAGTTAAAGAAAGCACCAAGCCAGGGACGCCGGAGCAGTGTTAGGGCAGGGGGGGCAGGAAAAGACTTGAGGGCAGTGGAAACTTGTAAAAAGCAAAAAGTCGTTACCAATATACTTGTCTCCGATCAGCAACAATGTCCACCTCAGAAATAGTAACAGATTTGTGGAAAATTGCTGTGAATTTTCTGAGAGGGACAAATGGCTACAATAAATTTGTTTTTAGCCGATATTGATAAACCTTGAAATGATACTGTCATGAAAAGGCACCTCTGCCCCCGTTGCCCCTTTTCAAAAGGCGGGTCAGTGCCCCCACTCTCCGGCGTTCCTGTATCAAACTCTGAAAAGTCACGTGGACACAGAAACCCAGTGATTTGAATACTCATAGCCTGTGTTTGACTGATGAATGCGATGCGCAGTGACAGGGCCGGCCTCAAGCCGATGCAACCGATGCAGCTACATTGGGCCCCGCGCCATGGTGTTTGGGTAGATTGTTCATTTTTGCCAGATACACCTTGCGCTTGAGAATTCAGTAGAAACGCCATATAAATTTCATTGTT
>JGI24159J19872_10001539_pt1 | contig 25652 bp, 26 predicted proteins | sample Ectturendosymbi4_FD_19872 | JGI IMG/M metagenome (IMG submission 19872)
TGGGGTTTGCGTGGCAGGGTCATGGGGTTTGCGTGGTAGGGTCATGGGGTTTGCGTGGTAGGGTCATGGGGTTTGTGTGGTGGGGTCATGGGGTTTGCGTGGTGGGGTCGTGGCGTCAGCGTTGAGACGAGAACCGCTCCGTCTCACGGAAATGACGTACAGCTTGAGTTGACAGACGTTTCCCGAAAGTCTAAAACATATTCAGTCACTGTCGTAGCTCTTTTTACAACAACCTGTTTTAAAAAGGGGGTGGGGGTGCCAAAGTTTTTCCAGCTTGCTGTGACAACGATTTGAACTGCGAAAACGTTCATTCAATAATGTTTGCGGGTTTTTTGATCGTTGCTCCAAGCTTTGAAAAGGCAGTGAAATGTTCCTAAGGGCTTAAAGCAAATGCATTTCTTTGGCACAGGCTTTTTTCCTCTTTTGTTCAGGTCAACAGTGTCTGCTTTCTTCACAGATGGATTCTGCTCCAAGCAACGCGTTCGTGTCGAAGGCTCCGGGTTCGAATCCAGGGAACCTCCCGGGCTTTAACGCAGTTCAGGATTTCCCTGGAAATGTGTCAGGCAACAACCGCATCGGGCTCGGCAACCCCAACAACGCTATGTCGAGCCCAGCTGGCTCCGGTATTTTGCCCCCGAATCCGGGATTAAGTGACGTTGGTGTGGGCCTGGGGTCCAGCTTGGGGGGTAACCTCGGGGGTAACGTGGGTCCAGTCGGAAGCAGTCAACTAATGGGAGGAACGGGGGGGTTCGGTTCCAGCATTGGCCAGGGTCTGGGGGCCCAGTTCGGGAGTGCTAGTGCTGCAAACAGCCTTGGCCTGTCCAACATGCCCTCATCGTCTGCATCAGGCTTCGGTTCGTCGCAATTCGGAATCGGAGGATCTCAGTTAACATCAGGTAGTAACCGCCGATTGTGACGTAACATTATCAGGTAGTAACCGTTGATTGTGATGCAATATCAGGTAGTAACCGTTGATTGTGACGTAATATTATCTGGGAGAAACCGTTGGTTGTGACGTAACATCAGGTAGTAACCGTTGATTGTGACGTAATATTATCTGGGAGAAACCGTTGGTTGTGACGTAACATCAGGTAGTAACCGTTGATTGTGACGTAACATCAGGTAGTAACCGTTGGTTGTGACGTAGCATCAGGTAGTAACCGTTGATTGTTACGTAACATTATCTGGGAGTAACCGTTGATTGTGACGTAATACATAACATTATCTGGAAGTAACGTAATTGTAACCAATACGTAGCCAGGGGGATCCGAGGCCTTGTCCCCCTGGTTTGAAGACAAATGTATCAAAATAAGAAAAAATCAGTTTTTTTTTCGATTCTGAAAACAATGGATGACCTTTTTGCTCATGTTTTCTTTCAGTTAAATTTTTACCAAATTCTGTGATTCCAACTTTTTCTTCTCCAGTGGAAAATCGTGGCTACGCCGTTGATTGTGACGTGACAACCGCGGTCGCTTTTGGCGTTTCAATGCGTGAATAATTAGTCACGTTTTATTCATGAACAAAGTTATGAACAAGATTTGTAACTGAAACAAAAGGCAAAACCTAATCGCTGTGTGAATGCAAGAGGTGATTTGTAAACAATGCAGGGAGTTTAAACGTTCGTCGCAGCTCCTTTCGCGAAGCCATTGTGACGTTGAACAAAGGCTTTCTCGTTCGGACCCCCCGGCTGAGGAGCGCCACCTATCGCGTGTTTTGTTGCTGGCTGGATTAATGGAGTAACTCAGCCGCGTAGTGATAACGAACTTACATGCCATGCTGTTTGTACCCCCCAACTTTTGTCAAGACCCCTCTACTCGCTGAACGACGTGCTTCACTGACTCCGCGAAGCCTTAACTACAATAATCATTTTCCGGTCATGCTAAGCATTGGTGCTTTGTAACGTCACAAAATGTTGAAACAATGCTGAGCATTGGTGCTTTGTAACGTCACAAAATGTTGAAACAGAAATTCGATTTATTTGTAATGTTGGTTTACCTATTCAAGAGTCGTCGTACGAATTAAACTGATGTTGACCCCAACTATTTGTTTAATTTTTGTTACCCTGCTTCCTTCCTGTTCACGCCGCGACTCGCATTCCCAGGCTTCCCTTCGAACCCCCTGCTCTCCAGTCTCGGTAACCTGGGGGGAATGACGGCGAACGACGCGTTCTCGAATAAATTCGACCCTCTGGCCAATCAGAAGCCGGACCCGTTCAGAAGCAAAATCCCCGACCTTTTCCCGCAGTCGAAGACCGGCTTGTCCACTGCAGGTAACGAGTTGTCGAGTATGTGGCGAGTTGTTGCGCCTCTGCGAGAAGCCTGTTTCGCACAACCCGTGAACCGATAAAAATGAAAGTGCGTTTTAATGGCTCTGGTTTCTCATCTCTATTGTTTGAAAATACTTTCCAATGCGCAGCCTTTGGCCCACCTTAACTCCCTTATTCGTCCTCCCCAAACCCCACCTTTTGTCCACTCCAACCCCTCGTTTTGCCCACCTCAACCCCCCTATTCATCTACCCGAAACCCCACATTCTGTCCACCACAACCCCCCTATTCGTCCACCCCAACTCCCACCTTTTTCCACCCCAACCCCCACTTTGCCACCTTTATCCCATTTTTCGTCAATCCCCACCCCTCCCAACACCATCAAACACTTTATACCCGAACTTTGTTTTTCTTATTATGACGTTCGCATTTTTCAGTTGGGCCCCCAACCGGCGTCGGCGGCCTGGGCCCAACCATAGGCGCTGGAGGAGGTCTGGACATGTTTGGCCAAAAGAAGCCAGGAATGGCGTCACTGGGCGCCGCGGCCCAGCAAGCGTTCCAGCAAGCCGGGAACAAGCCTTCGAAGCAGTCGACCAGTAAGGCAGTGTTTAAATCGATGCTTTGCAAACCAACCCACACATGGCACTCGTGACACTCCACCACTTCCTGACAGTAAACTTCGCCGCTTTATTGCTACTTCCTGCCCCGTGTAGTTTTTGTTGAAATGATTCAAGCATTATGCTTCGTTGTCTGCACTTATGTGTCGGGCAGTCCTGTGTTTTGTTCTTCCACTTAAAGCGAAGCGGTCGCATTTTTTAAAAACGTGCATGTTTGTTGTTGCCTGGCAACACAGCTCAGGCAGTGAGGCCATCCATCGTTGGACGGTTGTTGTTCGAACTGTTTTTTTTTTCACTGAGACATTTCGGTCACTTGTCTGACAGTTGTATTAAAACTTGTCGCAGCAGCGCCCATTAGCTTATATTTTCAGGCATTCTGACCGAAATGACTAAATTCTTTGGTCATTACAAAAATATTTCGGTCTATGACGGAAAAAAACATATTCAAACTGAGAGACTCACCCTCGTCCTGTTTCCTGCAGTGACTGACTTGTCGCAAGTCTGGCCTGAGGTCAACCAACAGTTCAACAAGGACATAGAGGACGAAGCGAACAGCTACTTCCAGCGGATCTACAACCAACCCCCTCATCCAACCCTCTCTGTTGATGAAGTAGGTGTCGACTGGATTTTTGCATCTCTTTATCATGATCTTGCGGTTTGAAGGTTTTCTTTTAATTCATGAAATTACAATAAAGCTCCATTCTGAAATACTTTGTTTATTTATTTGAAAAGGCGTGGTGGAATGTCTTTAGGTTCAAAGCCTTGCAACCACGACAATCCATAGAAGGGCGGGATTTCTAGTGTTTCTGTCAACAAGTTTCGTGTCGTGCCATCTACTGCTCAAGCCTGTTGTTGCTGTGTCGATTTGGGAGTTTCATTTTATTGCTATTATTATTTTTTTGATCGTTATAAGATTCTGGATCTGCTGCAAAAGTTCAAAGATTCAAACGATAAGAAGGAGAAGGAGGTCTTCAACTGCATGATTCGAAACTTGTTCGAAGAGTACAGATTCTTCCCACAGGTTGGTATTCTTCACGTCTGAGTGGAGATAACAACTGGTTCACCCGCGTCTCTCCACCTGTGAAGCTTTTATGGCATTCCGGTCAAATCAGTTTGGGTATGATTGGAAGACATCAGAAAGTCTTGTTTTTGTTGTTTCGATTTGGCGACTGCTGACAAATTTTAAGAGATGCCAAATTATTTTATTCGAATTTGTAACAAAAACCCATGTTTGCTTTAAAAATGATGTAGATTATTATTAGCTGTGTAGATTTTGCAAAACAAGATTTTGATCGCAAATCTTGAGATTTTACTTTGTTCTGAACGACCGATGGAAATTTCAAGAGTCCCTTCCACTTCCTCAAAACGCGTTTGCAGTGACTAACTGAGGAGGGGGGGGCAGTTGTATTGCGCTGTCTCGAACGATACTGACATGACGTCACATGCAGATTCTCTTCTTCAGCGAAGCTGGTATTTTTGTCTGATCCATTATTATGTCAAGTAACAAGTGGCTTGTGGTTTCAAACGTAACGTCAGCTTTTTTCACAAGACACCTTATTCTTCGTTGCGAACGATTCCCGCCTTGCGCCTTTTATGTCTGGTCACGTGGTCGGTCAAGCATCACACTGACTTGGTCCACCCCTCACCCCCCTGGGGTTTGTATTTGCAGTACCCCGACAAGGAGCTCCACATCACTGCGTGTCTGTTCGGCGGGATCATCGACAGGACCCTGGTCACTTACCTCGGTGAGTGCCCCCCTTTCATTGCCGCCATCTTTCTGAGTGTGTACTGTGCAGAGACGAAAACGTCTGCTTCATATTTTTGTGGTGACGTCATTAGGGCAGTTACGTCAGAGGGAGGAGTTGTCCTCTGTGCTGCTGCTGTGCGTAATTCCAAGTTCAATTTCAGGTCCGTCAAAGAAGTTTGACCATTGCGGAGATTGTACGTTTTGTGTTCCGGCAGCGTTGAATGATGCGCCACTACGTCACAAACCTTGTGTCACGCGCCACTTCACATTCGTCTGTTATTTTTATGGCCCCACTAACATGGATGACATCGTAAAAGCGAACGGCTGGTTCTTGAGGAGTGTGAGAGTTGAAAAAACTGTCGCGACATTAATTGGCCTCGTGGAGAAGATGTAGACTTTCTGGCAGCAAAGTCTCGTGACGTAACGACCACAAATGCACAATAAACCTTTGCGCGATGAAGTATACTTTCTTATTACCTTTTCTTATTACACACTTAACAAAAGTAACGAAAGCTCCTCTTCGTAGTAGTCCTTGTCCATTTACTGCTCCGCGATGCGATATGGCTTTGATAAGGTTGAAAGTCGGTTGTGTGTGGGGGGTAGGGACTTGTGTGGGAGGGGCTGGATCTTGATCATAACTGCAGCGAAATGGGAACCATTTAAATTCCGTGGAACAGAACACACGAACACGTTGAGTGTGTAGCATCTTCAACGAGCTGCAAGCACAGAGCTTGGTTGGTAAATTTCAGTTCCTCTGTATGCGACACACCTGGCATTGCGTCACTGTGTTTTGCACGTGTGCGACGTGTTGCAATGGCACGTGTTTTGTGACTAGCGTGTAGTTTTCGTACTTTGCTTTGCATGTGTTTCTTGGTATGTATTCCCATTCCTGCCTGTTTTTTATTCGCTGAGATCTTTCGATCGATTTCTTGCTGAGACATTTCGGTCATTTGTCTCACAGTTGTATTAAGACTCACCATAACAGTGTTCATTAGCCTATATTTTCAGGCATTCAGACCGAAATGACTTAATTTTTTTCGGTCATCTCAAAAACATTTCGGCCTATGACCAAAAAAACAGGTTCCAGACCAGCGGGGCGACTTGTTGACGCCCCTAGTTAAAATGTGAAGCAAATGATGGGTCCGAGCGTCTGCACCACATCTTATATTTACACCTCCCCCACACAGCTCTTGGCATCGCATTGCGCTACGTGCTCGAAGCGCTGCGCAAGGACCTCAACACAAAGATGTATTACTTCGGAATCGCCGCTTTGGATCGCTTTCGCACGAAACTGAAGGACTACCCACAGTATTGCATGCACATTACTACTATCAAGCACTTCAAGGAGTTCCCTATTCACCTGGTTGAGGTAGGAAGTCGGTTGTCGTTGGAGACGGCGTTAAGTAAATATCAGTGTTGCAAGACGTCGTTCGGAAAGAGCAGTGTTACCGGTACATTTTTGGGGGGTGCGAAAGATTTTTGTCCGAATTTCCAACTGTATGTGTATATCCTCCCACAGAAGTTGTTTTGGGGTGACCTCCAAAAAAAGGTCTCCGTGTAATTCTCCCATGTTGGACGCCAATTTTTTTAAGTAAGACAACGTTGAGCGCCATTTTAATCCGTATTTTCAGGTAGTTATGCCCAGAATTTCAGGTATTTTGCGAACGTTTTCATATATTTCGCCCAGATTTTCAGGGATTTTGCCCGGATTTTCGACAAATAAAAACTTTCGGGGGTGCGGTTGCAGCCCTGCCTCCTGCACCACTGGTTGCCGGTTACAATTTTCGTTTGGCAATAATTTCACTGTGGAATCTTCTTAACGCATGGGACCATCCACTTACGGCGTAGGAGCCCATAGTAAGCTGCCCTGGTACGAGCTGGCTTGCCGCTCAGCTGTAATGCCAGCCATTGTTAGCAATTACTTTCCTGTATTAAACGGAAGACTTACAGTATTAGTGAATGTCATTATTTGCGATCCAGTTATTCTTTTCTGCATTTAGGATGAGAAGGAATTAGGGAATTAATTATGCTAAACGCATATGATGAGTTACAGTAGATTGTTCGACTTAAGAAAAATGAAACATTACGCACTTCCAGCCTTTTAGTGGAGTTGTTGTTCTATCTATAGTTTGATTTAATTGCAGGTTGTAGAATTACAGTCAAGCGAGTTGTCGTTTTGTTGTAGCCTGTTCCGATGTTGCCTGAGCTAGCCTGGTCTTTTTTAAGTCTGCCAGTCGTTTTGTGTTTCGCATGAAATCTTCAAACAGGAAATCTTCGCAAACGGCCTGTTTTTTTCCCATGGAATCCGCCATTCCCGCTGCTTTGCTTTCCAGTATGTGGAATGCGGCAAACGCTCAGAGGAGGCGATCGTGAAGACGCAGGCGAGCGTGGTCACCCCCGGAAGCATTGCACTCGCCCAGCAGATACAGCAACAACAGAACGCCCGCCAACAACAAACAACTGACACTGTGGCGCGGCCCACAAGCGCCCCGGTCCAGAATGGCCACGGTGGAACCAAAGCGGGTGTTTCGGGCGCCGTCGGAAAAGAAATACAGGTGACGGCAGCAGCCGATACGCTGGGGAGGGTTTTTCTGGAAACCCGATAAATTTTCTTCGTTTATTCAAAAGAACGATTTTAGCGAAAAACTTGCGGAGAATCGAGTCAACTCGCTTGTTGCGAGTTGCAGACTCGTCTGAAACAACTCGTTTCGTGATCTGAAATAAGTTTGTGGCAAGTCATTTATCGACACAGATCAGGTCTTTAAATAAATTTCGCATTCGAAAATTAAAAAAATACATTTTATTGCAAAATAATTTCTCCGCATAAACATATTTCATCTAATTCCAAAACTATGCGCGGTTGAAAAGTTGACTCGCATAACTCGGATGCAGCCGCACGACAGAGGTGCCAGCATCAGAAAATGCAGGGTCTTGGGGGGGAGCGCCCCCGGTCTTGTTCACGAAGCGTTTCTTTGCAGCAACCGTCCATTGCGAAGGCGACAAACATCGACACCCTGCTGGGGGCCAAAGTACCCGAAGAAAAAATCCCCGAACCCCCAGAGTCGGTCCAGGACAAGATCGCCTTCATCTGCAACAACCTTTCGCTTGCGAACGTTCAACCCAAGGTCAGTTTGTGGGAGGGATGTTACTGTGGCGGACGCTGGTGGACGAGTTAAAGAAAACGGATGTAGATACAAAAACAACATTGCGCTTTAGCAGATTGTTTTAAATGGACCTTTACGTCTGGAACGGATGTCGTGTTTAAAAATAGTTATAGCTGTTCTTGAAGACTTCCGCCTTCCTATTTTAGCACCCCCCAGCGACAGACTGGTGTCGTCATCAGTGGCGACTGTTCGTCACAATATCATCAATTTGTCTGGCAATGGTCGCGCGAGATAATTATGACAAAACAAACGCGAAATACTTGTGACGAAACAAGCACGAAATAATTGTGACGAAACAAGCACGAAACTATTGTAACGAAACAAGGGCGAAATAATTGTGACGAAACAAGCACGTTTCGGGTGACATTAAAGTCATTGAACGCACAAACGCGATGTTTTTGTTGTTGTTGCTCGGTAACGCAGTCGGAGGAGATGAAGGTTGTGTTCGAGGAGGAATACACGCAATGGCTGGCTCAGTACCTTGTCATGAAGAGAGTCAGCATCGAACCAAACTTCCACATCCTCTACTCGAACTTCCTCGACTGTCTCAAGATCGCTCCACTGAAGAAAGTCGTCCTGGAGGAAGTTTACAGGAATATCGCGGTTCGTCACTTCCTGTTAAGCGTGTGGCGATGTTGAAGTTGGGAAAGTGTGAAACACGATGTTGCTTTTCATTCCCATAAGTTTAAGCTCTACTTGAAGCCGGACCAAGACACTTCGTGTCGGTTATAAACGATTTTATGACCTGATTCTCGCTCTCTCATCTAGCACGCTGCCATAGCAAGAGTAACTTCCACCTTGAAACGTCAAAACAATTTTTGTAAACTCCTCGAGTTTGTTACACCCTCATAAATCTTATAAAGAGCATCATGGTGTGGGTGATGATAAGGGGGGTGTACAAACGTTGCAGTCGAAACTTGAAAGCAGCAGAAAAACAAATTAGTTCATGGTTCGAAGTCACTGTTTACGTCGGAGCGTGAGAATCGATCGTATTTGTATGTACGTAGCACACGTCTGCTTTGGGGGGCAGTGTTTCTCATTTCGCTGTGGTTGCAGTGTTTCTCATTTTATTATATTTTCCAGGTCCTGTTGAAATCCGACAAATCCATCGCCAACTTCTCCGATCGGTCTCTGCTCAAGAACCTCGGTCATTTCCTCGGAGTCATCACTCTGGGAAAGAACAAACCAATCCTATACGATGTAAGGACGTGCTGCAGAGTGTTGGTGTCATCACTCTGTGCGGAAGTCTGCGTGAATTCGCACCCAAACAGTTCTTTCATTGTTTTGTAACATTGAGTGTTAGTTGACGTCACCACCACCAGGTTTATAAGTTAATCGACGCAAGAAGCAATTCGCAGATTCTTTTAAGAACGATTTATGCCAGAGGTTCGTACCATGGGACCGCGAACCTCGAAGCAAGAAAATCCACCAGTTTTCACGCACCCATTTGGGCCATTATTTAGCTTAACCAAAACTGTAATCTGACATGTTCTTGCTGCAAGTCGACTGGATTTCTTCAATTTGATTTTAGTAACGGCAAATTGGCGGCAAGTGAAAGCCTGAAATTTGCTTCTTGCCGGGGCGGTTGGGGTGTTGGGGTAAGAAACGACCAAATCTGTTCTCAATACTCGAAATAACGTTGGCAAAACGAAGGAGTCCGCAGTGGTTTTGGCCAGGGGGCGTATCGAGGTTAGATGGCGCCCGGGGCAAGAAGCAAGTTTGGCGCCCCCGTGTTCGAACCTGAGGTCTTTTAGGAGCAAATGTACTCTATTGAAGAAAGTGCTTGTGACGTTGTTGGGACTTTTCGGCGCCCGGGGAATTGTCCCCCCCTCGTTACGCCCCTGGATTTGGGCGCAGTAGAGGGGTCCTTAGCGACAAAGGGTCTCAAAAACCACTGATTTATGTGAACCGCAAAAGCACGTTGGGATGGATCGTTCTTGGCGTTGCAGGACATCGAGTTGAAGTCACTGCTATACGAGGCATGCAGCAAAGGCTCGCACGAACTGCTCTACGTCGTGCCTTTCGTCGCCAAGGTGCTGGAATCCGTTGGCAAAAGCAAAGTTTTCAAACTTCCCAACCCATGGACTGAGTCAATCATCAGCGTGTTGGTAGAACTCCACATGGAACAGGATTTAAAGGTTTGTGTGTCGCTATCAATGTTGAACAAATTGGAGATCTTTGCAATCCTAATCCAGTCCGTAATTTCCATTGAGTAATCCGGTAGACCTGTCCAAATTTTTTATCCAATCCGGTTTATATCCGAAAAAAACTCTGATTAAGCATTTTACTGGAATGATCAACGCAGTTTGGATATCCATATCTGATCCGGTGGAGATTTTTACGAAATCCAGCCCGATCCGGATCCGGCCTTGAATTGTAAAATCCGGTTGGATCGCGATTCGGAAACCGGATCGTGTTCAACACTGGTCGCTATCTCTGCCAGCGTCACTCAGGCGTGAAGCGCAAAAGTTTGAACCAATCCCGTGCCAAGGTTGTTGAGCACCGGTACTTTCTGGTTTCGGTGAAAATTATGAAATTGCGAACAGGAGAATGGTGTAAAAAGTTCCATGTATCGATTGCTCTCAGTAAACTTTATTATTGTGGATAGGACTGAAAAATATAGAATAGTTCTTCCTTTTGTCAACACTAAATGACTTTATTGTAAATTCAAGTAGTAAGGAATATTGTCGAAAAAGTGGAATCAAGACATAACGAAAAAAAGATCGGATAAAAAACTGTTGTTAAATATATGAAAAAGCTTGTTTAGTATTCTGGTAAATTGCCTCAGCCATCATGTGTAGGTTCGATTCCGTGCCCGCACCATCATGTGCGACGTGCTCAAACCACTTGCTGGGAAGAAGTGTTCTTCTGAAATTGCTCAGCTTTCTGGATTTACTGAATGAACCAAAAACCGCTGTGTCGAACAAATTGTCAACTTGTTGTGGGAATTTAGCGAATACCCGTGTGCCATGGTCCCAAAGTGTGCCATGGTCCCAAAGTGTGCCATGGTCCCAAAGTGTGCCATGGTCCCAAAGTGTGCCATGGTCCCAAAGTGTGCCATGGTCACAAAGTGTGCCATGGTCACAAAGTGTGCCATGGTCACAAAGTGTGCTTGTGGAACGCCATTTAACAGTCTCCTACCATAACAGTTGAACTTGAAGTTTGAGGTCGAAGTTTTGTGCAAAAACCTTCAAATCGACATCAATGAGATCAAACCTGCGTATTACCTTCGTGACCCGGATGTACAACATGGGATCGGTTGCCAGGTGGGTTGCTAGGGTGTGTCCTTATTTTGTTCACTGCAAGTTATGGTTCTACTGAGATTTTGTAGTGCTCACTACAAGTTATGGTTCTACTGAGATTTTCTAGCACTGTGCATTCCAGCGTGCAGCCGATACTGAGGTTGTGGGTTCGGTTCCCGACCCTATGTTAGTGGCTTCACGGCCAGGAGCTTAGCGCATGATTGACTATGACTGTTAATCGGTGACTTTTTGATAAAAGTTTTTATTAAGTTATCTCAGATATTAAATTATATGACGGTCCCCTTCCACCCCTGGCCGACCTTACCCCCACCCGGCTCAGAAGCACTGCTATGGCGTCGTATTTGCTTAAAATATTTTTTTTGTTAGAATATTATCAACCGATCTATCCAAGTTTGCAAACTACAGACACTAACGTGCTGTGGCCCGCTGTGCTTGACCCCTGCGTGTGGGTTGGCCCAAACCCTGGTTAATCCGAACACAACTGTTGTCCCCCTGATGTTTCCCCGGACTCGACTGGGCTCGTTTTTACGAAATGAAGGCCACCGTTCGGAGCATTTCCCATCACCCGATGACGCCATAGTTACAAAAATGACGTGTATTCTCCAACTGAGGTTACGTCATGTCTTACCTGGCGATTCATCGATTCCGTTTCGACAATATGTTCATGTTTGTGCAGCTCTCAGCCAAGAAAGAGATCGCGCCTGTCAGTAAACCCACACCCGTCGATCAAAACATCACCTCCAAGTACGTAGCGCTGGGTTCGCTTGTGTTCACATCGGTTCGTTCTATCGTGCAGACGTCATTTCGAGCGAAAGCTTCAGCTTGTATATGACATTGTTTTTTGTCTGTTCAACATAAAGAACATGTTGTGATGGGAAGGTTTCATTTTTGTGCTTTTTTTTCGCTTCAAACATGTGCCCGCTTTGAAAACTGTTTCATGCCGCATTGCAAGAATGTCNAACATGTTTTACGCTATTATCGACGAAACAATTGGCAAATTTTGATTAAACAATTGCTCCAACACTCACAAAAGATCAAAACTCCAAAAACTGCCGTGATTTTCCTCAAACTTCGTATTTGGTACTTTTGTTCTCTTTTATCAGTTATTGCAAGTTAATGAGAAAAGTTAAGTTGTGAACATTTTTGCACGCGTGCGATTTTGAAATTGTGAATGAATAAAAATTCGCTCCGAAAAATCGACTGCATTCACATACACCCGCATTGGTCAGTGCCAATAAAGTACTTTAACACTTTTCTACCGTATTTATTTTGTTTCTGTAAAATCATTTTTATGCATCTGCGTTTTCTTTTTTTGTGCTTTGATGTTTTCAAGTGGTTGTGATGTCATAATTATGATCTGATAACGAAGTAGTTGTGCTTTGATGTTTACAAATGATTGTGACGTCGTTGTTCGCAGTCGCGCGAGCGTCCCGGTCAATCTGGGCGCGCTGGGGGGGGTCATGCCAACACCGGCCCCACCTCCTGCCGCCCCAATGCAACAGCAGCAGCAACAACAGCCCCAACCCTTGCCTCCCCCACCAGTCGCCCCCAGGTTCTCCTTCCATGACATCAACGTATATTCAGTGTCAACGTTACAGTCTCATCTCACTGTGAAAATGGAGGTGACAGTCTCGTTCACTTGTTTTGTTCACGATAAAAATGTTCTGGAAATAGAAACGCTTTCTGAGATTGCTGATGAGCAATGGTTGTGTCGTCATAATCGCGATGCGAGAAAGGAATCTGTTCGGTTGCCACTTACGCTTCGTTCAATAATAGCCATTGTTTGGTCACAACGGCAACTTGCCTGAATCTAAGTAAATGCCGTTTGGCGAAAACAATCGTCTTTGTCTGATACTGGAATCAAACTTTGTTAACACTGAAGCATATTGGCTTCACTTTTCTATAACTTTGTTACCCCCGAAAACCACCAGAAACTGGTGGTCCTGTGTGTAGCAATACGTGTTCAGTTGAAAGCAAGAATCGTCATCGTTGCCAGTGAGGAGTGGAAAGTGAATTCCAAACTTGTTTCCCGGCCCATAACTCACCCCCCTCACCCCCAGCAATGCTTAATGTTCCAATTTTCCAAACCTCCACATGCTTTCCTTCTTACTGTATGGCGAATTGTATTGGCGTCATGTTGGGAGCTGTCAATTGTGAACGTTACCTTGTCGCACTTGAAGAAGTCCGGCCAAGCATGTTTTCGTGCATCGGCAAAACTAATATGAAGATGGCTGGTGCTGTTCGTTTTGTATTATCCGTGCTTGCTAAAGAAGTAAATGTGAAGAGAAAATTAATAGAATTTCGAAATGAACAACCCATAAATCACTGCTGGCCGACACCAAGCAGCTTACCCGTCGAATCTGAATATCGTTGTCATTTCTTTTAATAAGATATTGTTTTCCTTTTCAAAAATCAAACACGAGGACTTTATCAGCATTTCAAGTTATGCTTTTCGCGCTCACGCCCGTGGTTGTTACGTCACAGTTACCCCTCCTTCAAAACCAGCCCCACTTGAAAGCGTGCGTCAGGGCAGCTGTGGAGCGAGCTGTGCAAGAGACCACCCAACCCGCTGTGGAGAGGTCGATAAAGATTGCACTGACCACCTGCGAGCAGATAGTCAAGAAGGATTTCGCTCTTGACCCGGAGGAGTTCAGGATGAGGGCCGCTGCACAACACATGGTCAGTTGCCGTGGGAAGAAGTCTGTGTGTGGGTCTCGATATCGATCATTTTATTTGTTCGTTAAAACATGGATCACAAGCTTTGTTTTCGGGCATGAATTCAGTTTCTGTCAATAGCAAAATATGCGCTCTGTGAATATTATTATTTCAGTAATTAAGCCTCGTAAAGTAATGGGATATTTATAGAAAATATATTTTTAAAACCAGACCGCTTTCGTTTGGAAGTTCGAGGAGATTGTTTATGCATTGTTACGTTTGAGTCGTGACGGAGAGGTGATGTCATGGAAGAGAGGACTGACTAATAACCCACAGTCTAGAGCAGGGGCTCTTCACCTTTTTTCTACAATTCCCCACTTTTTAGCCAGCTCTCCATTTCCCGCCACGGCATCGGTCTTTGACAAGATCGATTTTAACCCTTGTCACTTTTACCCAAACATGACTTACAATACCTCATATGTTGGTTGTTTTTGTTATTAAAACAGTCTGTAAATGGTTATGATTTGTAAAGTAAGTCAACATTTGGATGTGATGTGTTAAATTTTGAAGCAGTTGTTCTACTGCCCGACTGGTCATTCCCCACTTGGCAACCTCCCCACATGTTAAGAACCAGTGGTTGAGATTGATGCAATCATTCCAAAATCGTTTCAAGTTGTTGTGATGTTGCTATTCTGCTTCTAAGATTTTTATAAGAGATGCTAAACACTCCCAGAATGTTCCTATTTCACGTTTCCCCCTATGATGAAAACAATGTCTCTTCACGAAAACACCACCTGTTTGAAACGTTTTGACGACGTTTCCGCCATTTTTTAGCCTATTTTCATCCCCGCAGAGGATATCCGTGTTTTGGAAATGCTTTTGACGTTCCCTGTATCTTGATATTTTTATGGCAAATCATACCCGACCGGAAATAAAGCTTTGTTTGAAAACATGTATTTTAATGAAATACCATATGTAGCTTAGATGCTAAAACTAATGCAAGGGGAATACAGTATTGGTTAAGACAACGCTTACAGTCGCTTGTAGCAACAGACCCTACCCAGGGACAGACAGGTCTGGTTGAGATTGGCAGATCCGTTGAAAGCTGTTGCTTGATGGTTGGTGTTGATTGCCACAGGTACGCAACTTAACCGCTGGCATGGCCCTGATCACGTGCAGGGAGACATTGCTTCAGGGGATCAACAATCATCTCAAGAACGGATTTGTTCAGCAAATGAGGGTAGGTGGGATGCTCTGTCTAAGGTTGTGATACTCGCCTGTGCGAAATCAGCTTTTCACTTTCCTTGTTTCGAAGAACGCATTTGAATTTATGAAATCCTGCATCGTTTTTTAAATGACCGCAAGTAAGTTTGTTTGCAATGGTAGACACTTCCTTATGATGTCACCAAGCCTTATCGCCACCACTGCTGCCACAAAGCCTCATATACTCAGGTGTTTTCTTTTATGTTACTTGCTTATGAAGATGAAACAGACATTCCTGCTTGAATTGCTGTGCAAGACAGCAGTTTGTTTTCAAACTAACTACTTCATTCCTTTTCGTGTCTCGTTGTTGAATGTATTGGGCGTCTGACGTAACAATCGTTTTTCCAGCGCATTCCTTTTAAGTTAAAGCCCAGTTTCAGCTTGTTTCCGACAGAGTCATTCGAGTTAAAAATCATGTTTCTTATTCCACCTGCAGTTGCCTCAAACAGCGCTTGGACCTCAGCACAAGGAGATGGTGGAGCAGGCNGCCTCAGTGGTCGCAGCTGACAATGTGGAGCTGGCGTGCTGCTTTGTGCAGAAGACGGCGGTCGAGCGCGCCTTGATAGAGATGGATAAACGGTTGAACAATGTACGTGATGGAGCTGGTGCTTGTGTGTGAAAGGAGTGTGGTATCTTCGTCTTACAGTAGTGGCTTTACTTTACAGTTAGGACTTTGTCAAATAACTTCTTACAGGTATGGATCGATTTTATGGACAATTTAAATCCCATTTATATCAAAACTGAAACCAGAACCGTCGCCAGAAAGTTTCCAACAGGGGGCTTTCCGTTTCTGCGGGATGGCTTGACATTCTAAAAATTGACAAAAACTCTACTGATTTATAGTGTTTCAATTGGGGGGGATTGGAGCTTTGTTTGGGGGCTAAGCCCACAAAAGCTTTGACATGGCGACGGGACTGACTGACACCCTGAAATGTTTTACGAGCTCTTGAACGAACTCTACGCAGTGAAGTTGTTTTTTGTGAGCGACATTGAAGAGACGGTTGCTAAACAACATCGCCCACCTATCAACTGTTTTCAAAATAATCTCAAGTCATCGCGAAGTCCGGCACCCTCAATTTCTAATTAGATTGTCCGTTAAAGTTTCCTCAAATGACATTGTCCTTAACTCGAGCGGTAGATGAGATTGTGTCGGCGTGATGCGAACAGCCTGGTTGCTAAGCAACGATTGCGCCTTTGTTCAGGAATACGAATTGCGCAAGCACGCCCGACAGGAGGGGAGGAGGTATTGCGATCCGATGGTGCTGACGTACCAGGCAGAGAGGATGCCGGAGCAGATCAGACTCAAGGTGAACAATAGTGGACTTCTGTTTGTGGAGAGCATCGTTGTGCCGCGTTTGATTACGTTTGTCCCTAACACGCGTAGACTTTTGATACGCAAGACGCCATATTGCTGTTTCTGCATTCCAAGCGATCAGGGCGTTTAAAAGTTTGCTTCAATGCTTTGCTTGAAGTTCATGAATTTGTTTAAAAGTGCCTGCTCTTTCGCAATTTATATTTTTGCTAAATTGAATGTTTTTTAACCCGAATTGCATTATTGCCAAGCCTGAGTTGACTGGTCCGTGCAGGTGGGGGGCGTGACCCCCCAGCAAACAGCGGTTTACGAAGAGTTCGCCCGTTGCATCCCCGGCTTCACCGCCAGCAACGACTCCTCCCAGCCGTCAGGCTTCCTCGCCAAACCTATGCAAGTGAGTTGACGGACGTTTTGTGTCGAGAAGTTAATTCGCTGTCTTGTGCATGTTGGATTTTTGAAAGTTCAGTTTTGAAAAAATCAGAAGTTTTCTTCGTTTTATATCAGTTTTCCAGTACATATTTCATAACGTCGTTTCTTTGTTGACCTTCATAAACTTTGAATGGGTACATCAAAAATGTAAAATTTGTGTAATGAAGGAAGAAGTTAAACGAGTTAGTTAAGTATGCAATGAGAACATGNCGTCTGGTTCTCAATGTTGGTCTGGCACGCTGACCGCATGCTTATCAGCGCTTAATGGCATTAGTTTTCATCAGCGATTTTTTGTCATGATCTTTGCAAAGAGCACCCCACATATTAATGGTCTTTGCAAAGAGCACCCCACATATTAATGGTCTTTGCAAAGAGCACCCCACATATTAATGGTCTTTGCAAAGAGCACTCACATATTAATGGTCTTTGCAAAAGCGCACCCCACATATTAATGGTCTTTTCCAGTCGTGGGCCGTGGACGAGATCACCCAAGTCTATGATCGATGCATGGCCGAACTGGAACAAATGCTGCAGGTGAGTTGCTGTGTTTCTGTAAAATTCTCAACTTTCCTTTAGTATGAACAAGTCCAATGAGGTTTTTTTCGTCGAAACGTCTTCAACCAACACCTCCATGACCTGAAAATGTATCATTAAAAATAAAAATGGCCCCCTTGTTGTTGCAGCTGACCAACGTGTCCCCGGGCAGCACCATGTTCACACAACTGCAGAACCTTCGCGAGGCCCTGGTCCTGGCCCGAAACACGAGGGAGATCGTGGCCGCCCTGGCTTTGCTGCAGAAAGCCGTCGAAGGACTGCTTGACGCTACCAGCCACTCGGGCGTCGATCAAGAGGTAAGGGGTTCGGTTCCCGTCGTTTGCAAGTCGGTCTCTTTCAGTGAAATACGCGACCGTCTATCGCTGACGTGTTGTCCCAAACCCACATGGAGCGCAAGTGCAGGAGCGAGCAAATTTTTGGGGTGCGAAGGATTTTTGTCCGATTTTCCACAAACTTGCCCGAAAAGATAATGTGCGAATTTTCCATACAGATTTGCCCCCACAAAGATCATGAAAACCATTTTTTGGTGTGACCTCCATAAAAAGGGTCTTCATGTGTTTTTCTGCAAAGTTGTGCAACATTTTTTGAAGACAAACAACGTTGGGCGCCATTTTTGCCCAGATTTTTATGGATTTGGCCCGGATTTTCAACAAATCAAAACTTTAGGGGGTCCGCTTGCACCCCTGCCTCCTACACCACTGCGTAGCCATCCACCGCCCCCCCTGTCAACCATTAACTTACCCGCAGGTCCTGGGCCGCTACCGCGATTGCCACATCGTGGTGCTGAAGGCGCTGCAGGACCAACGCGCCTATGGCCCGCAGTGGACCAACAAGCACGTGACCCAGTGTTTGACCAATCACCGCGACGAGTACAAGTACAACGTTGAAGCCGTGGAGTTGCTCATTCGTTCACATCTAGTCAATCTTCAACAGTATGACCAGCACCTCGCTCAAGTCAGTGAACGTGTTTGATTCCGAAACGATTGATCATATTGCAGCGTGTGTTGCTGATTGAAGCAACGCAATATTAAATTCCGAAATGGCTGAACTTTGTTTCCATATTTCAATATTTTCGCAACATCTGCTGATTTTCTAAGATTTTTTGGGTGAAATAGGTCAGATACTGCTTTAGTCATGTGTTTTTCTGTTTGCTTTTATCTTTTTTTGCCAAATTTAGTCGTCAGTGAAATGATTCCCCAAAGAAGAACAAAACAGTAAATCATCCATTGTTGCATCGCAAGCGCACATTGATACGTAACCGTGATGTTTGCTCGAAGAAGAAAATGGCTCACTTGACGACGCCGGTGACGTCACTGCTGGTGTTCCGCGCGTTTTTCATTTCAAACCAGGGAAAGTCCCCTTTTTCTCATTCAGGCGATGGAAGGGGGGTTGAACTACATGGCGGTCATGTTCGCCATGCGCTTGGTGCGCGTCTTCCTCCTCGACGAGAAGTCCTCCTCCCCAGCCACGGAGTCGGACCTGTTCAACACGATCGACACGCTCAACAAAATAAACAACATATCCAGGGGTGCCGCGCCGGAGGGGTAAGTCACGTGTTCTGGGGGGGTAGTGGTCGGTTGTGTACCCCTCTGTATTTTCGGTGTTTGTTGACGGCGACGTCGCTGTTGCGAAACAAACATTTGCGAACCTACGTTTGATGATGTTGGAAAGTTCTGCAAGAAAAATGTCTGACCCTGGCCTTTGTTCGTTCGGCCAGGTCGCGGTTCCGTATCTTATTGAAATAGCATTGCTGCCTCAATCAGCTCGCAAGTATGTCAGGCTTGTCATTCAGCAACACTTTGAAAAACAAACTTTTGCGAAATTTGCTCAATCAGCAAATAATTTTCAGTTGACACAAAGAACTTAAAATATTAATTTCATTCCAACTTGTGATGCGCCCCCGTACATCGTGGCTTTGTTTTCTTAGAATAACGTCTTTTTTTGCCAGGAAACTTTTGTTTAGTTGCTCGTTTAACAGGTCTTTTATTTTTATGTAGTCTGACTCAGTTGATGGAAATGATCCGGTCGACCTTTGACCCCATGCTCGATAAGTCCTCAAGCACGGCAACACAAATGATGCACTCCGGAATAGCACAGGTGTGGGTTCGACTCCCGGGTCTTGTAGTTGTGCAATTTTTTTAATCGACGTTATTGGCCTCAATACGATCAAACGAGTTTTGCGATTTACTACTCGATTGTACTCGTTTCAGGCACGTGACTTCGATGACCCGCCTGGTCTGCACGAAAAGACCGAGTACCTTTTGAGGGAGTGGGTAAACATTTACCACAGCCCCAATTCCGGAAGGGACTCAACCCGGGGTTTCTCAGCGTTCGTGCAGCAGGTACTTCATGTTTGAGTTCATGATTTGCTGTTTGTTTTGTGACGAGGTCACTTAATGTGTCTGTTGCTGACATTTTGAAATGATCGAAGAAATGTTCGTAAATGATTTTGAAATGATCGAAGAAATGTTCGTAAAACATTTTGAAATGATCGAAGAAATGTTCGTTGTGGGGAGTAAGTTGCAACTGCTGGGCTGGTTGGTTTGTTTCACAGAGCAAGTTATTGGTCACGGTGAGAGGCTTATCGACTGGGTTCCGACCAGTCCCGTCGCCACGGGGGGCTTTTGTGGGCTTAACTCCCCAAAACAAAGCTCCAAGTTTGTCAATTTTGGAATATCAACCCCCCTGCACGAATGAAAACCCCCCTTATTGAAGACTTTCTGGCAACGGTTCTGGTTTCGGCAACTGTTGTGTTTCTGTTGGTGAACTTGTAATCGCAGTCGTGTGGTATCTACTCTCCACACCGTTGAATGTTCTTATCACGTCAAGCCTGTATTGGCCCGATCTTGGCCTGTAGTGCCGCGGCCAAACGCCCGTTGTCAGTTCCTAACGCTCCATCTATGATTGCAGATGCATCAGCAAGGTATCCTACGCACAGACGAACTCATAACAAGGTTTTTTCGGCTGTGCACGGAGATGTGTGTTGACCTCACCTACAGGTTACTCACGGTCAGTTAATTCCTTCCGTTTATTCCGTGTCAATAGCGTGTTGTTAAAGGTTACTCCAGGTCATTCCAATGAGGTGTTTTGCCCGACAAACAGTAACGGCTGTTGATGGCAAGGTTGCCAGATTGGCCATTTCATGGCCAATTTCGAAAAATTTGGCCATTTTTTGGTTTGTCACTGTAAAATTAAGTTTTCATTNAATNTTTTGTATTTTCGGACGCTCTTCATGTCACTCAGTGCCACAGTAACACCGTGGCAATTCAACNTTTTTGCTTTGAAGTGTGTAGTAATGATTTACCCTTGCACTGAGCAGATCTTATACAGGTGTTTCAGTCAGTGATAATCTTTTGGTTACATTGAACGGTATCTGCTGCGCTCGACTCGGTTGTGTGACTGATAATGTTATAGTAAAGTATTTTGAATTTGTGGTAAGATTTTACACTTTTAGAAGTTTCTCATTACTTTTACAGTAACGCTCTGCAGTAACTTCAACCTCCAAAATGTTCAACGTGTGTAGTGATTATTTGACCCTTGCATTCTTGTAGGTTTTATGCTCCAATGTTTCAGTCGGACCTGTCACGAGTCAATGTTTGTTCTCAAGTGTTCCTTCCCTTTCGTTCATATGTGAACTTTATGATGGTTTTGAGCATGTGGTTAACTCATCATGATCATCAACTTAATGCAGTTCATGACTTTAATCTTTTGTTCACATATTTGGAGCACAAGATCAAGAGTATTCTAGCCTTGTCGTTGAATTGGAAAGTTAATTTCAAATTGTTTAACCCAGAAATGGGTCAGAATTGAAGCATTTATCTACATTAGTGTTTAATATATGGTTTTAAGTTTATTAAGATAAATAAAGACAAGTTGCAACAGGTAATTTTAAGTTCACTGCAGAAATGGCTGTTTTAGCGTCCAAACTTGCTTCTTTGGCAATACTACATTTTTTCGGCGAAAAATATACTGCCTTCCGAACAATTTGAGACATCTATTAATATGGAAATTACCATAGTTAAAACATTTTGAGATTTTGGCCATTTTTTATCAGAATTTTCGCCAAAGCTACTAAAAAAATCTGGCAACCCTGGTCGATGGCGGTGAGACTCTTTCCCAACCTGTTTCCTGTCCTTTCATTTGGCTTCAACCTGTGAATTTGTGACCGGCACCAAAATCGGCTGTTTTCAACATTGAGGACGCAGTGGCAGCTTATGTCACTAATATTTTACACAAAAAGAACGCCGAATCTTTTCTCCTGTCTGTTGAGCCGATAAGAAATGGCGCAACGCGTTATGAGCGAAGTCATCGGTCTTTCCGCTGCGCAAACCATACGCAGGGTTTTGTCTGTTTTCAAAACCTCCACTCCCACTATTCGCACATTCTATTCAGCAGGTATTCCTGCTGTGCGTGCTCTGATTATGATTTAACAAACATATACTTCGCTCTCAAAGCGACAAAATCCCTCTCATTCGCAAACCCCCTCCCCTATTCGAAATGCCGGGGGGTGAATCCTCCCCCATTCACCTGACTAATTGGGTGCGGGCGCCCCACAGTCCCGCCTGGTACACCCATGCTCCCACAGCTCACTGCTGAATCGTAAGTCTCAGGGCATTTTCAACCCCACGTTTATCACATTCCTTTTGCCTCTGAAGTTGCCGGCTTGCCAGTGGCGGGAGGAGGGTTCAACCAGGGCTCTGTGTCCTTGTACGTTTTGCTTTATCAGTTGCCGTTTGTACAGCAGGAAGCGGCGGTCAGTCCCTCCCTCCTGAACCCCACCCTGGTCAGGGCCAAATGCTTCCACACCCTGGATGCGTTCGTGAGGTTGATAACATTGTTGGTGAAGCATTCTGGAGATTCGGTGAACAACACGACGAAGGTCAACCTGCTCAACAAGGTCAGTGTGTTGTATGCTCGTATGTTCAACAGTGTTGTGATTGTGAATGTGACTGTGATTGATCGATTTGGGCGAATTTGGTTTGTTTGGCAAATTTAGTTGTTGTTTACACATCAACAATCTGTTTTTATGTTGCGTTTTTATTTGTTATTTTACAAAGAGGTGATGATTTCACTTCAAATCAGGAAAGTGTCTTTCAATCTCCTGTAGGATTTTCCAGCTGAAAAATTCATTATAAATCGTTGGCACTTTCTTTCATATCAACGCAATACAACATAAAAATCCCGCGTTTCAATGTTCGCTCAATGTGGCCAGGTTAAAGGTCAACGAAGTAAAGTCCTTGTATGATGCAACAATGAGCAGTGACGTACTGTACATCATCGGTCACGTGTATTCACAATCGCGTCTTTTAAACTTCCAGGTCCTGGGCATTGTGATCGGAGTGATGCAACAAGACCACGACACGAGGCAGACGGACTTCCACCAGATGCCGTACCACCGGATCTTCATCATGCTCTTCTATGAGCTGAACGCGCCCGAACACGTCCTCGAATCGATCAATTACCAGACATTGACTGCGTACACGTAAGCGACATTGCTTTGCACAAGCCTGCAAAGTTCCTCGTGAATGTATTGGTTGCAAAGTGAACCATCTATTAAGGACGAATCCTGTTTGTGATTTTAAGACGTTTCTGATTAAAGACGGATTTTATTTGGAAGGAAATTAAATTGCAACTCGTTCTGTCCACGTTTTTTTCCTGAAAATCACAAAGAAAATATGTTACAAGGTTAAATCAAAACCGTCGCCAGAAAGTCTTCAATAGGGGGGTTTAACATTCTGAAAATGATGTAACTCCACTGATTTATAGTGTTTCATATTGCAATTTGGGGGGCTAAGCCCAACAAAATCCCCCCCATGGCAACCGGACTGGGTTAAATATAGATTTTCCTGCTTGCTGACTTATGGCTCCGGACACATTAACTTTGGCTGAGAATATTTTAANCAAGTCTGGCAATTGTGAATGCAATTTTGGGGTCATAATCAGTTAAACAAAGCTGTTGTGCGCTGTGAATAGTTGCGTTCAACTAAAAGAACACCTGTGCTTAACTCGCAATTGAACATGCCAGTGATTTTTGCTGAATCTTCACCGACTATGACATTACCTTCTTTATTGACCAGCAACTCACTGCACTGTCTCCGACCGGCCAAGGTGCCAGGCTTTGCCTTCGCATGGCTCGAGATCCTCGCCTACCGCTCCTTCATATCCCGGATGTTGCTGCACACGCCGCAACAAAAGGTCAGCAGCATTTGTGAGCGTTGTCATGGTTACCAGCTTTGTTTGACATGAAACTGCTGCCATTTCATCATCGCAAAAGTCGTTGTCCAGTTCTTTTTTTCAGTTGGATTGACAGCTCGCATTACTGATTGTTTTTTTGTTTTTTGCCAAAAAAACAAGCATCTTTAATAGCTCTCTTCAAACTATTCAATCAAAACTATTTTATCAAACTATGCAAAACTTCATTGGAATAAAGTTTCATCAAAACGACTTTTCCACAGACATTACCCTCCATAGCGAAAACACACACAGGGTCCTCGTTTTTGGGTTGCTTGCAGTGACGTAGCCAGCCCAAAATTTTTGTTGGGGGGAAATTTTTTGATTTTAGGCGAGGANCAGTATTTTGCTTGGCATTCCGCCTCTCAAAGAAAAAAAAACTAGATATGCTAAAAACTTGTAGGGGGNNATGGCCCCTGGCTACGNCTATGGTTGCTTGGTGTTCGTGCCAAAACAATCCAAGCTTTTCAGTTGAAAGTTGAAGTTGTATAAAATCTTTTTGTGTTGAATGTGAAGCTTCGCTCTGAAAGCATTCCCAGTGAAGCTAGTCTAGTGACAACTATGCACTCGGCTAAACCTCCCGAGCTTTCAGTGTTGCCCTTTGCATTTAAACCTCACGAGCTTTCAGTGTTGCCCTTTGCATTTAAACCTCACGAGCTTTCAGTGTTACCCTTTGCATTTAAACCTCACGAGCTTTCAGTGTTACCCTTTGCATTTAAACCTCACGAGCCTCCAGTGTTGCCCTTCACATTCCAAACATTCGATTTACGTCACAGGGATGGCCGATGTACGCCCATCTCTTGATCGACCTCTTCAGATTCCTCGGGCCCTTCCTAAGGAATGTTGAACTGACCAAATCAATCCAGATCCTTTATCGGGTAATAATTGCTTTGACTGATAAACAAGTATTTTCATCGCAGGGACGTTTTGTATCAATAGTTTCACTTCATGTGCAGTCGCCCTGGTGTGCTTTGATTCGTGGCAACTCCTCCCCACATAGTCTCGCAGAAAATGTGTTTTTTGTTGCTAACGAGGTAATTGCCGCTGTCTGCTTCAATGTATTCGACTGTTGTCATGGTATTCGTGGCGTACGTGTTTGTTGGAATTTGTGCAACAAAATATGAAAACATTTAGTTAGTAGAACATTTTTGCTGTATTTTGCGTCGTTTCAATGATCGTTAAAAATCTGCGGTGACAATTGTTGTTGTGATGCTAATAATGTTTTTTTGGTTGCCAGGGAACGCTGCGCTTGTTGCTTGTCCTCCTCCACGACTTCCCCGAATTCCTTTGTGACTATCACTATGGCTTCTGTGACGTCATACCGGCCAATTGTATTCAACTGCGCAATCTGATCTTGAGCGCATTCCCGCGCAACATGCGGCTGCCCGACCCCTTCACCCCCAACCTCAAGGTAAAGTGCTGCCTCTGCGCATGTGGCGCTTCGTTAAATGTAGCGGTGGGCCCTCACCCCCCCATTCTGCATCGCTGGCTTTCGGCGCTGGCTCACTGTTACGTCATCGCGCGTATGTCGCACTTCCCGTCATTTCGTCGAAGGGTTTCGCTTTCGGTAAATTACCCTGACGTGAAACACGTGGTAACTTGGTCGTTCGTGCGCTGCTGTTGTTGATGGAGAGTTTCTGTGAACGTTGTTGTTGGAGGGCTCCCGTGAAAGCGTAGGGTTTGATTTGAGATTGGACTTAACACATTTGACCTTTCAAGCAAGAAGAGAACAACGCCATGCTACAGCTCTTGAGAAAGATTTAATTTTATTTTTGTTGCGTTTTTTTCTCAAAAAGAAGGTTCATGTGACTCTGTATTGACTTATTGGTGAATTTCCGACATCAAACTTTGTCCAACGCTCAAGCCGGAAAGTTCCGCGAGAAAGATTTCCCCTCCTCCCTCCCCAGGATGTGGGCCGTGCTTCGTTGAACAGTTTTTGTGCCAGGTTACCAAGGTTACCAACGAAAATACTCTTTAAGTACGTTCTAACTTTCACCAGGTCATCGACCTCCGCGTTGCCAACCCCTCAGATCCGTTTCCGGGATTTCAGATCCCTCAGATCCGTTTCCGTGATTACTTCCTGCCAGATTCACTTCCGGGATTACCCCCCAGATCCACTTGTTTCGCACGCCTATGATAATGAACATCAAAA
>JGI24159J19872_10001541_pt1 | contig 25650 bp, 16 predicted proteins | sample Ectturendosymbi4_FD_19872 | JGI IMG/M metagenome (IMG submission 19872)
AGCTCTTTCGATACGGCGTGTTGACGTCACAGCGTCGTCCCTGTCGGCGCTGTGGCATATGCGCGCCACAGCTTGCAACATTGAAAATTTTCAAAGTCAGGCTGAAAGCAACTGGTGAAGCTCAGCAAAAAGAAACAACGTTTCAAAAACCGCAAATTATTTTTGCTTTGCTTGGCATGAAATTCACAGAAAACAGCACTTCTCTTTTCCGACGGACAAAAAAATGTATTGACGAAATATGCTTAAAATTACGCCCAATGAAAATGTCTGACCAGATCCTTGACTCGCGAGTTGCTTCGTTCAGTTAAAAAGGGTCAAACACCGAAAACACGCAGCCCACATTTTCAGACATAGCCACGAACTGAACAATTTATGCAACGGCTGAGCAACGGAGCAGTATGTTGCAAGGTCATAACCGTGATACTGGATATAGTATGGCGGTTTGTTCTTTCAGATCTAGGTTTATAAGAAGGTATACGATACAGCGCATGGATTGCAGTATCTCCAAGTTAAGGGCGAAACACTTTGCTTCGTAACCAAATCAGCAAGCACCCACAAGCAGTTATTACTGCATTTAATATCGGAGTTTGCAGCTCCTAGCAATTCCACGGTCCGTTTACGAACATACAAAACCATGAATCTATTGGCTGCAACGTTAGTGCCTCTTCTCGAACAAATGCACTGCGCAACGGCCAAGCTGCTGTCGTGTATAATTGAATTCTTGGCACGGCTGGGCGAAATAGCGCAACCTAATTGCAGAAATGCACTCTGCTGCAGGGGTAGCGTGACATGCAGCAGAAGTTGCAAGCAAACCGCTGCATGCGATGTAGTACTCCCATGCTTTCCTGCGGATTTGAAGACGTGAAAACGTGCCAGACACTGGGTTTATTTTTTCGGCCATTTTCCGGTCATAGACCGAAGCTTTGTTTAAATGACCGAAAAAATTTAAGTCAGTTTGGTCATAATGTCTGAAAAGGTCGGCTAGTGAATACTGTTACGGCAAGTTTTAATATTATTATGGGAATAATGACCGAAATGTCTCAGCGAAAAAAGAAACACAGGCCAGATACACCAAAATGTTAAAATATGTTGAAGTCACACCAGGCACTACGCAAAACTAAAGGTATTAGAAAAAATTACTAAAATTTGTCATTGTTCCAAAACGTCTTGAAATCATAAATTTTAAGAAAGTTTCTTTTGAGATTTTTGAGATACGAGTAGATATAAATTAAAACAATCTATAGGCATGGGCGTCGGAAAGGGATTGACAGTGGCAGGGGCTTGGTCCCTGGATTTTAGTTTCAGCAAAAAAGGTTGTTTTCTTGGTTTCGAGTGGGGGGCAAACCACGTTTCACCGCTTTAGCCCCCCTAGAAAAATTTTTAGAAAAATCCACTGGTGGCCCCCTGGATAAAATCCTTCCGACCCCCATGCCAACAGGAGGAACTGTTGGGAGAACTAATCGAAAACATTCATCCAAGCTTTCAACATAAGTTCTTTGTCTAGTGTAAGTCTATCGGTTTAATCCACATAATTGCAGTCCTCCAAGTTTTAACTAGTTACTACTTATCAGTGTGGTTTGTATAGCCGAGTTGAAGTTATTAAAAAAAGGAAAAAGGCGTTTTTCGGTCGTTTTAGTCTATAAACATCGGATTTCCATTCTGAAAAATTAATTCAAGCAGCTGTTGATATCACGCGGGTCTTATTGAGCAGCCACAAACAAATATTTCTTAAAGATAGTTGAAATATGTATGCTTAATGACCGCACGATCACTGTACAAATGTTCTTGTGTTGCTTTCTACTGCTTTTACTATTGCGGTACACCTGCAGTGAATTTAAAAGCAATGTCGAAAGTCGTATAGAAACACGCTGTAGTTCAATGTGACATTACTGATGTTCTTGCTGTTATTTGTTATTTTGTTCGTAAAAATATCGCATCAATATGATATGTCCGAATGCACAAGCAACGCAGTTTTATGCGGCAACAACGCAGTTCTGCTGACGAAAAGCTCATTCAGTTTCAGGGCACAAAAAGCTATTTGCGTTCCATATTGAAAGAGAAAGACAGGTTCAACATTCTCTGTGAAAACCCACCGCCATGCGCTGATAGCCATTACGTCACCGATCTGGCGCGACCGGCAAGCACTTTAAAGCTTTTACCCCATTTCACATGGTCGACACCATTCACAAAACAGCATGGCCCATTTAGCCAGCAGTAATTTCTTTCTACAAGTTCGTGGACGGTTTTCCCTCCTAAGGTTGCTGTTTTTCAAGTGAATTTCGAGCTGCGTTTGTAATGTTTTTGCGAGGAAGTCAGCGCTTCATTACCAACTCGAGACACTGAAAGTGAAACAAGGTTTGTTTTGAAAAAGTCAAGAGGTGACTTCAAAACCGCACAGTCGCTTAAAATAACAGCGCACAGGTAGCCTTCTTAATTATGTTGACCCAATCGCATTCTGATACGCTTCTGCGAACAGCCCCTCTAAAAAAATACGCGTGTTTGCACATGTTTCACCAACAAACTGAAGATTTGAAGACAAGGACCTGGCAATTGTCGCAACCCTATCCCAAGAAAAGTCGCTCGTTTCGTGCGCAAAAATTGGTCAAAACAACATTGCTATGGAGTTCAAATGCAAATTTATCCGATCACTTTTTCAAAATCTGTTTCACTCTCGAGCTTCCTTCAAAAGAAACTTAAAAGAGAAAAGCTGCCCTCAAACCAAACCAAAGTGTTATTGAGCGATGCGTGTTGAAGACGAGCAAATTGAACTTTGTAAACTCGCTGATGCTCCACATGCAGCAAAAGTACGTCTCGTCCGCAACATTGTTTTGACTGGAAATAGCCTTGTTGCGGTGTCCAACAAGATGCTCCATCCACTAAAAGCACGACCGTCGACAATGTCGAGTAGCATTCGTCATTTGGCTTGTCAAGATAGAAAGCTTGTCTTGTGGTGGCGAAATATAATTAGCATACCTAGTAAGCTACGGAATACACGTGAAAGACAACAGTCCCACATTTTGGGTTACACCTGGTACAGCTTCACTGCTTTGTCGGTGTATGTTACTGGCTTCTCAATAGCAGAGCAAACGTCAAAGCTGCTTGTTGACGTGTGTCGCGCAGTGTCACTTGTTCACCAACACAAATAACTGGAAGGAAATGTATATATGGCTTAATTTTTTTGAGCAAAAACATGCGTGGAATGTACTGTTTACTGGAGTATTAAAAAGGCACAACACCTCAATTGCTTCCGGTTAGGGGGAGTAGGGAGGGAAATGCCTGCATTCGCCCACGCCAGTGCGTATCACCACAAACCATAAAGCCTTCTGGCAGCAAGGCTTGTTTCACAACTGTTTCCCAACCTGGGCGTGCGCATCTAAGCAGAAGTGATTGCCTTGAGAAGTATTCTACAGTGATCCAAGCAACGCAACCTAAAAATACTCTCATGAGAGCATAATCCACTTGCCACACCACTGAGATTGAAACTTTTTAAGTCAAAAAAGTGTAACTATTAAGCAAATAAAAATAAATTTGAAAACTTCGTATCTACGTCAAACGATGGGTCATTAGAATTTCACGTGCACTAAAGTTTCATCTTCAATCAAAACTTGATTTATGCTGGCAACAGGGTTGGCTGAGCAGGTGAACCCTATGGTCTTTTCGTTAACCCTTTGTTATTCAAATATGTTAGAACACATCAAATTTGCTAAACCTGCTGTTGATGCTTATATTCTTATCAACATGCAATTAATTCCTGCTCTTTGTTATTTTTCCTCTTGTTGCATTTGTGTTGTTTCGTGATCTGAGTCACACAAATGCATGAATAAACCATTACCTAGCTTTAATTTGAAGAAATACACAATTTCGAGGTGAAAAAATCACGCGTAGACTACATGATGCGGGTGGTTGGTTGCGGAAATATGACAAGACAATGCTACGACGTAGTACATCCTCCTATTTCATCTGGCCACAATATGGTCCCATTATATGACCATCAGTCCAGTATTCAAGCCAATAACCTGAAGAACAAAGTCTTCTGCAACGGGAATTTGCACACATACGGTCAAGATGTGCTCTACATATTCATAAAAATTTAGTTCTTCCTTTCTAATTAAAAAACTTTTTGTAACGATTTTTTAAAATTTCAGCGACCAAGTTATTTAATGCCTACTCGGCTTGGTAGATCCAATAAAGGATTCTTGCGTGTTGTTTTGAAAGCCATGCGTGTTGTTGTGAAAGTCGCGCGTGCTGTTTTGAAAGCCCTGCTCCAGATTCAACCGATCGACGACACCAGTGGCGTACGTAGAAAATTTTCATGGGGGGGGGTCATTCAGTGACATATGTTGGCGATTTGTATTTGGTGTGCGCTGTTTGTGACATCACAATTTGACGCCATATTCATGTTTTCAAGCGAAGTTTGTTGACATAATAGGCATAGGCCAGTGGTTCTCAAAGTTTTTTTCACATTCCTCCCTTACAAACCCAAACTCTATCAATTCCTCCCCAACAAAGATCCCAAACGATAATTGCAAATATTTCACACTACTTACTGTGAAGAAAAAATAGTCGATTATGAACCAAACAGACTCTTTCATAATATCAGTCACTGCAATTAAAGCAGCTTGTACCTGCAAGTTTCTGCAATTGCTGCCTGACAAGTGTATGGTCCACTTGATCATGGAGCTGGTTGGTAATCGCAGCTTCACCGTCGGCGTCACACCGGCAAACGTTACGCCTCAAGAACGGCACCCCACATGGATCTGTCCTGGCACCCCTTTTCTTCAACATCTGCGTCTCTGACCTGCCAACCAGTGTCTCCAGAAAGTAGGCTATGCATACACCAACGACCTAGCAATCATGCAAGCTGATGGAGACTGACAAACAGTGGAAGAGGTGCAAAGCAAAGCCATGGCAACCGTAGGTGAATACTTCCAGACGTAGGAGTTAAAGCTCAGTACTACAAAAACAGTGTTGGTAGTCTTCACCTCAACAACAAGGAAGATAAATGTGAGCTGAAAGTCAACCACAACAACGAAACCCTGCCCTTCTGCTCCGAACCCAGATTCCTCGAAGGAATGTTGGACAGGTTGCTCACGTACCGCCGACACTTTGAGTCACTTCGCAAAAAGTTGACATCATGCATTGCACTCTTGAGGCGACTTGCTGGCTCTTGCTGGGAAGCTGGAGCAACAACGTTTCGAACAGCCACCTTACCCTGGTTAATTCAACAGCACATTACTGCGCTCCTGTCTGGTGCAGCAGTGCTCACACCTGCGTCATTGACCTTACCATCAACGACGCCTTGTGCATTGTGACTGGATTCCTGCGTCTTACACCAGCGGACAATCTTCCTACAACCTACTGAACTTCATCGCAATGGAGTCCCAGTGTCTCTAGAACGCTGTCCAGTGGAGCCTTGGCATCTGCTCCACTTAGCGCTCACCTGCCCATCGAGTGGGAATGCACGCATCTCAAATCGTCACGCTCATTTCATACCCGCTGCTCAACAACTCATCTGTTCATCTGACGACAAAAACAAAAGTGTGGAATGCAGAAAGTTGGAGTGCACTACGAGACTCCGTACTTTCCTCCCTGACCCACCCTCCTGGAATGGCACTGCCGAGAACAGCGTGCAGTAGCGCAGCCAGAATAAGGCCAAAGAGGCCATGACCCCCTCCGAAACAAACTTGCTTAGATTTTCACTGGTGTTTTGCACCAATTTTCCATTGTTCGGAGATAAACGGAAGGAACAATCGGACGTACATCAGGTGATTGACCCACGCTGAACAAAAATTCCTAGCTGCGCAACTGACAGCGTGGGTCCAGCTCAACCGCCTCCGCACCGGCGTTGGACGTTTCTGCTGTTGTTTGCACAAATGGGGCATGGCCGCTTCTGCGGCTTGTGACTGGCGCAGCAGATCAAACCGTTGACCATGTTGTCCTCCAATGTCCAATCCATCGATCTCCCCATGGACTGCACGGCCTGACCGTTCTGGATGATGAGACAATCGATTGGCTGCTCAACACTGCACTGAGATGTAGTGCGGCCAAGCAGTGGATTGAAGGACTGACTCAAACGATGATGATAGAGTAGCTTGTGCTTGCGTACAGTAGACATTCCAATCTAAACCAACATCACTGTGAAGCTTTTCAATGTGTTGAGTAAACTAATAGGAATAAAAACTTTAGGATTTTCTACAGCTTTTCCGCCCCAATTCCACCCTGGAACAAATTTCCTCCCTGGGATTAAAAATTCCTCCCTTAGTGAGCCAAGTGGCTTCCGTTTGAGAACCACTGAGCATAGGCATATTCTTCTACACGCACTCACCTAATTTTTGTAAAAAATCAAGCCCTATACAGTGTATAGTATACACTTCCCTTTAGAGTTTTGTAAAATATCAAGCTCAAGGGGGGTTTTAACCCCAACCGCCCTTGTGTACGCCCTTGAACGACACACTGTTGCTCTGCTCATTTTTCAAAGACCACAAGGGACGAACCGTTTATTAAAACTGGCAGTTTATTAGCATACTGTGGAGGCAAACAAAGCGTAACCTTCACTGCCTTACTGAACAAACCCCCATTCACCCCACGACCAGTATAGCAGCCACGGGCGTCGGAAGGATTTTTCCAGGAGGGGAGTAGTAGTGGATTTTTCCAGGATAGATAAAATGATTTTCCCAGCGGGGTCAAAATTGGTAAAATTTCATTTCGCCCACTCGAAACTAAAACACACTTTTTTGCTAAAACCTTGATAGGAAAATTTCAAAATTCAGGGGACCAAGTTCCCCCCTACCCCCTTCCGACGCCCATTATAGTAGCATGTGTACACAACTAAACGAGTTTCAAACATTACTTTCGGTGCTAGACTGAGACTNCTGTAGGTTCTTTGATGCGACAAAAAGTTGCCAAGCAACGCACTCGAGCGAGGAAATGTATGGCGTCTTTTTTCAAAAGCTCCGGTTTGACTACATCAAAAAAAGCTGCGAGGGTATGCTGTCGCTTCAAGTTACATAGCTTCAAAGGTCGCATACAGCAAAACACTACACTGCACCGGGTGCCATGACGTCAGCTTGAATTCCACAAACAGGCAGTTAAAGCAGAGGTCTGAAGCACATGAAACGAAAGGGCCCAATTCGAACCGAAGGAGATATCCACCGGGCCAGGTTTGTAGCTAGTAACCACCACACATATCATCTGTCTAAATGCGCAACAGTCCTAAAATTGCGCTAAGCTTGTAATAGGCTTTTAAACATTCTGAACTAGCTCATGAACGGCCTCTAAGTAATATTTTCACAAAAAGAAAATGATGAATGATGGCTAAAGATGCAGCGACTAGCCTGTGGGGGCAGTATGCGGCTCGCCAAGTTTGACAACCTTTTGAAGATAAGCGCAATAGACACCAATGTCCCGGTGCTAGCAAGCAACAAGAAAGAAAGGCATGAAGTTAAGGAATAAGGTCTGCAAGAAATGTTTTCAAGAAAGAAACGTCAACAAGCACACAACCATATCATCACAGCACCGCTGGCACACAGGAGACACAAGGGTTGGGTTGCAAAGAAGAACCTGATAATCTCATACAAGAATATCTATCTTTCGCATCAGCTTTCACATTATTTCACGTCATCGATAATAATGCATGCTTGGCCATGGGAATATTTACAGCATAGTTCATTTTTTCTGGATGGCACATGAAGAAATAAAGCTTCAAAGCACCATAAAACAGGCGTGGCGTCATAGCTGAGTCTACCTCTCACTTGAAACAGGTGTACAACAGCAACTAGATCTTCCCAAACTTAGGTGAGCAACAATACATACAAACATAAAAAACGGGTTTATCTTGGACAACGATCGCGAAAACGTTGAAAAAAGGGGATATTGCGCATTCTGACATACGAGGCATCCGCTAAAATTTCCAGAGGACAAAAAACTTTTGATGAACGACAAAGAACAAAAATCAGCCGAACCTTAAACACGGCGTCATCTATTCCTCGCCGAGCGACCATCTTCACTGGAGCACAGAGCTTCTTATATTTGGCGAAAGAGCCATGTTTTTACTCCTCCGTCTACAGGCGCACGGGTGTGAGGCGATGAAGACTTTAATTAATGTTAGAAATAGAAAGCAACAACACGACTGCTGCAAATCAGCGCTTTGGGTCTCAGCAGCAACTGACTTCGCAACAAAGCTCTGATTAGGAAGTGCTACTGTGAGTGTAACCAGTTCTGATAATACCAGAGCAGCTTGGCAAAGCCAGTAAGTGTATGACACTGACATGCACAGCATTTACACGAAAACGTTTTGGGGCAACTAAGCTCGCATTCAGTAACTGAACACATTTCAGACTTAATGAATGTGGCCTGAAATGTTGAAGGACACCAGTTTGAAACATTTGAAGTCAGACATAACTACATTGCAATAAATACTTAAAATGATGCTTAGAGACTTATACGCATAGAGTACGACGTTAACTGCAATTGCAGTGCGCTTATTGTGGGAGCAAACACCGCAAAAAGTGAGAACTCTACTTGCTACGCGCAAACATTACAACCCAGGTTTGGTACTATAGGCAGGGGTGTATTGCGGCGGGAACGACGTTCCCACACCTTTCACAAGTTTTGCTTTGAAATGAGTTTGACACTGTTTTGAAATGGCTATTTTTTGAGTGCGTTCCCACACCTTTTTTGTTAGCATTACTTCCCTGACTATAAGCTAGAAACAACTGGTTACAGTGAAGCGGATGCTCTAGTGACGTCTCAGCATAACTGATGCTGAGTGAGTGTGCAACAGAATAGGAACAAGATTCCATTCCTGACCTTTATACAACAAAAAATTTGAACAACTTGCAATAAGCGTGTGCGTAAGATAGAACTTGCATTAAGCACATTCAATGCATTTGGAGCAATGCAGTTCATGACGCAACGGTGCGTAGAGTAATAAATTGCGTCAGTAAGCACGTGACAACGAAAAACCCTGAAGTGAAGCTGCAAACTGTGTATGTCGCCTCCAGTTCTGTTTAACAACAAATGTGAAAACACCAGGTCACCAACGGCAGTTTCATCAGTTTTACTGATTCCATGACTCTCTTCCTCAAACATCACAGTACAAAGTTAAAGCGCAGTTGCATTTAATGAAGCATTTAGACAGTTTGTTCATTTTGGGAAAAAATCACAAACTACATGAGATATTACTTCATGGTTTCGTGAAAATATTCGATATGCAATTTTTCTTCACGCGTCTTGTAAAAAAAATTGATTTGACAAGAAGTGGATTGCTATGTTATTTGTGAACATCGATAGGCAGGTTGTTGACCCTGAAGTCAGAAGTAGTAGAAACACGATCCTTCCTACAAAGCACTACGATTCCGGTGGTCTTGAAACGTTAAAAGCAGGGTCGCAACCAGCTGATATTTTCGGGGGGATCAAAATGATTGTAACTTGTTATGCCTATCAACTAAAGATGATTTTGAAATTTCTCGGGGGTTGGGGGTAATTTCCCGTTTGCCCAACCCCTAGTTGCGGGCCAAGTTAAAACCACCCAGTGTGGAAAGAAAAGAATGGTTGAAGCGCCCAAATGTACTTGGCTCCAACAGAACCCGCAGATAAAAGCTTTGGTGGGACATCGATTGAAAGGGGCTTCCCCTGCTGCGTGGAAACCAACGATATTTAAACTTTAATGTCACAGCGTCTGGCATCGAATATCGCCGAGTTTCACGAATAAAATATCACCGATTGTACGTATGAATTGAGTATCAACCGGATATCATCGATTTTCACGAACAAAATTAGTATCAATCGAGTATTACCGATTTTTCCGAACAACATAATATCAATCCAATACCACCGATTTTTCACGAATAGGGTATAATGAAACTGTTGTGAAAACGCTTCGGCATTCGTAGAATCACCGGAAGGTAGCACCATGTTTGCTTGCGATACATAACGAAAAGCACGTGTAACGCAAATGCAGGACTCTTTAGCGACAAAATGACTATTTCACACGACACAGTGGAACACGTTTAATGCGCAGCAAGATTTCGCAGAAAGTTCCATGGCATGGAGTGTGGTGCGAAGTGCACGTTTTGGCAGAAAACAGGTTGCGCACATCAGCACGAGCAACTTTGGCGCAGTTCATGACGCAACTGCTTTTTAAGCATACCTTTAAATTTGTCTCATTGCTGAATTGCTGCATCTCCAACCGGAAGGTCTACGTGGTCGTACTGTAAAGTACCGTCGGCCCCGAAGTCTCGGACAATGTGGCCATCGCCTTTGACGATCCATTTGTAGGTCAACAGGCCTTCAGCGCCAACAGGGCCGCGGGCGTGAATTCTGGCCGTGCTAACCCCCACCTCTGCGCCCAGACCCAGTCGCTGTCCATCAGCAAAGCGCGTGCTTGTGTTGTGGAAAACACACGCGCTGTCGACGTTCTTTAAAAAGTAGTCGGCCTTTTCTTCGTTGCTGGTAACAATGGCGTCCGTGTGCGAGCTTCCGTATTCGTGGATGTGCCTAACGGCGTCTTTCACGTCGTCGACGACTTCTATCGAGCATTCCAATCCTGAGTACTCCTGTTTCATGGAAGAAGCGACCGAAGGCGGGAACATAAGCCTCGAAGCGAGTTTCGGACCTAAGTGGATCTTCACGCCTTCCGCCAAGAGCACGTCGTTGATCTGCTTGAAAACCGAAGTGTGGACCAGGTCTTTGTGCACAAGCAGAGTCTCCATGGCGTTGCACGCGGCAGGGTAATTGCACTTCGCGTCCTGTACGACCCGCGTCGCCATGTTCACATTGCACTCACGGTCGACGTACACGTGGCAAATCCCTTCGCTGTGTCCCAAGACGGGCACCGCCGTGCCAGCCGCCATTTGCTGTATGCCGCGAACCATGTCCGACGACCCCCGCGGTATGATCAAGTCGATTGCACCGGCCGCGTTTTCGACGAGGTCCGAAACCGTGTCTCTGCTTTCTATTAGCTGAGCCGCGTCCGCGCACTTGTGTATTGCCAGCGCGTCTTGGACGACTTGGTGCAGACAACGATTACTGTGGGTGCTTTCCCTGCCACCTTTCAGCACAACGCCGTTACCTGTGGCAATAGCCAACGACGAGATTTGCGGCAAGCAATCGGGCCGAGACTCGAAGATTATCAACAGAACGCCGATGGGCACACTGACCCTTTCAGCAGTCAAGCCATCGGCCAGTTTTCTCCTGTTCAAAACCTGACCAACCAGAAAAGCGCTCTTGTCAGCAACCTGTCTAATACCAGCAGCTAGCTCCCTCAAGCGTGCCGGCGACAGGACCAATCTGTCAACAAGGGACTGGCTAAGGTTTCCGTCTTTCTTTGCAGCGGCAACATCCATGTGATTAGCAGACATGATTTCTGACTCTCGTTCCTCCAACAGTTCCGCCATTTTTTGTAGTATCTCTTGCCTTTCATAGAGTTCTAATTGCTGCAACTTGCGTCTTCCATCTTTGGCAACAAGAGCCTGGTTTGAGCTACTATCAGCAACATCAAGAGACTCCGTAAAAAAGGTTCCAACCTTTTTGCCAGCAACAATGTCAAGCAGTATTGATGTTCTGCTAGCAAATCCGTTGCATATTACTACAGACGTACCATGTTGCAAGGACCACACAGCAGCCTGAAGTTTTGAATCCATTCCACCAGTCCCCACATTAGACTTCATACCGAACTCTATTTCACCCATTTTAGCACCAACTGAATAAGTGTGAATGAGTTTTGAGTTTTCTGTGCCTGGTGGAGCAGTGTAAAGGCCATCTACATCCGACATTAAAATAAGCAGGTCAGTACTGGTTTGCACAGCAAGTCGGGCTGCTAAGCTATCATTGTCTGTAATAGATAGAGCACCTTCTGGATCCTGGTTTGATTGTTGCGGTGGTACAACTGCATCATTTGTGTTAATGATAGGAACAATCGACAATGCCAGCAGGTTATCAAGAGTTGACTGAAGATACGCACGATGGTCTTTATCTAGATCCTGACTGGAAACTAACACTTGAGCAGTGGTTATGCTATATTGGGAGAACATTGATTCATACAATGACATCAACCCACTCTGGCCAGCAGCAGCACAAGACCTGGAATCAACCTGCATGGGTGACTGAACTGACTTGTGGCCATGCTTCTGCTTTCGAATGGTCTCACGGACACTTTGGCTCATGACGAACTCTCTACTCAGTCTTTGTCTTCCAAAAGCAACTGCTCCACTTGAAACAATCATTACTTCTTTCCCTTGACCATGCAGTTCAGCAACTTGCTCCACAACAGATGCAAGTCTACCCAATGCAATTCCACCTTGATCGCTTCTGGTCAATACAGCACTGCCTAGTTTTACAACAATACGTTCTGCAGTCTGTAGATCCTTCCGAGTAAGGAATTTCTGTGCATTTTTGTCATTGCTGGATCTCACAGCAGTCTCTTTGATCTGTGGGGAAAGTCTTGTTTCCAATTTACCAGAAGCATAGCGCCAGGATGTGACATGATTAACATGCAGTAAGCGCTTTGAAAACAGACAGCACACTTTTTTTAACTGGTAAATCATTCTGCAACCCTGTGTAGCAATATAGCAAGCAAATCAGTTATAGCAAGACATTTATGCACCATTCCTAGCTTTACAAAATGAACTGTGTGCAAGGTGTTTCATTTCACAAATTGTCATATAAGCAAGATTAACATGTCAAAAAAACAATCTACTATGTCTGCTTGTTAACCTAAATAATTACAACTTCATGCAACCCAAATGGGAAAACTAGGCTATCTCCTAAAAACATTGATGACAAACTTTCCCAAATTCACTAAAATGTCAATGATGACCTTGCCATGAATCATTTGCAGGCACTACATTATAATTGTGTGCACTTTGCACTATATTATAACCTTTACATTATAATGCACTGAGGTCTGGAAATTGTGATGAAGCTTATTAAGTAGAACCCCATTTGGACAAATGTTTGAATCAGCTAATTTCAAATGCATCAAATATACAAGAGGAGCTGTTCACTGAACACATGTGAATCACTTAGTGAAATAATAAAGTGTTTCAAATATTTAGTTTGAGTCTGACCATTGTAGAACAACCCAACAGTAAGCTCCTAACCTTCAATACCAGTTATTCATAACTTTTGCCAATAGAGTTTACATTGAGGACACCTTAGGCCTAAACAGTTTCTTCAAAAACTTGGAAACTCTTCATCATTACTATTTTGCAATCAAAATGTCCAAGCAATGATCAAATGTGATCTCAAGATTTCAGATCTACCACTGAATGCATGTTTTAACTTCACACAAACAATGTGTCTTTAATGTACCAAATTCAAATGAGGCAGAAAAGTACAACAATCAAATATTCCATATTTAAGACTTCAATACTGCTAATTATGTAATAGTTAAACTTCATCTAAAATAAATTTCAATTGTTCTAAAGCTTTTCAAACGTTTGAGTACAGACTTACACAGTTAAGCAACTGCTTGGTAGAAAATTAACATGAAATGCATCTACAATTAACTTGAGAAATTCAGCGTTAGTTCATTTTAGAGTTACGGCAAATTATTTATTTTCAAAATAAAAAATACCAGCTTTGCACACTGATTTTCATAATACCGGCCTTTTACCGGCCTCTGCTAAATTAGCAGTAAAATACTGCCCAGGCCGGTGAAATACCGGCCATCTGGCAACCCTAGTAGTACTAGAGTACTACAGACATCAGCAGGCAGAGAACTGGGGTGGCCTAGTATTAGTCTTAACAGTAACAAATCAAAATACAAATACCTAAGCTAGGTCTCTAATAACATGTTTTGAACTGCATGCCCTGTCCTGTGACTCCTGTGTCAATGATTCATATACATACACACCATTATGTTGTGTTGTTGAACACTCTGTAACAACAGAGTCTGCTGAACATAGGCAAACTGCTAGTATCTAACTGAGTATTATTACGCACTGCAGCAGTACGCGTCTGAAAAAAATTAAAGTATGCATTTGTTAGTGAGATTCGCACAATCCATTTTGGTTTCAAGAGCATTCCCGACCAAAGTACCAGTCACTGTAAATCTTCCACATAGAGGCACTGTACGGCTTTCCGCCTTTCGTTTTGATCGCCGCCTGCGCCGGCTGTTTGACGGAAATGATGAAATCTTCCAGCTGTAGCATTGCACGCTTCACTTATTACTGACCCTTCAAGCGTGCATGACTGAGTTTCACCTTGGTGTCACTCATCGGCAAGCAACTTGCTCGCCAGTCGGCAGCTGCCAAATCGGCATTGCCAGATCACAACGATTTTCCTAAGTGAACAACAAAATACAATTCTAAACCATATCAGGACTATCCCTTCTTTGCATTAGCGTGTTACTGTTGTGACTCAAGAATCGTATTAGTAATAATAGTACGAGTAGGATATAAGCTAATCATACTTTCGGTGTTACAACCCGGAACCTTGCGCGAGTTAAGTTGATAAACTGTGACCAGACCGTTAACAATCACACCAATTTGAGTGTAAGTAACTACAATTCGAGCAATGTCAGAAAAGAGAAAGCTTGTCTGATATCCGATAAAATTTGCTAAGCTTTTCCCTAAATGTAAAGCTAAGAATATCAGAAAGAAAAGGAAGCGGCATTGCTATTTTTCCGAAACGAAAACAGAGCTTTTCACAGCACATCTCCATCTTTTCATTCCCAGCTATCGCAACCCTGACCTTTATCTTTGGCCTACAGCAAATATAGTTTTGCGTTACGAACAAGTAGGACTCGACCAGAACAGCGCCCTAGCAACGAGGGAGTGTTGTTGTTACCTCAAATGCAGGAATCTATTCTTAAATCTACAACGTTAGTTGTACTGTAGTTGAAACTTTCGTGTTTTATCAGCAACTAGTCCAACAGCACTTAGATTCAAAATATGCAGGATATGGGAAAAAATCTGAAACGTTCTTTGGTTACCAGNAACCTGTTTTTTTACGTTAGTAATAGTGCAATAACCAGGAAGTCTACCAGATGGTGAAGTCAAATACGCAGGTTAGCCTACATAAAAGATTGAATATCACTTCTTAAAAATATTGTCTGATCCTAAATGATATCATCTGAAAGACACAAAACCTTCAACAAAAGCTTCCACCAAGCTTCTGTAGACGCATGAAAGTGAGTGGACGATTAAATTACCCAGCACACTAAGCATAATTTTCACTGGTTTGTTACATCCAACTAGGGTTTTTGCCATAGCGTTTCCGGTCAGGCGGTCAGTTTCTCCTTCTAACATAAATTTTTCGCAAGTGTGTTGATGCATTTGTGTGTCTCACAGCACGCACTGNATGGAGAATGTAAGTAGAAATGCAACACACCTAAATACAGTGGTCTAGTTCCAAGAAGACACTAATACAGCATTGCGATAGCTGGTTCTTGCAACAAAGTTGGGTAATACGCATTGGCATGACTGAGAGAATCCCAGTGTTTGACGTCGTGTCCCAGTGACTTGCTTACTTGTTCTTGGAAAACCAGACAGGCTGTGCGCAACAGGAAAAAGTCATGTTTGCCGAATGACACACGTAAAGTTTATCGGCGAAAATAGAGTTGAACCGTTAAAATTTCTCTTTCGGGAAAATCACAATGTCCTTGTTTTTTTTCACTCTACACTATGTTTTCAGCAAAAAAATCGCAATTTTTGATGCATATCAGACGATTTTGCAGGAACTTTTGTCACAGCGGGCGTAAGAATTCTGCCTTGTTCTCGTTCGAGAGACACTGAAATTGACATTACCGACGATATTTTAAACGTTTCGCTAACTAACTTGCGAGACATCCCTGTTTGGAAGTGTATTTACGCTTACCTTACAAAAGAAACAAGCTACATTCAAAAAAACTGAGAATGTTTATGTTTATATTTGGAATTGCAGGGCTTCTTTTGAATCTGACACAGAGAGTTGGCGAAAGGCCAAATGAAGGCATGCCGACCAGCCTTACCTTTAGTAAGAAAAGAGCAATCGAAGTAATCGACACACGAAGATAAAATAATGTCCACATATGTAGTGCACACATGAGACACTTACAAGATTATAGACAAAAGGTAAAGCAAATAACATCACACTACGCGAGGAGTTTCATAAATGAGTGAAAATATTGTTGTTTATTTGCACTGTATAATGAAAAACTGGGAGTTGATATGAGAAAAGTGAAACAAAACCGTTTACCAAAATCAGAGAACAAGAGCAGTAACTAAGCACACAATGTGTAAACACCACTGATGCAGTCGAGACCGTACTCTCCCAGGCCGAGACCGAGACATGTTTCAAAGTACGAGACCGAAACTTTGTTAAAAAGTCCGGTTCCGAAACTAGAACACTCAAGATCGAAAATAGAGACCAGAATATTTTTCGGCTTCGCCAAAATTTTCATAAATTTGGTTATCCACACTTCTGAACTTGCCTTTTGTCGAAATTCAATTTATTTCCATTAGCAACGATCAGAAAAACAGCGCAAAGGTTGTTTTTTAAAAACATGCGTAAATTCTCGGGACAAAAGGTCCGAGTTCGAAGCTTCCATCCTCCGAGGCAGAGCCCAAGACGAGACCGAGACTCACGAAAATGAGTGTCGAGCCGCGTCACGATTCTCCATCATTGGTAAATACCAAAGTTTAGACAGATAGTTTTTTCAACTTTTGTGCTTTGTATGACACGGTCTTGACTACCATAAATACAGCAGTTTACGGCTGGTTTAGTAAATCTTTGCCTGATTTATCTTCTTTTGGTTTTGGCCGATATTCTAATCAGCACTTCTGGTATCTTTACTTTTTTGTTGGTTTTACTTTCCTGTGCACATCCCATTTTCACGCATAATATTACACTCCATAATTTTTGTAACGTTTTTTTATACTGTGTTTGGCACGTTTTTGGTCACACCAAATTTCCTCAATTAAACAAGATCCACTCCTTTGTGTACACAGGCATGATATCTTCATTTGTAATTTTTTCTCATCATATTCTGCATATGTTTGTTTGTTTTTGTAATTATGCTTATTTTATTTCCAACTTTTGTTTTCTAACACCTTTCAATAAGTAATAAACGTGGTTGTTGACTACATGACCGCCATGGTCCCTTACCAATGCTATGTGACACAGTGACAATCTTTGTATGCATTAATCAATACTCTTGCCATTGTGCTTTCATTAATTCTAATTTCCACTTACAATCGGTTACTTTTCAATATTCGCTTTTTGTATTGTTTCTGTTTGTTAGCTCAGTCATATGATACAATCGATCACCCTTAGTTACTTTTATTTTTTGTATTTTTGTAACCAGTGGAAGCTTCAGCCAAAAAAGGAGTGTGGGAACGCACCAAAAACTAGCCATTTTCAAGTAAACAAGTGTGTGCACGGGAAAAACGAAGTATAAGAACGCACCCAAAAGCAAATATTAATAATTACACAATTATGCTCAGGTGCTACGCAAACGATAGCTTGTCATTTGTTCATTTATGCGACGTCTGGAGCTACACACATGAAATCTGAGTAAAAATACACATCTTCAAGTCAGGTTACAATGAAAAAGTGTGGGAACACATTCCCACACCCAAAAAAGGGTTGGAACGCGAACGTGATTTCCACGCCTTTCCGCCCAACTACAACCCTGTGTACAGGAGTAAAAAAGGTTGGTAACACCTGCTTTAGAGCAAGTTTTTTGACAAATAAAGATTGCGATTTGTGTGCGATAGACGGTAGTCAGCAAGGTGAATTGACATAGTGACAATCTGCGTTTGCTGTAAATGTGGTCTATCGCTGCCAGGTTTATTCAACAGTGTTGATGCATCGCCAAAATATGAGTAGAAATATTGAAACTGACAGTTTCAAACTGTACATGATAATCAACAAAAATCGAAACGTTTTCATACGCCCTAGAAAAAATCGTCATTGCTACATCCCGTCAAATCAGCAAAGTTGCTGCCTGTCTGGAAAAAGTTGAGACGCAGTGAGTGCATGCGGTTTTCCAGGCGGACTGATTGGTACTGTGCGCGAGAGTAGTCCGCTGGGCTTATTTTTCGCGGAATAATGACTATATGAACCAGTGGCATTATCGGTGGTCTCAGCACATACAACCAACCACTGCCAGGAGCCGGTTACAACATAGTTTTTCTCAATGCACGACTACAATTCACTTTAGAAATGTCACAGAACAGACATTACCTAAGCTTATCGATAGTTTGAACGTTTTGAGGCTGTCAATATTTTCAGCCAAGTTCCAGGACGTCTAGGTATCGAATAACCTATACCAAGCATTTTCACTTCACTTGGGTTAAATTGTAGCAATTTCGCTACCAGGTTTCAAATCAAAATGTGCGAAGATTTGAAGCTTCCTTTAAATGTAAGCGCGAAAGCATACCAATGAAGATACGATTCTTCTGAATAACAGAGTAGTTTGTTTTACAAGTGAACTTCTACACCACTGTTCATCGAGCCATCTTCAAAATAAATAAAGTTCTGCAAATGTTTTACCTATGCAGGTGTTTACCTGCTAAATGACTAGTCGTTCGAATTCTTTTTCACAAAGCAGTTTTTCCTATCGTCAAATGAAATCGGTTTATCGATTCAAAACAAGCAATACATTATATTCGCGTATTGACGGAATGATAATTTTTATCACAAACTTGGTGTTTGGGTTTGACATTTTGCACAGATAAACATCCTGTGCCTTGGAATCAACTATCAGCGCAATCGAATGCTAAAGAAAGCCAATTTAAAAGCGATCTACGCTAAACCATTAGGCTCTTTTTGGTTTTCAATTTCAGAACTGCCATTAACTGGTTATACAATCATCTAAGACCTGATAAGCACGGAAACGTACCCGCAGGCGCGAAAGAACGTCAGAGGTTGTGTGAAAATTTATCCGCATAAGGTTGTTTTGATAACTCTGAGAGATGCTGTAGTTGTCACAAATTAAACATCTTGAATGAAGGGGAAACGCTTGTTAGCTACGCCAACTCAGGAACAGGGACCTCAACGCAGTACAAAAGGGAGAGAAAAAGGCTATAGTTCAAGCTATAGTTAGTAACAAACAAATCGAAATGCTATAATCAATTTTGTTACATATATAGAAAGACAACCCTGAAAAGTTTTTGCATGTATGTTCATGTGTTTCTTTCTTCAATGCCTAGAAAAACATTCTGCTACCTTTCATAATTTAAGCAATGTCGATGACAGAGTCAACTTTACATGCAGGGACGCCGGAGAACGGTTGCATGACGGGGTCATTCCCCCCTGCCCTTTTATCAGGGAGGCAAAGAGGGCGGATGTGCCTATTTATAAAAGTACCATAAGTAATCTCATGGTTTATCAAGATCGAAATGAAACAAATTTATTGCAGCTATTCGCACACCCAGAAACTTCGGAATGTTTTTCTATTATTTCTGGTGTTATTTTTGACGTCAACATCGTTGCCGAACAGAAACAAGCATAATTGGTAAAGTTTTTTGTTTTTGTAGAAGTTTGCATCCCCTTCAACTCTTTTACTTCCCCCCCTGCCCTACCGCTGTTCCGGCGTTCTGTTTACACGAGTGCCGTTTGCAACCGCACTTGAGCCTTTACGAATGTTGCTTCTGAGAGGTTTGTGTGATAACTCCTTAAAACTTGCTTTCAGTAATTAGGTTTTCAGAATCTGCTTGATCGGCGAAATTTGTATTTCAAAAAATTTCCTTTCACCTACAAATATTTTATGAAACAATTACCCAGCAATATTTTTTCGTATTCTTATATATTATTAAATAGAAACTAAATGAAAAACGACCATTTTAGTTTTACTTTCATGCGTTAACTCTGGAACAGCAATTTCAAACGTGCAACAAACCTGAAAACAAATTCTGCTGAATTTAATCTCGAAATCAAAGTGTTGTTTTTCCGAATGTTGTATATTCGTATCTGCTTTCAAACTTATTCTGCAATCCGTAAATGTTGGCCGTCCACGTCAACGCTTTCCTTGCTTGTGCATATAGTCCTCTTTGCATGTTTGCCATTTCGTCAAGACACGACATAGCTTCATTCCAAACAGCTACTACACGCATTTTTAACAGTGTGCATTTCCATCTAATGCCTTTATCCACTCACTTCAGATTTTTCATACATTTATAATGTCTTCCTATTAAATTGCTAAGTAACCCTTCTGTATGATGATAAAAATAGAAGTCGCTGGTGCTTTGTCAGGATTTGTTCCTTTTTCGTATTGTCTGCGCCTATGTACTACCGCCCCCTCTATACTTGGTACAGTGAGCAACCTTTTTTGTACTTTTAGAGTACTACTACTTCGCCCTGTGCTATAGACCGCGAGTTTTATAAGCAAACGCATAAATAAAATAAATAGATAAACAACGCATTGCCGACGGTCAACTGCAAATTAGAAACAGCACCTGAAACGAATTTTGTGCTGGACACCAGCCTCTCGTCGCTGCCGTCTGGACAGTCTTGATACCCATCGCAGAACTTCGACATACTTAGACAGTGGCCAGACTGACAGTGGAATTGCCAGTAAGGACATTTCGGGGGTTGGTCGCCACACCTAAAATCTGCGAAAATGGAAACAACAAACAATAGTCCTCTTACGAATTGAACACCAACCAGGGTAGAAGAAATTAATGGCTGTGTTCTGGATACAACGCATAAATATTTCATTGCAACATCAGGTGAGTACACAACAGGATAATAGTGTCATGAATTCAATTATAAAGTCTTAACCATTAAGCCACAGCAATTACAACTTGGTTGTATGGTTCCACAGAATACTTGCAAATATAAATAGCCAAGATCAAATGAATCAGACACTGCAGCATCCTGCTTTGAGTTCCACCACAAAATTAAAAGCAAAATAGGCGCAGCCATCGTGTTCTTGAAGTCTTTCCAACTTTCGCACGTAAGCCTTGTATTGTTCATGGAAGCAAATAATAAATGTGGTACGCTATGATGGAGACGTTATGCAAAACATCGTAAAAACTGCTACGGCAAATTTTCGCATGAGAGGATCAGTATCCAACGAAAGAATCCCTTTCTTGGCAAAGAACAAGTCGCGTTGATCCTAATGCGTAGAATTCTTCTACTGATTAGGCATCATGAGTTCTTCTTACTCAAATAAGACAATTAAGAGACAACATGATTTTCACCTTCGTGTGTGCCGCACAACAACAGTTAATGTTGATTCGAAATTAATTGTCAGAAGCATGGAGCTGTAAACAGACAACTGACTCAATTGCTCTTGGTCAAGAAAATGTAGAAAGAATTTCAATCAACACAATAGTAGTTATCTGGACTGAACTTTGCAATAACTTGTTACGACGCATCCGGGTATTTTGCATCTGCGTAGCGTTTATTTTAGTTATAGTGCAGTTCATGGTCTGAGATCGGTACGAACGTCGGCTGGTGCTGATTGGTGTATGGCCGATGTTCATAACAACCGTAACCATGGCTTAAAAATAGCCTGACCAAACTGACGTGCTTCTGAACATTATTCCAAAAATGCCTGGACGAATGCCTCCGAGCAAATCGATACGATTTCGACCGCGGAAGTTTGAAGCACTAACAAGTAAATCACTTTGTTCATGCTTACCATGTCATGTGCAAAGCAGGCGTTGATAAGCGTGCACAGGAAAATACACAGGGTTGTTAACTACTGAAAACGTGCGTAATACGATTTAAGGGATATGCACCTGCACCACCCATCACTACGCGATGTGTTTTTGGTGAGAAGCCAGCTGTTTGGTTTCAATTTCTCTTTATGAAAAAGCATTGATTTTTTCGCCTGAGTTTACGTCAGACAGAAATCAAGCGCGGTCGACTGTCTAATTATTAAAGTTCACTCCAAGACACTGGACTGAAATATATAAAAGAGGCGAGACGGGCTGATGGACAATAAAAAATCAATGAAATCTCGACGACTCGTACACGCTGTACGAAACTCACCACAAACACTAAATGCGCAATGGGGAATGCAACGTGTCGCTGCTTCCGGCTCACGTTACGTTACATAAAGTTGATGTTCCTTTCAAAACACGACAAAAATTTAAAAGGTCCACATAGAAATTTGTTATAAATCTTCGTCGCCGAATCAAACAAGTCTACGATCTCTTTCTTTTTGGTTGATTGCATATTAAAATCTTATAACAAGTTCTTCGATAGACCGCCAAAGCTTGAAATTGGAAACGACTCTATTCCCAAGTTTGGTTTTCACTTCACGTTAATAGAGCCGCTTCTTATGGGCGAAAGGGTCGAATATTCTTGATGTTTTCATATTTAGCAGATAAAGCTATTCCCTTGACAATCAACTTAACAAACCCACCGGTCCCAGCATACGCATTAATTTTTTGGAATTGTTACAATTGCACGATTGTAATAGTACTGTAATAGTTGTAATAGTAGTACTCGTTGCAGTTATTTTTTAATTCAGTTTCATCAGCACAGAGTTTATACATAATTCCCAGGTAGTCGTTTGTTATCTATTATTTTCTACTTACCACTACACAACACGGCCGCTATCGACATCAAAAACATGAAGATATTTCGCACAAAAGAGCGAACCACAAAACTTACATGGATGCTGCACGATGCACAGGTTCGTTAAACCGAACTTTTAGCTGTTTTTTAGATATCACTGATTTTTTCGCGAAATCACTACAACGTACATGCCAGTCCAGGAATTTTAAGCAATAGACAAAAAAAGTTCAAAAGTCCTCGGTTGAAACCAACACTCACTGTGCAAAGTTCAGGTTGTCTGCAAAAATCACCCGAATTATCATACTAGGTCTTTGTAATAATAGTAGTGTAGAAGTGCATGCAACTGTTTAACCATGTAATTCCCAAACAAAGCCAAACGAATAGCTCCGATTATTATCAAAATTATTACTCATAAAACACAGAACGCTGCATCTAAGTCGGCAATAAAGACGACATTAAAATACTGAAATTCAACCGCAAATCAAACAAGACCAACGTCGACAAATTTGGCGCGTTGCAGGCAAAACAGAGGCTTTCACAATGACGTCATAACCGGTAGCTTTGTGTTTGTGTAATACGCGCTGGAGTAGCGGTATTAACATTTCTACATTTCTTGCGTCACTACTTCTGTTCATACGAATAGTTTTCAAACACACCTTTCANTAACGCAAGACTTTTCCGTTTTCTTATCATGCACAAGCGTTGTTTCAGCTGAATTTAGAATTTCAAACACGAGCCATAGTCGTAGAAAGAAACTGTTTTTTTTTCATTATCCTTAACGTTTGCCACGGCATTAAAGCTGGTTTGCCTTACACGTGAACGCACTGCTTTCCGTACGAAATTGGAACATGTCAACAAGGATAAAACAAAATCCAGTCGCGCCAGCACTTGTCGTTTGTAACATCAGCTGAGTCTTCCCATACACTGTAGCAAAAATTTGTGGACAGAGCAATCGAACGATTAACAAGATTAACGGCGCGCACCACTCTTGCATCTTTCGATTCGTGCTGAGTATCATCCAATTACCGGTCGTCAGCCGACATTTCGGTCAGATTTTAATTAAAGCTGAACGCTGGTGTTAGAGATCCAAAGTGGCGCGATAGTGTTGGCAGGGAAAGAAATGCTTTTTATCTCTGCAGCGCGGACGTTCAAGGTAGTCCGCAATGGCAAAGATTTTCTGCAGTAAATTTATGAACTAGGCACTTCTTTCAAATCTCCAAACTGAGTACAAACTGACACAGGTATTGAAAACGAGCAAGCCATCCTTCAAATTTTCTATTCAAAAAGTATTCTACTCCTCAACTTTCTGTATAAAATCAGCTGGCAGTAATCAAATAAAAACTATTAAAAAAATAAAAAACGCAAAATGTAAAATAAGAAATTAAATATTCATCTAACTTATTAAAACAAAAGCAACTGTAAATCCTTTGAACAAACTGACTGAAAGAATTGTCATCATTGCAGATCCAGAGATGTATGAAACGAATGTAAACCAACCATAAAGTTTGTTGCAAGTGCTGACTAGTGCTTCCTTAAACGCGAACCAGTAAATAATCAGCAAAGAATATCGCATTATAAGTTATTTTGCACGATAAATATCAGTTATTTTCAAAACAAAAACACACTTTTTGCACCGCATTGCCTCACAAGTAAGCCGTTTTTGCACTTACTGAAAGACATGGTAAATCTAACATGGTAACAGAAGTTGTTGCATTTAATAAAATCTTTCTGAAAAGACTACAAGTGAAAACAAAATTTTGAAAAAACGAGTATCTGAATATTTTGTCGTAGCTCTGGCCCTGTCTGTGGACCCAGATCCCGCTAACGCCCCATCAAACCATGTAACAAACGTCCAGTAATCGCGAGTTAAAGGTAGAAAGAAGGGTTAACAAATTAAAGTACCGGTAACTTCTTTACCTGTAGCATTGTCTTGGTTTCCAGGTTGCAAAAACGCAGATGAGGTCTGTCTGACAAGGAGCAGCACGATCACTGTCACGGCGGTAATTTTGCATTTTTCCCCATCATCCATTGCGTGCGGCGACGGCCAGGTGGTTATTGACTAAAGTTTACCCAGAAGCAGCGTAATGTTCTAACCCTTGAACTTGAACAGAACGCATCGATTTTATTTAGCGTCTGTTCTAACAACATCTTCAACATATTTAACCATGAGAAATTGCACTGTGTAAATTGCAGGTAGAAACGAACGACACTGAGAAAGAAGTAGAAGGTAGAGCACGATGAAATACAGCATTACAAAAATGCAGATTTTCTTCAAAAGCGCAAAATCGATTGACCCGCGCGGATACTTTCTTGTCGCTTCCCGGAGAATGGCTAAGCTCTGCCTAGCAAGCCATGGAGCACCGTCCAACGCCAAGGCAGCCCATCTCAAAATGAAAACTTTCAGTTGTGTTACAACCATTCACGATTTGTGACAAAACAACCAGTCATGAAATGCGTGCAAGGTAAGGCAATGTCAGGCCCAGAGCCGGATTAAAGAGTAGGGGGGCCAGGAGGAATTTTCACTGGAGGGCCCATATGACGTATTTCATGACGTCATTATTTGTAAACTTTATATTTTCGCTGATTCGCAACGTTCTCGTTTGTTTTTTCCAGTAGTCGATCATGTGCTTGCCGTATTAATTCGATTGTTAGCCGCCTTTGGTTGTAAGCCGCACGATATGGTGTTAAAAATTAATGAAAGCTGCCCTTGCTTGTAAACCGCACTTGAACATAGATTACCTAAGCCTCTGAGATGCATTCGCGATGTTCGCGTACTCGTGCGTTTCCCGTATTAATGATGCTCACACCACTACAACTTCCTTCTGTTTATAATAGTCTCTGCTGTGGCGGATGTGCACGTGATGCTGACGGAAATCGAATGCGAAAGAAAAATTTGGTCGACAAAACGTAGCCAACGAAAGAGTGAGCGTCATCTATATTCAGGATTTTTGAGCAATTTGCGCTTGCCCTGAAAAACACGAATTGCCCTGAAATGTTTCAATGTACTGAAATATATTTATCATTCAGAATTTTTGAGCAACTTGCGCTTACCCTAAAAAACACGAGTTGCCCTGATATTTTTCACAGTAATGAAATATTTTTNTCATTCAGGACTTTTGAGTAACTGGCGCCTGCCCTGAAAACAGAGTTTGCCCTGAAAATTTTCAAGACAGGGGGGGCGGCTGCCCCCCCAAC
>JGI24159J19872_10001543_pt1 | contig 25646 bp, 17 predicted proteins | sample Ectturendosymbi4_FD_19872 | JGI IMG/M metagenome (IMG submission 19872)
TTTTTTTTTTTTTTTTTTAAACATTTCTCACGAACCCAGTAAAATTTCAGTTATCATGATATACAAGCATAAAAGAACGCTGTAGAATTATACAGACCATGATGGAGTACCACCATTGTGTGTGTGTTCCACCAGGCACATAGCACCCCCAAATGGGGTTGAACATACTGTACAGCGGTAAAGGTTGGTTCGGATATCAATAATTTTTATTGTCTGATAACTTAAACAGATATATCCAGATATTTTCTTATTTTAAATAACCGGATAATAACTGCTAATTGTTAGATAATTGGTTTCATGAGATTTTCTTGATAAATTGAATGCAAACTCATGGCATAGTTTTGTTTTAAATATACAAACATGGACAGGACCGGCTTTAGCAAGTGCAGGGCCCAATTGCAAGTATTTTTTCAGGGCCCGGGCCATTGAGCTGTGTGTGCACACATTTCTTCATTTTTTAGGGGGTGTCAAGTCATAACAATAAAACTAAAAGTCAGTGACGTAAAAAAGTTAGACTCAAAAGGGTGACATATTATTTCACCATTTGGCAGTGAGTAATCTTGTAGAGAAACTAAAACACTTGTATCACTCCTGTTTCTGGATAAAATTCTGTTTCTGATTGTGGGTGGTCCTATTTGGATCAAGTAGCCCCTAACATTCCGATTCATGACACCTGACCAAGTGGCAGGATCGTTTTTCCATCCAATGGTTCTGGCAAATTTTGAACTTTCGTGCTTGTAAGGCTCAACAGATGCACAAGACGACAAACTTCCTTTGTCAGACTCAACACTTTTGAAATGACTCACCTCACTTCCTTTGCATAAGCTTTCCCTTTGGCTATCTGGCATAACATCATCAGTCTGGCTGCTTATGTTGTTAATTTTCGCTGTGGTGTGGGTCTTCTAAAGCTTTTTCTTCATATTCTGAGGTAGCTCTGTTAAAATACTTATCAAACACACTATCTCTTCCTTGGCTAAGCGTTTTTTGCCTTACTTCAAATAGCCCTCTTTTGAAACTAAGCCTTTTTTGTCTTAGTTTCCAATAGCCTTCTTTTGATTGCCACTCAGCGTTTTTTGCCTAAGTCACGTGGCCTTTGACTCATGGTGTTTAGCTCATTTACAGAAAAATAACACGTTCTTAAATAGATAACCCAAAATTGACTGTTAAACTAAAAAAACTCCAGTACTGTACGTGCCTGTCAATATATACTTTACATGTTTAAAATGGTTACAGTTAAGCCCGCTTGATAAAGCACCAGTCCAAGAATGCAAGCCATTATTTGAGCAAGTTTGGAATATCCTAGAAAAGGTTAAAATATTCCTTTCTCTTTTAACACAAAAGAAGCATACTGTAAAGTGATTGTAGATTTTACAATATCTTTAAATCTTTGTAATTTTTCAAAACAGGCAAGTACTGTAGTCTCCTAAAACTTCGACGAAAGTCATCCCCCTTTCCACTTCAGATCTTTGCAACATTCCATTTTAAGGTTATATCTCAGAAAGTTCTCGATACCAATCTTGTGAGATTGATGCCTCTTTCAGACTTCGGTAGTATTTCATGATGCAGCTTTCAACAAAAGAACTAAGAACATCATGAAGCTTACTTCACGTGAACCAAACAGTCATTTCTGGTACTTTGTAAATGGTTTAACTGTTAGTATTAATTAAATAAATTTTCTGTTACTTTGTTGAACCATTTTTTGCACACATGTATAAAAATCATGCAGTTGGCATAATCAAAACTAGGTTTCTTGAAATGTTTTTCTAATCTCAGGTTGCCTCATCAGATCTCTGAAGGGAGAGTGAATAAGACTGACTAAGCAGCCCACATTTGCAATTACAATCTAAACTTAACCTTCAGAAGTGACTACTGAAACGGCAACAACTATCGAACTGTATTTCATACTTGATCTTCTAAATACAAAATACTTTAATAAACAAAAAGAAAACAGCTTCAAAACTTAAACCCTTTCTGCATTAACTAGGTAATATTAAAAAAACAGGCTACACATTACAGAAAAACAATGAATATTGTAACAATTACATTACAAAAACGAGTTATGGTGGGGTTGTTAAAAATGCTAAACCAGACCAGGGTTTGTAGCAAAGAGTCCACATGCACTGAATGCAATTGCTGCTTCCGCAGAAGCAGGCTGGATAGTGAGTTTGAAGATTTGCAGGGCATTAAAAAGTGTTAAACTCACTAGTAACATTACTTTCTTTATCTGGTTAACTGACAGAAATAAATCGGATAGCAAAAAAACTCAGTTATCCAGTTAGCTGTTATCCAGACAATAGAACCCCTAGTTGTTTGTGGACTAGTCTTACATTATTGATAACATTTACCAAATTACTTGACTCTGGGCTGGTCTTCCATTATTGTGAACTTTTACCAAATTACTTGACTCTGTCTAAGAATTTTAAGATATTTTTAATATTTAAGAAGAGGGTTTCAAATATTTCAGATTTCATTAGAAAGAACTTGCAATGCTAATATGTATTTTTAGTAGCACTGGACAGTTGAGCTTATTAGTAACATAGCTGATAAAAACGTAAATGAGTAGAACTTGAACTTATGCATGCAATTTAAAGCCTTTTTTAATTTTTTAGATACATGAAAAACACAAAATAAGTTTAGTCAGGATGGCTAAAAAGGGGAGCAAAACAATACTGCACAGAGGCCTTACAGAAAGCACAAAAAATATACTGAAGACATTAAAGCTCACAGAAAACGCAAATATTTGAAAGACAATAGCTATTCATTGAAGGGAGGCAAGTGACGGGCAGGAACACTGGACTGGTTAATGCACTGAAGATGGCTAAAATCAGAGCAAACTTGCATACATGCCAATATTCTAGCAGTTTAAAGACTTAGAAAACTTTGGATCTGTTAGTCATTGTTAACCAGCAAAGTTTACTGCTGTTTGTTCTAGCCATGTCAGCATGTCCTTGCATGTCCATTGTTTTATGTTCCAGTTAGGCATGTATCATCAAGAACTTTTATTCTTGTTCAAGTAGCTTTTATATGAATGAGATTGTAGGTCTTCTGAAAGCATATTACTGCTTTAATAAACTGATAGCACAAACATCTTAAAAACACAGGCAACAATATTGATTGAAATGCACACTTCGAGCTTTTGTTAAAAGATTTTACATTGTATGAAGACGAACTGGATATATAAAACAAATCTTTGTTGGCAGAATGTGTGAGATTATTTATTGTTTGGTGCCTATATACATTTGGCTGTTAACATTTGCTCCTGACCATCTTGTATATGCTGCTGAACACAGACAGTGGGTTACAATAAATGAACATGGTGCACAGTCAAAGTTCATTGAAGTACCTTGGCAACGGCAAGAATTGAATAAAGAAGATGGTGGTGTGTCCAAGGAGTGCTTGCAATACTTGAAGATGTTTAGTGATTCAACATCACAATTTATTAATTGTAGTGTGGTCAATGCACGTCCACTGCATAATTGTGAAAACTGTGTTATGGAGTATGTGTCTGTGAATGCTGTATACACAAAAATTTTTAATGATGAAGTCCGAAATGACTCAGTAGACTGTAAAAAAGAGATTTTACGAGCCGATAATATTCAGATAGTTCTCCTGACATATAATTTTATTCAGAGCATTTGGAAAAAATCAACATGTGATCAATGTTTTAAAAAAGACGTTGTGAATAAGACGGTGGTTTATCAACCAACGAACAGTACATTAACTCTGCTCAAAAAGATTGATGATGCTCTTGAATGCTTTGATAATAATGGAAAAAATGGTTCTTCATCTCACAACATGTCAGATGTCTGTAAAATTTGTATCCAAACATATTGTGATGCCAACAATTACTATGAAGAAGTGGAAAATGAAAATGGCCTGTGCAGTGACCTTATTGATTCAATGAACTATACAAGGCAGGAATGGGGACAAACGTATAATTGTACACTTGCATCAAAAGATCATGGTGAAATTTGGGGAATTACTGCTATAGTGTGTTCTTTGCCATTGTTTTTTTATTTTGGTTTATGGTTTTATGCCAACCCAAGATTTTTGAGGCGTTCTAATCCTCACCATATATTTACCAACTCTGATTAGTTTCATTTAATTGACTATCAGAAAACTTTGCAGTGCTACTTTCATTATGTATTCTGTTTACGAAAGAAGTTGCTGAATTAAATGCTTGCATTTTGTTCTAAGATTTGAATGAAAACCTTTGCCAAGGAAGGTATGAGTGTAATGCGGCAACTTCTAATTCTGATAGGTGTGTCTAGTGCACTGTGCTTTCAATGTTCCTTGAAATTCTTGCTTTAAATCAGATGCTGGTTTTATCTCTTGCTTCTGTTGTAATTATTGCAATTACTTTTCATGGATCATTGGGAACTTGTTTGAAATTGCTTTTTGCAGACAACAGGCACATATAATGCTTTTTGTAAAGCTGGGTAATTTCAGCAAAGTTTTGTTTTTATCATGTCAGAAGATTTAAAAAAATTTTTGTATCGTTATTTAAGCACTATCAAAGGTTTATGTGCTATTGTTGTTTCTGATCGTGATGGTGTTCCAGTGCTAAAGGTTAGTTGTGTATGGACCATTTTGAAGTAGATTTTAGCATGCTGTCTTATTTCATAAGATGTTGAATTTAATCTTAATATTTTGTTGCTTTTGCAAGCTTTACATTGCTGCAAAAATTTAGGAAAAGAAATACCTTATTCAAATGTGTGCTATTAACACCTCAGGTTACACATAACTTGTTGCCATTATATCATGTGCATGTTAGTTACCTTATCAATTTTAATTAAGTTTAACACTTTCAATCCCGGGTGGTTTCCCTGTGGTCATATCCACGGGTACTAGGCGATTTTGGCGGGAAATTTAAATGCTGTTTGCTTTTGCAAAAGGCAGATACTGTTAGTGGTTTTCCAGGTTTAGGCTAAACCAAGGGGATCTGTTTGGCTGTCATGACAGGCCCCTTTGTACTGCACGTACTCAGCATCAAAGCTGATAAAATATCAAACGATGTCACTGCAGGTGGGTCATTCCATGTCAGTTGATCCAAAAGAATTGCTAAATTTAACCCACCCTTTTGGATTTTGATGAAACTTAGCAAGATTAACACTTTGGCGTCGGCCGAAAAAAGGGATTTTTGAAAAAAACACCGAAATGCACGTGGCTTTGCATGGGAATTACTCTGCTCCTGTACGGGTTACGGAACGGGTCGAAGTGTCAAAAGATGCAGCAAGTCTTCTGCTCTGCACTCAAAAAAATTTTTTTTTGGTTGGGGGGTGTGGATTTTTTGTGAGTGATATCATAAGTGGAAGACTTTTAGGCCACCATGGCCCACTTTACCTGGCCAATCAAAGACTCAAAAGACTCGGACTCGAGCCTAGTTTCCAACTTGAAAACTTCAGCAAAATACTTTGGCCTGGCGATTGGGCTCTAGGCCAGGAAACATAAGCCAAAATGACCCCAAAACTACTTCACTTATGATGTCAGTCACAAAAAATCCTCACCCCCCCAACCAAAAAATTTTTTTGAGTGCAGTCGAGAAAACTAGCTAATCCGTTTAAGCCATTGAACAGCTCTTTAGCGCAATCGGCGGAGGAGCTGTGGCGTTGGTAAGGCAACCTGTGAAAAAATAAGCCCAAAGAGAAGCAACTTACAAATAAAATAAGCCCGAAAACAAGCAACCTGCAAGGTCTAAAAAAGCCGCAAGGTCAGAAAAAAAAGCAAGACCAAATTTTGGCAACACTGCTGATTAAGGCTGTTAATTTGGGCTTTTTTCATTGGGCCTTGTCACTGTTCATATAATTTTGTTCCATGCCTGGCCTTTCACGTTCGTGTTGCAGGTGACCTGAATAAATAAATATTGTTCAACTTCGTAGTAAGTGTTCTCATGACTTCATTAGCTTGAGCTTTACTTGGACTCATCCATTAGAGCCCCAGGTGCCATCTGTAGTTAAATATTTTTTAAAATATAATTCAGNTCAGATTGAATTTTTTTGAAACAATGGATTTGCATAGAGCATTATATTTGAATTCCAATCCAATGGGCAGTTCCNATTAGAGAATAATTTAAACAAACGATGAATTGTCCAATAACTTGGGTTAATNTGAATGAGCCTAGTCCACTGAGGATTAACTGGTGTTATCATTGCTCTGTTGATGTACGTTATGCAACAATGGATGATTTCTCATGGGAAGTCATTCATTGTTGCGTAATTAATGTCACAGAGCAATAATAGTGCCAGCCAGATAGAGAGCAAATGGAAATTTCAGTGACGCAAGTCTTAAACAGTTGCATTTTGTCAGTATAAATTACGTGATGAGCCTGAGTGATGCTGTTTACTTGGAGTTGCCCCTGAACTGACATCATCTGCACTCTGTTCCATATATCTTAATTGTGGCATCACCACGTCATTTTACTTAATAAAATATAGTATGGGAAATGAGATAAGATTAGGGAGAGAAAGGAATGTCAAAGACGAAACTGTAAACACTGCTATGTTGCTGCAAATCCCATTCGCGCATTCCAAGTTTCTGGTCAAGTGGTGCGATCGGTGACAGCATTTTTGCACCCCTGCTGTTATTCCAAGTTTTAAAACTATTATGGAAGAAATTACTGAAATGCTTTAGGGAAAAAACAAATTAATTGATCTCCTAATTAATTAAATATCAACTTTTGTCCATAACTTTTGAATCAGAAACGTTAGAAAGCTAATCAAGGGATCCAAAGACTTGGATGATAGCCTAGTTTCCAGTAAAAAGTTGAGTCAAAAAATTGGCTCATGCAATTGACAAAAAACGCGCGAACCTACACCACTTATGACATCACCCCCAAAAAATCCAAATCTAAAACTTTCCATTTTAAAAAAATGCAAACCAGAGTAACTTGGCACATCTTCTGAGGGTTTGAACAGCTCTTTAGCTCAGTTGCCTGGCAAGTTACGGACTTGCAAAGTGGTGCAAAAATATGGGCTCAGTGATCAATTTCAGAGTACCAATAGATTGTACAGCATCACCAAAGGTATTATTGTCATGTTAGGAAAGCAAAATATTGCCGGTTTGGTAAGCAATGCATGGAGTTGCTGGGGACTCCTATTGCGAACAATATGGCCACAAACATCGTATACATTATTTTGTTCAACATTTCAGCTTAGTCATAGGCCATCATCAGGAAGAGTAATGGTGGACAGGTCACTCAGGTGTTGCCGACACCTTGAGTCACTTCGCAAGAAGCTGACATCATGCGTCGCACTCCTGAGGCGGCTTCCTGGCTCCGGTTTGGGTGTTGGAGCAGCAACTCTGCAAACAGCCACCCTAGCCCTAGTGCATTAGGCCACAGAGTACTGCACTCCTGTCTGGTGCCGCAGTGCTCATACCTGCCTTCTTGACCCACCATCAGCGATGCCTTGCGAATTGTGACTGGATGCCTGCGTCCTACAGATATATCATTATTATAGGTTTTTAACATTTTATGCATGTGTGCCATGAGTGTCAATGAAATTACTATATAACTGGCAGTTTCAGTATTGGCATTTCAATAAATATTTAATTTCGTACACCGGTACTGGTGTTATTAACTTATTTGCATTAAGGGATATTGCATAAGTGCAAAAAAGATTGAAAGAAAGTTCAGCTATTTCCAGCCAGAGTTGATTCATTTAAATCATTTCATTTAAATCAGTGATAAAATCAAAAAATTTTGTGCAGTTTTGAAGCTTTCTGTGATTTGTATGACACATCTAATTGGTATTCNAATCGTTTTCAANTATTATTAAAAAAGGCAGAGACTTTTTATGACAACACAAGTNATAAAAGCAATGAAATTTCTATCAATCATAGCAACTGTGAGGTCACAGATTCTATGTNAACTAACTTCAAAAATGATATGTGGACTGACAACACTAACATTTGCAGATTCTGAACTGTCAGAATGCCACAAGTTTGAAAGTATAGGCTGGCATAAAGTAGGCCTGTAGCCAGGTTTTGAGGTTTGGAGTACGAAATAAACTGTCAGGGGGGCAAGATTTTTGTTTTTATTATGGTGTATGTTTAAAACAAACTTTTCTGGGCACAACAAAATTTCGGGATACTGCCCCTGAATGCCCCATGGCTACGGGCTCTAATTTCCAGCAAATATGTGCGCTGTTCACTTTAAAAATAGTAGCTTTAGAACATATTTTTGGTTCAGATTCATAATAACACATATTGTAGTATTACCATTTTATGCATATAAGTTATACTTTTGTAAAAGCTGCGATACTACAATAATCAATTTTAACAATAGACTTTGCACCAAAGAGACTGGCAAGCTTGTATTTTAGTACAAGCTTCTTAACATGCTGTAAGTGTTAATGAAGTTGATGAACTGATGGTTTGAGTGTTGTCATTCCAAAATATTTGGTTTTGTACACCGGTACTGGTGTTATGAAGTGATTTGCTTTATGCGTGATGCATAAGTGCAAAGTAACTTTGAATGAAAGTTCAGCTGAATTCTAGTTGCTAAACTTGAAGAAACAAAGTACAATGAGTTATATTAAAACAACTTTTGATAGTAGTGTTTAAAATAAAATCAAGTTTTCCACAGGTATGACATCTGAAGACCCAATCAAACTTGGCTGGCAGCCTAGCACAAACAAGCTATGTAGACAGTGATACCGGTCAGATGGTCCAAACGCACTAGGACCAATAATAATCCAATCATGTTGAAAAACTACAGCTTTCATTTTACAGTCGTTGGTCACAGCGCATTTATTGCATCACAATAGTTTTGTTATCGTGTGGCAAAGTTGGGCAATGCATACGTGGTACTGTGAAAGCATGTGCCTTGTGGAACACTCAGCCATACAGCAGCGAAGGTCCTGCGTGGAAATGTCACCCCCAACAAAGAGCAGAAAAATTACAGATTTTTTTCTCTGGAGTGAAACCGGCTTCCGGGGATACAAATGTCAGTGAATATGCAGAAAAGGAAAGCAGTGCAGTGGAACAGTTAGAAGTCACATGTCCTGGAGATAATTTTGAAAGTTGTGATGTTAATCATAAAAACGATTGTGGAGGTAATTTTAATGAAAGTGAAGCACTTTTGATTTCACACAGGTCAGCATTTATTTCATCTTCAAATAATGAAAAAACTGCATCTTCGTCTACAATGACGCGTAGCTTGGATGTAGGAAAGTACGTAAAGAATGGTTTGGTTTTGCCAGATGATATAAAATACAACCTTCTTGTGAAGCCATGGCAACCATCATCAAGTTACCAGTTTCCAAAATATGCCCGATTCTGTGCTGGAAAGCAACGTTTCTGTTCCTTCCAGTTTGCATGGCTTGCCGAGTTCTCTTCACTAGTTTATAGCGAGATAAAAGAAGGTTGCTTCTGCAAATTTTGCTTGTTGTTTGCACCAGAAGAAGCGCGTAGTTCAAAACTTGGACTATTGGTATCAAAAGCTGTAACAGGTGCTCAGCAGTACTGCAGTGGTGCCAAAATGTTCAAAAACCACACCAGCAAGGAGTATCATCAGTTTGCAGCAGCAAAGGCGTCATCTTTCCTGGATTNATGCAAAAGTGGCACTGTTGTGAATAAGATAAGCAAGCAGCACCAGAAGGACCNGCAAAAAAAAGATTTCCTTGTAGGGTTGGCAAATATAATCCATGTTATTGGCAAGCAAGGCATTCCCTTCCGGGGGCATCAAGATGGAGGTCGATTGGAGTTGCTAGACCAGGGGTCACCAACGTAGTGCCCAAGGGTGCCAGGTAACCCGCAAGGGCGAAGTAGGTTGCCCACGGGCATAGGCGTAGCGAGGGGGGCCATTTTCGTCAAATTTCTAGCATTTTTTGTCGTTTTGTGCTTTGAGGTTTTGTCCCAAAAAAATACTGCAGCTCGTTGAAGTCAAAATATTTGGATTATTGGTCTCCCAAAAATTTTGGGCTGGCTACACTACCGCCCACGGGCCTGTTCTAAAAATAATATTAGCGTGAACAGTGTCTTAACATTGCGGAATATTTTAATTATTGCTACTAAAATAATTCAAAGAAAAATTGAGCAACATTTTCATTTCAGAAGTGTGTATCAAACTAGTAGGTCTTCGCATTAATCTGAACACAAGAAGTAGCTCTCAGCTTCAAAAAGGTTGGTGATCCCTGTGCTAGACGATAGTCAAAATGAGGTTAACTTGAGGGCTTTGTTGTGACTGCTAGTCGAAAGAGGCGATGGAAGAATACAGGCATACATAGAAAATGCACCGCAAAATGCGTTATACATGTGCTGGTCTATTCAAAATGAATTATTCACTTGCTTGGCAGAAAAATTCGTGAGAAAGTTGTAGCTGAGGTGAAGCAAGCTNGCATCTTCTCTGTGCTAGCAGGTGAAACAAAGGTCGTCGGCAGCATTGAACAGTTNTCCATTCTTGTCCGTTACGTCCAGGTGCAGCTTGGTGGTTCTCCTTTAGTAAGGGAAGAGTTTTTAGGTTTTACTGAAGCAGTAGATATGTCTGGAGAAGCTTTAAACAAAGAAATATTAAACAATCTGACGCAATGGGGTCTTGTCTTAATGAAAATACATGGTCAAGGTTACGATGGAGCCTCATTGATGGCAGGAAAATTTAAAGGTGTACAAGCACAGATGTCGATTACCCTCTCGCACTGAATGTTCACTGTGCCTACCACGTGCTTAATTTGGCATTAACAACTGTCAGTAATCTACCATCTGTAAGACGGTCAATGCGTACAATTCAAGACATCATTACCTTTTACAAAGGAGGTCAGAAACGTGCTGCAGCATTGAAAAATGTAGTCTTGGTGCTTTTTCCCAGCTACAGTAAAATAACACTTGTAAGCTTGTCCACAACACGTTGGGTTAAGAGGCATGATGCTGTTGTTAGATTTGTGGAACTTTTCCAAGCAATTCTTCAAGTGCTTGACACACTTGAGCAAGTCAACGATCCAGACACATCTGACAAAGCAGATATTTTACGGCAAAGGGCAAAAGAATTTGAGTTTGTAGTCAATATGTTGATCATAAAATTTGTTGCTGCAGTAATGCTTATCTTATCAACAAACCTTCAAAAGGTTACTAACAACTTGGTTACAGTTTACGATCTCATCCAGGATGATACAAGACTCCTTGAAAGCATTCTTGCTGATAAAAAAAATACAGTGTTTGCAGAAATCTTTGCTGAGGCTTGTAGCATTGCTGCAGAAAATGGGATACCATGCCAAACAAGAAGTTTGTGATTAACATCTTCACAAGATACTGCCCATTTCCTTTTTACCAAGGTTTTGACTATACCTTGAAACAGTTGTCGAAGAGCTGCATTGTCGGTTTGGTGCTCATTTTGCTAGAGCTTCAAAACTGAGTTTGATTATTCCTATCAACATGGTTCAGTCAACACTTTGGCATCTGGGTGCTTTCGGGGATTTTCGGAAAAAAAAACGCCTAAACGCACGTGGCTTTGCGCGGGAATTTCTTCAGTCCAGTATGCTCTACAGACCTGGTAAAAGTCTCAAAAGACGTGGCAAGTCTTCTAGTCTGCACTCGAAAAAAAATTTTTGCTTGGGTGGTGCGGGTTGCTTATTTCAGATTGCTACATTGACACCAATTCGACAACGCAGTGTTGTAGTTCTTTCGCAACAATAGCCTACTACGCAATGTCAGTAAAGAAATGCAGTTGCCTGTCTGTGCCAAACCACCGGCACAGTCGGAAGATTAGAGACCTGCCGCGCCAGCGTTCAACAGTTGATCAGCAATAATACTAGGTACTTGCAACGTGACAAAGGAGTTTGTCATGACAGCCAAACAGACCCCCTGCATGCGCCCCTGCTTATGACATCACTCACAAAAAAATCCAAAACCAAAATTTTTTTTCATTGCAGACTCAAAAGACTTGCTGAGTGTTTTGAGGTTTGAACAGCTGTCTAGTGCAGTCGGCTGAGGAGCTATGCGGTTGGTAAGTCAACCGAAATATCCCTGATTTTTCCCTAATTTCTAAGTACACTATATTTGTAGAACGACAGCAAACATGTTAATCATGAGATTTAGGTAAAATATAAGAAAAATAGCTTTTGGTTGATAGTTCAAAGACACGAGTGAAAACAAACATTAGCAAAAATAAGTAGTTCCATTTATTGTGAATCCCATGAAAACAGCAGAATGCATTTCTGGCGTAGGAATGTTGGCCAACATGGGCCCTGAAAGCTCAAAGATGTTATTATTCTCCATATTGTTCACTGTAGACAATGGTGATATTATTTACATTTTTATTTGATTGATAGTCGCTTATGATAATGATGAAAAGGCGTCTGTGACATAATTCTTTCAGTATATAATGCCTTTAATTTTAAAGATATACATCTATATTTGGAAATTCTTTGCTGTTTTTCTTTGTGTTAAATGCATGTTTACTGTATATAAATATTGTTAAGTTTGAGAAAATTGTACTGTACCACCAGCTTATTTTTACCAGTTGATATAAATGGAAATAAAGGATTATTATTGTTAATACAGGTGGCAAATGAAAAAGCACCAGAGTTCGCCCTGCGTTCTGGATTCTTGAGTACATTTCCTTTAGCTTCTGATTTGTCTGGGAAGCTTGGTTTAGGAAGAAACGAGTTTTTTATTTGTTCATACACCAATCACACAATTGTTCATTTTAACAGGTAACAACTCGGATAAAATATATTGTTTTCAGTGTTGGATGTGATCATTGCAACAGGCTTTACTTTGCACCAAATGTCAATTACTAGTATATGTAATTTAAAATTGTGTTACGTGCTGTTGTTGTGAAGTTTTCTGTTAAAATTGAAACTACAATATTGTAATTAGGTTAGTTGCCAATTTTTTTTCATAGGAGTTGATTAGATATTCTATAAGCCTTGACAGCTTGTTTCCTACTTGTGTTAGACGGCATAAAGGTCATATGTAAAAAGACGAAGTTAAGAGTTCTTGATTGGTATCACACAAACAATTAATGGTGTTACAACAGCAACGTCACCTCAAGAAATTTGGCTAGAGAAAATCTTAAAATTTATTTTTAGGCCAGTGGTTCCTGAACTATTTGAACCAACCCTGGTGCACATAATAAAGCATATTTGCATTTAAATCTTCCGTAACACAGCAATTTCATTGCCTAAATTAAAGCCAACAGTAGCTCCTGACAAATATATTCATTGATCAACACTGATGTAGTGACGTTGTTTTATTTTCACATATTTTATTATAGAATTCAGTGTATCATGCAGCTCCTGATAAATTATTTATTGTCAGTGCTTACTGGAAAAAAGAATGTGTCCATGTTTTTGGTGATTTGTCTTAACTCCTGAATTGAACCCTGTACATGCTGTTGCCCCATTGGTGCAGATTCTGACACATTTAAATTTCATTAGAAAATGTCTAAGTCACCATCCCTGACCCCAAAGCATAGATTTGCAAAATTGCAGCTGTTCTAATACTTGACCATTATTCGCATATTGAATCAACATAGACAGGTGTAGTATCTGCAGATTCATTGAATAGAAATGAATAAAACAGAGGCCCCTTCAATTTATGGAGAGTCTTTCAAGAATGCCATTAGACATGCCTACAATTTGTCTTTTGCTGGTGATGTGTGATTCAGATAATTTTTTATTTTTTTACTCCAAGTATCATTTTTACAGTTGCTTAGTAATTTTTTTCCATGAATTTTACGGGGTTTGAGTTTTTTGCTCTGCTATTTGGTGTGTAGTGCCTAGATGATTTATTTACTTAAAACTAAATGCTTTTATATATAAAACATTTTTGTATACGGTTCTGTAGTAAATTGTAATTTATATTCAGTAAACTCAACTGGCTTGCTGACATAACGTGGATGATTATTCTGTAAATGTCATTACAGTTTGTTGTTCCTTATTGACTTTGCTCAGAGATCTTTTGGATAAACAGCGCCCATTATGGTTTGTCATTACATCAGGGATGGGCAATGAATTTGGTTCAGAGGCCACATTTAGTGGAGCATTGTACCTTCTAATGAAAAGAGAAGCAAGTCTTCATTCAAGTTAAGATGACTTGAAAGAAATTTAATATTTTAAAAATTTTCCTGAAAACTTCCATGGGCCACTGAAAACACTGGCAGATCCAGGGTTGATTTTAAATCCAATAATTTGAATCATGGGTACTGAAGGAGTTCGTGCAAAATTGTTTTTTTTACTTGAAAATAAAATAACTAAAGGGCCATTCCAAGTCAAATCACCCAAATTTTTTCCACTTTTAATACTACCATCACTGATCTGCTTCAAATTTGGTACGCAGGTAAGTTATGTATAGAAATGCAGAACTTTGAAATTTCATCAAAATCTGACCATTAGTTTTTCAAGATATTGGCCTTTGAAATTTTAAAGTATTGCTAAAAGTGGAGGGTGCCACGTGATTTATGAATTACACATCTCAGCAACTGTGTCATTTTGTAAGAAAGTTTTGTAGCTAGTTTTCATGAAAAAGCATGCTAGTAGAATGACCTTTGACCTTTTGATACAAAAATTTTTAGCATAAAAAATATATTGGACACTATCTCCACAACATATTAAAAATTGTGAGCGGTTATGTTTCTAGTTGTTTAGACATTGTGATTATTTTCAGTTGGTCTCGGAATGAATATTTAGACAATGTATCCAATCCTGCTTTTTCGTTGGCCATGCAAAATAAACTAGAATTGTCTGTCTGTCTGTCTGCAAACATTGTAGCTCCTTTAGTGTAAAGTTAACTATGATTTCAAACATACCCTGCACACATCTCAAAACTATACTATTGAGATGGATAATATTTTTATTTGCTTGGAGCTTTGTAAGCTAGAAATGCTGTTTGAAAGTTATTATTCACACTGCAGTTTGTTCTTTACTCAACTAAATGCTTTCAAAAATTTTTTTGACCTTGCATGTAAGTATGCTCATTCATGAATGGGTATGGATAACAAATTGTTAGCATTGAAGGTGCTGTCTGCTCATACTGTTAAAATCTTTTATTTCATGCTTTACACATTTCAGGCAACCTGTGACAGTGAGCTTCATTGCATCATCAGCTGCCAATATAGGTCTCATACTAAACCTAAGTTCTGAACTTATGCAAGTGCTGGATGGTTTGAAGCAAATTGCGAAGGATTGAGTAGCACCATTTATAATTAGTCACTCAATGGATGACGAACCATCTACTGATCCTGATGCTCAGAGTGCTGTGCGAACTTCATATTCCATTTTTAATCAACTCAAGAACACTCTGTCTCAGCTACTGAGTGCTGCTTCTGCAGATGGAGATATTCTTGCAGCTTATGGACATACTCCCAGTGGAAAAGCTGCACCGGCGTTTAACAGATCCAAAGAAGGATTCAATAAAAGAGTGAAGACCTTCACTGTATCCTTACCCAATCGTTCTGCATTTTTTAAGTTTGTATGTTCTTATTGCAAACAAAACAGCCACAATAATCGAAAACATTATTTTATTAAACGTTTCGGCTTATGCATATGCCATCATCAGGAATAAATGAAATGCAACAGTTAAAAGAAAAAATAAGGATGCAATTTAAGGCATTCGTACTGTATTACGTCATATAGATCATTATCTGTTGAAAAGCAATAAGGGGATAGATGAACGAAGGGCCAGATCAGATAAATTTGCAAATAAAGTTTTTTACTGTTTTTTGTGTTTGATTTTGAGATTAGCTGAGATGCAAGTATCAATATGACTAATACCAAAGGAGACACACCTAAAATAGTGTGAGAGCCTCTATTCTAGACTCAAAACAAGATAATTAGCCATTGCTTATGAGCTATTATTGCAATCAAATACATTTACAATACAGTTCAAATGCCAAACAATAAATAAAGGTTCTTGTTTTTTGCAGAGCAGTACTACAGAGAAATTTATTTGATCTGTTTTACAGTAAGATCATACAAAAATGTGCACACATGGGGTAAAAAAATCTTGTCTAGGGTAAAAAGTAACTAGTTTTTTTTGCCCAAGTCACCATTTGGATTAAAAACAAACTAGCCCATAAAACTCAAAATGTAAAGTTGTCAAATTTTTTATTGGTATGGGTATGCAGAGACATGCATTACCAAACCAATTGCCAACTTTGACATGTTCATGCTAAGTACTTCGAAAGCAGAATAAAAGTTCATAACATCTAATATGAACATAAATTTTCAAACAAATCTGTAAGCCTTATTTGAGGACTTAAGTTGGAACAAATATGTTACAAACAATGTCTCAATGAATGCCTCTGTAGCACCACTTCATTTGAAACTTTATTTCTTTTCAATAGTTTTTAAGGGGGTAGTTACTTTTACCCCAACATTGAGAAATTTTTTTACCCCACTTGAGTACACCTCAATTATTTCAAACTTTCATTGTGCTGAGGCATAATCCATACGACAAATGTGTCACTTGAAGGATTAAAAAAATTAAACTGTCTCAATGAACGTGATGTAAAGACACAGTAGGAAGTCACTTGCGCTTGCAGTACTTGGGTGTTGATTAGTAGCATGTGGTACCTTTGTTTGACAGTTTGAGTTTTTGTAAAAACCATTTCATGGTGTTTATATTTGTGTCTTGGTCTTCCTGTGTCAGGAATTAAACACTCATGTAGATCTGAAGATCGAAGCATGTTAGAAATTCTGGATAAATACTTTTGTTATTCTTTTGAGGTGTATGGTAGTTTCTCACAAAAAAATGTTTGTTAACAGTGGTGGTAAAAAAGTAAAAAAACACTAGTTGTTTGTACTCATTTCTCTTAGGTTGGTCAACATGGGAATGCAATCTAACTTTTTCAATCATGTCTAAGTGAAGCATTCAAGCTGTCATTTTCTTTTTTACAGCTAATGATAGCATTTGTGAGTTAGCTACACACGGTAGCATTTCAAAAATAGTTGTGGTTCTGTTAATTCATGACATAGTTTTTGTGGTATAAGGCCTCTACACCAATTTTTTGCTGTATGACATTTTCATGAGCTGGGTTGAGTATCTTCTTACAAGCTCCATGGTATTTCATTAGTGTGATATTCATGCAATTAAGATTTTATATTCTTATCACTTTACAAAACTATTAAATGTTTGAGCTCTGAAAATTTCCTTGTGTGTGCACTGTGAAGCGTTAGTTGTATAATGACATGTCTAATCTGCTTGTAAAAAAAAACTGTCAGAAACACTGCTGGCAAGTGCTAATCTGGTGCAACAGGTTTATAGAAGAACACCCTCATTGCTGTTTAACGAAAATGCTGAGAGCTAACTTGGCATAACAACAGCATAATTTTAATCTAGCTTATATAATTTCTGAATGTAGCAAAAATGCTTGTGTGTTGGGACTGCAAACTTTGATTTTACTCAGAAAATTTTATGTGTTATTTACTTAATTTCTTGTCTATGTCTCAAGTTAACACGTTGGTGTGGGAAACCATTGCAATTAAGTCCCCCTCTGCTGGCACAGTATGGTTGGGAATGCATCAATGAAGATATCATCAAATGTTGTTCATGTGCTGCCATTGTGTCTGTGAAACTACCATGGTCAAATTCATCAAACTGTGAGTGTAGCTACTGTTTTGTTGAAGGATAATAACTGCAGTATGTGTTTTATAAATGAATTGAAGCAAAATAAACAGATTTCTATTATTTTCTTTATCAGTGTAGTAGTGGTGTGTCTAACTGGTAACTAGCGCATCCATATTTACTTACTTTACCTTTTGGGCGAAGTGTTTGTCATTTAAAAAGCATTCGCATGTTGTTAAAGTGGTGGTAAGCAGTGCCTGTCTGTTATGTGCTTGATGGAGATCAGTGTAAATGTGGTGCCTGTTTGCTGAAGTATGATGGAGTGAGGGTCCAAGTTAGTCAGGTAACATTAACATACAAAAAATTTAAGACTGGTTTTTAACTCCTATTTGGTATAGTGTATCAATTTTGTCTTTTGTAGAATTTGAAATCAGTTGACATAAAACTTTGGTTATGGTCATTACTTGGTATTTTTGTGTAAAATTNGTAAAACATCTNTTTGAAGTCAAAACTGGTAAATTATATAAACCAATATGATTGTTTCCATAGTGCTGAGTTCTTCAGATTGGTTTTTAACGTTTTTTCTTACATGACTCAAATGGTTCTTGAAACAATAGCATGACCTACCATCATCCCAGCTTTCAGTGGGCTACATTGTATTGATTTTACATTGTTACAAAGTAAAAGTTTATTTTTAAGTAGCAGTTATTCAAAACTTGGTTTTGTCTACTAATATTGGTGGTATGCTGTGGGTGGGTGATTGTCAGTACTTCTCAATTAGCTGCAATGCCTGCTTGGAAGCTGTCCCTGATATTGATTTGGAAATGTTTGGTTGGAAAAAGTCAAAGAAATGCAAAGAATGTTATAAACTAATGAAGGTTAGGTTACAATATCGTCATAAAATAATGATCTTGCAAACTTTCTACAAAAGGTACACTGTGAACACATCAGTATAGTGTTATAATTTAGTGGTAAATGAGCTGCACCTAAGCCTAATTTGTAGTCTCATTTTACGCAAAAAGTTTTTTTTGTCAATTGTTAGTTTTGAGGATTAACAAGCAAGCTGCTTCTGTCTCGCTTTTGTTGATTGGAACTGTCCACGTTGTGCAAATTTTATTTATTTTTCAGTGCCAATGTAACAATGGTGTATTTGCATGTAGACCGGGAAGAGCTCTCAAAGTCCGTTAAAAAGATAACATCTGGACACATGAAGATTTGTTCTTGGCAAACTAATGGCTGCCCGGCTACTTACGTAAATCCGTTCGGCCTGCAGTATCTCACCAAGGATGCCCGCGTCAAACTGTTGAACGAATTTGTGAAAAGAACAGAAAATTTAATCCGTTTGAAAAGCTCTCTTCCACTGGTAGCTCCCGGAGCTCTTCAAAAAATGGTTTGAAAAAAGCTGAAGCTTTTTGCTAGACTAAGTTTTGTCCTAATGGAAAATGTTCCTTTATAACTGTGTCACATGGTGTTAAATTTCGTTTTAGATGTCGGTAAGTTTCTGTGAAGCTTATTCACTATTTTTTTAAAGTCAATTTTATTATGGCAATAGTGCATGCGTGACGTTTTTAAGCTTATACTGTTTTTTAAAACTTACTTTGTTGTAACTCATCACATTTTAAGCTTAGCCCTGCTGATATATTTTTGGTTTTGGCTTACTTAAGATTTAACAATTTTGGCAGTCATTGTCAGCGGATACAACGACAAAGCTCTTAAGACAAGTGAAGTTGTGCATGCCGAAGGAAGGGTTGGACGAAGAAATATGCAACGCCATCAAGCTTTCTTGCGTGGTTCTTGCCCTGTGCGGGTGGGACGCCAGGTTTGCTCCACTGTTGTTTTCGTCTTAACACGTCTCGTGTTTAACTTGCAGTGATCGACTACCAGTGCGAAGCCCTTTATCTAATCGGGACGTAGCTTTCTGCAACGAAGCGTTAGAAGTTCTCCCAGCGTATTGTTAAAGCTTTCAACAACTCAATCGTTGCTGCTGTTGCTGATCGAAACTTCCTGTTTGATGGTCACAAGACCTTTCTGACGCCAACGTTGCGATGTCACAGCTGCGGGCCAGATGCAGTCAACCCCATGCTTTTCTGCGATGAGACTGGACGGACAGTAGGATTGTGGAATTTCTATTCGGTGAAGCAGCAGATTGATAACGGCGAGCCTGAAAGAACTGAAGAACAACCTCCTGCGAAGAAGATTAAAACAAACGGTGGTCCAGCAAAGCCGGTAACTGCAACTGCTGTCGTGTTAACATTCCACTGGCGTCGAATGAACTGTAAATTTGTTCTGTCCCTTTACAGCCACTCGTTTACGGAACATCTGTAAACATTAACATGACCAGGAAACGCGAATCACGGAAAGAAGCATTAGCAGCAAAACCTGCGCGGATCATTTAAGTAAACAGACTAAGATCCACGACAATTTTTCCACAGGAGGTGTATAAGCGTTGATTATCACTTAAGGATTAGATATGTTCTTGTTAAAAGCGTTTCTTGAGTTGCTGCGTCGTATCGGAGCCGCTAGTTTCTGCAATGGCGCAGATTCTTTCTGAGTCGCGCATTCCTTCCTGCGGTTCAAGGCCAAATGTTTGAATGGTCGGTCAGATTTGTCTTACGCTTTTGGTCCAAACCTAGTTCTATCCTCAACAGTAAGAGCAACAACTTACCGTAGTGTTTAGAGTGAAATAGATTTTAGTAGAATTTTGCGTAAAGGGCGAAAGAACCTCAAATTTCCATCAATAATCTACAACTGCTTTTTCAAAAGAGCAGTCCCAAAAGAAATGTGAATGTGCTGCATCACATCGTGCGTTCCAAAACTGGTCCGTCTGTGTATGAAAGTGCAGACGCAAGCGTGAGCTGTATTCAATTAAGCGGTATTAAGAGCTGTGCGGTTGTGCTTGCCGATGCAGCAGACAAACAAAAACAGCTGACGTCAGCGTTGATCGCGCGATCATTCAAAAAGTGCTGGCGATAAATTCTTATAGTCAAGAACCAGCCAGCCGACAAACAGTATGGTGTCTTGTGTTTGAATTTAAAGTCGCATGTTATGACTCCGTAGTACTGTAAATGGGATAATTGATTCGAATAGTAATGCATCATTAGTGAAATCGTGTGCTCGTTATCCGCACGTTTTACCTGCAAAAAATCCGAAGCAAACAAATCCTGTTAAACTATGAGTAGCGCAATGTGATCTAAAGGCGTAAGAGCATCCTCGTGGATGCGGGACCAACTTCCACAAAGATTGCTTCAATTTTTCAAATTTCAAGAGGTTCGAGTTTACCGCCCCATACTGCGTGCAAACATATCCTACACACAAAAAGTGGTGCGGAATCCAAAAAATACCTCGTTTATCCAAACTGTCATGCACTGACCATTTCTAAAAATATGAAAAATGAATCATGCCGTTGATAAAAAACTAGGTCGTGTGTTGTAGGAGGAGGCAACATGACCAGATTGAGAATGGCCTCATAAGATAGTGTCCCGCAAGTCCCATATTCGTGCGCCAAAGCAAAGGCTCGGAAAAATCTGTTTGATGACACTTCACGGAAAATTCACGTTAATATTTGCATTGGTTCGTGATTTAAGCACATCAGAGAGTCGCATGGTTAAATTGCAGTAGCGATCTACTGGCACATGAATGTCACAGGTCATCTTCCTACTTATCTTGGGGCTGGGTCGGTTCGTCTAGATAGGCTATGTCCAACCCAAATGACTTACTGAGCCAAAAATTATGTCACTATCTTAGCCAGGGCCACACACAGAATGACATATTAATGAGGGCCGCACATTGAATGGCTTATTTTAATCTTAGCAAACTAAATTTTGCTAAAGCTAATGCACTGAAAGCGTTCGGATCCTAACTGCAATGGTAGCAAGCGTGATAAAGTGGTTCTGAGGACTATCTGCATCAAAAATATCAAATGCAAGATTATCAAAATAAGGACAGGTTGTCAGTATGTGGGATACTTTTACTACAGCGAAAACTTAAACTGGGCCACACAAAACCTTCGACTGGGCCGCATGGGGCCCGTGGATTGGACAAAGCTGGTCTAAATGGACTGCAGCCCCACCTAAAAAATGACACGTGATCACGCCAGTTACGCGCCTGAATTAGAAAACACGAAAAATATTTACTGCTTCCAACACAATTTTTACATTTTTTTGTATTATCTTACGTTTCAAATTTGATATTCAGTATTTNTTAACGAGATTTTGTTTGTGTTTGAGCAATGCTGTCATTAGAAGCGACACTAATGTTTAGAGATAGCCAGCGGAAACGTACCACATTCACTCAGAGATGAAATATGTCGCCCCCCTGGCCATTTCCACCTCCAGCCGCCGCTGTCCTAAGGTATTATTCTGGCAAGTTTTGACAGTTCACACTTCCATTGCCACCTGAATTATTGACTATGACAACCTCGTGCATTGCAATACGTCCAGAAGCCACTCATTTTCCCGCTGCAACTTACATCGATTTCGTGAAATTCAGTACCTGTTTGGCGTATTTTTCAGATGTAGGCATTTGTGCAGATAAATGCTGTGCAACGGCTATAATATGTGTACATTGAGAAATCGAGTCTATTGCTTTGTACATTATAAGTTACTTTTGGTTGAACGTGTTACAAATAGGGTTGTGTAGTAGGAGTTAAAATTTCCGACTCCTTAACACAAAGTAATAAAATTTGGTTGTCAACAATTTTGTAACAACTAGCAATCAATGGAAATCGTGACACACAGCAAAAATTCCCCGTTTCAACAAAAATTCCAAAAGAAATTGTACCGTTTTAACAGGCACGAGTTAGAATTCCTAACGTAGGAGTGCAATATATAAAATTTTTCAACTAAACTTCCGGAGTCGGATAAAAAAATGAAGACTCCACCCAAAAACCTCCGACTCCGCAACCCTGGTTACGAACATGAAAGCATCGACGTGCGTGACGAAGAATATTTTGCAGGCTGTTCAGAAGAGTTTCTTCCATCCCATCGATCAGCATCACATCTGGTCTCCATGGGTCACGTGTCTGAAGCCACTAAATCCCATGAATACGGAAGTAAGCAGAATATGTTTTCTTTTGAAAAGCTGAAAGCGATTTATTGTCTCGATTTGTTGTGTGGTACGTGGCAAACGAAGTGGTTACTAGGATTTTGTCGGAAGTGTCAAAGGTTAAACTTGGCTGTGGGTTGCTGTTACCGTTGCCCTATTAAGCATTTTGAAATTGCAGATTTACTGCGGAAATTTTTGAATATCGGTATGTGATTCCCGAAATCCACGAAACATCCACGAATCGTTTAACTGACTTCACATGTAATTTATTTCAGGTAACTGAAGAATCACCTCAAACAACTGACGATGTCGAAGCCGGTTGGATGGTGCTGCGTGACATCATACTGGGATCGAACAGGGGCGGCAAAGAGAAGTCAGCGGACGGAAGTGCAGTGTGTGAGGTTGCCGAAGAAGAATCAGCACTGCCAAAGCCTCAAATAAAAACGCCCCCTCGCCTTGCACTGCAAGCTGCTTGTAAGATGTTCGATGAGTGGTCATCCCCCAAGTGACGACTGTTTCTAATGACGAAAGCTGTTTCTGAGGAGACCACAGCGTTGCGTTCGAGCAACACATGTCGTTGAGCTGATGTAAGCATTTACGGATCTCACATCAAGCAAACGCTTGTTCACGCCTGACATATTTTCCATGGTAGCATTGTTCTTCCCGCAACGTGTTGATAATAAACCCACATATAAGTAAAGTTGACTCTCGCCCTTGGCCTACACTTATCATAGTGCTATTATTTCATGTCACGTACACGGAAATAGTTTTGCTTTCATCGGATGTATGTTGCTGCATGAAACGCGAGAGCAACGTTGCGAGCCGACGTTGGAACATGCCATTTCATTTTCTCGCCATCCATGTGATCTGCAAACACTGTTTGTAACGTGCTTTGCTCTGACATTACATGTTCGCATCACAAGCAAGCTGTGTCCGGAGATGTGATGAGTTTGATGAATGTCGTTCATCCACGCTTCGCTGGGGGGATGCAGCGAATAGCTGCTGGTAGCTGAAGTCCATTTTCCTTCCAGTCCTTTTCTACTCGAGTTTCCAGGATTTTTGCCAATTTAGCTTTCAGGTCTATCAACAGAGATGGTATGACTCGAACCTCTCCAGGGAACTGAGTGACTTGAGTCACCTTTTCGACTGTTGGGCCCTTATAAAAAAAACGAAAAACCTTGTTTCATTTTCATGGTCAGTTTGTGAAAAATTTCAGAGTTTTACCGAAACTACCACACCTTTCAACCTGTACGTAATTTACTCGCTTAAAAATAAAAGAATGAGGGACGCCGGAGAGCAGGTAATTGACTGGGTCATTGCCCCCTGCCCTTTGAAAAGCCTCCAACGGGGGTGGAGGCTGTTTTTTTTTTCGCTAAAACATTTTGGTCATTTGTCTCACAGTTGTGTTGAAACTCGCCACGACAGTCTTTTTCAACCTATATTTTCAAACATTCTGACGACAATGACATAACTGTTTTCGGTCATTTCAAAAACGTTTCGGTCTATGACCGAAAAAAATAGGGCGGAGGTGCCTTTTTCATAACAGGGCGATTTCATGTTTTATCAAGATCGATTTGAAATAACTTTATTGAAGCTATTCGCGCAACAAGATATTTCAGAATGGTTTTCTATATGCTATTATTCTTGAGGTTAATATTGTTGCTGAACAGAAACAAACATTGGTAACGATACGTTTTTTATAACGTTCCATTGCCCTCAACGTTTTATTGCCGCCCTGCCTAACCGTTGTTCCGGCGTCCCTGGGAAGACTCGGTCATTGCGAATGACTTGGACCTGTCGTTATTACCCGGACTCGATTTCGAGACTCATGTGCCGATCTGTCTATCAGGTGCGAAATTGCTGCGAACCAAACAATATTACTCATATTTTTTATTGAAATTTGTTACCCACGTTGACATTAAGGTCACCACTTTTTTGTTTTTCGAGAAAAAGTTTGTGACTGCGCAGAGAAGCGCTTCATTATAGTTTTTTTTTGTAAACTACGGGTGGTGGAACAGGGTAGGGGTCCGGATCCCCAGGGCGCAACGAGGTCCGGATCCCCAGGGCGCAACGAGGTCCGGATCCCCAGGGCGCAACGAGGTTAGCTGGCGTCCCGGACAAGAAGCAAGTTTGCCGCCCTCTAGGGTTGGCAGGTCACTTCAAATTTTTTCAAGGACATTTTGTTTTGCAAAGAGATACGGTGGGCTACTTTCATGGGCGTCCGCAGTAGGGGCTAAACGTGCATCCCCCCCCCCAGAAATTGGACTAACAACCAAAAACTTCTACAAAATCTGAAGTCAGCATCATGATTCCGATCAACTGATTTCTTACCATATTTTATTTGCCGGTATGATACAGTAAACAAGAGCCGGCTTCACTGTTCTGGTGTGATGAGCTTGCAGTTCACTCACGTCCNCTCCTTCGTCTGCAGACTCAAACGTTACGAAACTTGCGAGCGCATTATTCTACTGTTGCGTAACAATAACATGGCAACGAATCTTCAAAGGTTCACTTCAAGTTACGATAGTTTATGCGCTTTTCCGCATGTGACTGTTGAACGCAGACATCTTTGACAGATGATGCAGCGATACAGTGATCCAGTGGTGTAGCCAGCTCAAAGTTTTTTTGGGGGCCAAAAAATTGGGAGGCCAAAATGTTTGATTTTAGGCGAGCAACAGTATTTTCTTTGGAATACCGCCTCTCAAAGCGCAAAATGACTACTTATTCTAAAAATTTTGGGGGCATGGCCCCCTAAGACACGTTGTTTCATACTGTGTGAAAAGAAGCATGAGTGAATCCAGCAGTGCTTCCACAAGTTTGAAAAATCCGTTATAGTGTGAGATTGTGAGTGCGACCAATGCGCTTGAGCGAATAGCTTAAGCTACGTAATGCAGGCTTTTCACACAATATGAAACTACGTGGCTTTTTAGAAATACCCCTATGAAAGCCTTGTGGGAATAAGTCTTAATCGTTAAGGCTTAGTTCTGACTTATGAGCGAGTACTATAAGTGCAAAGCTGTATTGGCTGAGGTGAGTTTTCATAATTCATCTGCTCAGTTTTTACACCTGCGTGGTTCCAATTTTAGTAGATTGTCCGATAGTCG
>JGI24159J19872_10001544_pt1 | contig 25643 bp, 14 predicted proteins | sample Ectturendosymbi4_FD_19872 | JGI IMG/M metagenome (IMG submission 19872)
TGATTACCAAACATTAAATGAAACCAATGCAGTATGCTGAAATTCATGCTTTACCATACAAATATAATGTGCCTCTAAGCACATAATAAACCTAAAATATGTAGTAGAGGCTTTAGCCTCTGAGAAATAAAATTTTTGAAATACAGAAGATAGACTTCTTCATGTTGATATTTGAGATTTGAAAATTTTTCAATTGGAAACTGGTACCCGTCTTCCTTTCTAGTGCTTCAGAAAAACACTTTGGAGTGTTTTTCTTGTCTCCACGTGAACAGGCTTCAGCTTATTGACTACGTTTGTGTTTTTCGCAATTCCAGACCCGTCGATGCGTTTCATTTGACTTGTTTCAATATTACCGCTCACATAAAAATAAATATCATCGGCACTATCGATCTCCCCGTTAATTAAATTTCATCCAGTTTTGCCAACATTTGTTTCTGTCCAAGAATGAACTCAACAGTAAGCAGGTAGCGCTTTACACTTTTCCAAGAAAGATTTTAGCCTTTCTAAGAAGATGTTGAAGTAGTGTTTCCAGAAAAAAATATTTCTAAATAAGCATTGCAAGTCCTGAGAGGTTTTCACCACCGATACGAGCGCTCGTAAAAACGGTGAGCAGAACTTGCAAAAAACGCCCTAAAAAAGTTTTGAAACGTCATTGGCTTGATATGTTATCAAACAGTTGCTATGTTCAAGGAAAACATATGGAAACAGCTCTTTCAAACATGTACTTCAACTCTGAATAAACTTCGTGAAAGGAATAATTACAAAAAACGAAAAATTTGCCGGTGAAATGTTTAACGCTACTGCAAACTAAGTTTGAGAAAAACGTGATTTTTACGAAAATCGCGCTATGATAGCTTATCTTAAATATTTGTGGGTAATTTCCTACATTTTCAAAGCAATGCTTGCTTTATTAAGCGTCAGGTATTCTACGATGACTCGGGTAAATTCCTAAATCGTTTTACTGTATAAGATCAAGGTTGACTGTCAGTTGTAGACTTTTGTCTTAATATAGCTCCAGGCAGACACAAAGTCACATTATGCTTCATTATCATGTGATTTGTATCCTTTGTGCGAAGTAAACCAAAGCCTTGGATATTGATGCCTTCTTACTTTTTGCTTAAATTCATCTTGATAAACTCTAGACAAAACTAAAGTTTACGAATTTTGCTTTCAGAAACTTCAGCTCATTCAATATGCTCGTGATCTTTTCGAAGCTGGAACAGAAACGACCACAAACACTTTACGATGGTCTATACTTTGTTTCATTCATCATCCAGATGTTCAGCGAAAGTTTTATGAGGAGGTTATAAAAAAGATGGGTATGGAAGTTTTTTAGCTTATGAAAGCTTGTTCAATTTCCTTGAGTCAAAATTGCTTGAAAGGGGACATTTGATTCATCATGACTTGAATTTTTCATCTAGTGGAGCTACCAATTACTCCCTATTTTTTTCCCAGTTTTCAGTTAATTTTCCCCAAATTTAGTACTCATGTTGCCAATATGTCTTAGTTGTATCTCATGACGCATGTAATTTTGTTCAACATACGGCAGTCTTCACATAATATGGTGGGCACCTGCTCTTAATCCAGCCTCACGTGTTTCGGCTAGGTTTGGGTACGTTTGTGTTGCACACAGGCTCGGCAATCTCTTTTTAACTTATCCAAACGTTCCGTTTGATTACATATTTCCGCAGTGGTTTCCAGGAAACCGGCATGGGGATGCTCAAGTAGGATTGCACCTGCGGTTTGCGATTGACGATCTGTATTTGAAACGCAATTCAGTTTCCCACGATATTAGGTTAACTGAGCACACCAGTGGTAACAAGTGATGAGAGAGGTTCCAAGACAAAGCCAGTTTGATTGTGATAAGATAACTTGTGAGTGAGCTTATTTTTCCATGAGCATATCTGTTACTTCCATCGCCATGCGCAAAACGAAACTGTGCGATAACCATGCGTGAAGAACTATCAAATGCCTTTCATAGCATTGTCAATATGGCAAACATTTTATACAATATTTCCAAAACACCCGATCGAAATAAACCGTATGCACATCTCAAAACAAGTAACTCTCTCTACAGCAGAGTGTCTATCTGTAAGATTCAAGCAACAGATGCACGTCCTAAGAAAATGCTTTTCAGCGTTGCGGATAACCGAGAAGCAAAGAAATTAGGGATCGTTGCGCCAACAGCAGGTGAATATTACATATTCATTTGAGGTCTGCCAAGCCAATGCGACTGTTCGAGGACAATCACCAGTCGATACACTATAACACAGTGGTTTCCAAATCCCGGGCCGCGGGCCGATACCTGGCGGCGGATCAATTGATACCGGACCGCGAAATTACAAACTGCATACTTGTGGTGACACCACTCGCTTTCTGGGCATGTGATTGGTTGGTTCTTCCCATGGAAGCACTGTTGCGCGCATAGAGTGCGAGCGTGGGGGATAAATTGAGAATGTTAGGGATGAAGTGGAGCTTTAGAGAATCAGGCATGTTTTTCGCGTGCGAAACAGTGAACCATCATCGGGTCCTTCCGGGGGCGCAGTAGCATTGTTGAGCGTTGACCGGTCCGCGTTTACATAAAGGTTGGGAAGTGCAGAAACGTCAACCTCAGTTTATTTTCAGTGTACTTTTGATGCATCTGCGGAAGTTGCCAGAAACTGGTAACCAAATTTGTGAAAATTTTGATTTGGTGTGAAGTAAGGCTTGAATGCCAAAGTGACAGTAAATTTTTATTCGTCAATGCGGAAAATATTCCAGAATGCAAAATTTGATTAAACGATAGCACATTTCCGATGACACTGATTGTTAGAGGGGGTTGAGCATGCAGCACTAAAGTTAGTAGGTTGAATATTATTCCTGGTCGGATCAAACCGAAGAATTGAAAAACGGTATCTCCAGCCTTACAGCCTTGTTTAATTCGTTAATTGGGAATTCAGAGTTTCAATCGATGTAGCGTTCAATACGAAACCGGTCGCTTGACCCAGGCGCAAGCAGGTGGATATATGCGCCGCAGACCACTCGTGACTCTCCAAAAAGAATAGAAAAACGAATTACAGTACATTGAACCTAAAGATTCTTTACAACACCGCTTGTCCATCTTTTGAAAAAGAACTTGTGTCAATAGCCACCTTTCTGTATATCAAATCGTGATTTTTAACAACCTCTTTTCATGACTGAGGGTACCAAGTCTTTTCGTTAAGGAAAAATATTTTGCAAAATTTTTCGATGTGAGCTATATCCACAGCAAAATAATATTTGTAGCTATGTTTTACCTTTACCTCTCTTTACTTCAATTGGAAACAAAGATTTTCAGCAGCTTGATTTAATCTTAAGGACCAACTTTTAAGCATTTTTCAAATGTAAAAATTTAGTTTGGTTTTACCGTGAGAAATGAACGCTTACAGGACATGATGGTCGACCATCAATGCCGCTAAAAGCTGAGATGCCATACTGCTCAGCATTCATAGAGGAGGTGACAAGATACCGAACGCTTGCTCCGATGAGTTTGTTTCACAAAACGACTGAGGATGTCACGCTTAATGGTTACCGCATTGCCAAAGGGACTACGGTGAGATAAACGCAGTTTTAAACTGTCTTTACACTTTTTCAATGGTGAAAATATGCTATGTGTGTGTTCTACACTGTCAGTAAATTAGAAATATATTCTGTAACACGTTTTCCTGCCAAGTCAGTTTGTTGCCAGTAAGAACATCGCACCCGTGTTTCGCAGGATAGAGTCATGGTCGCACTTAACTGAGCTGGCCTTGCTATTTGAATGAAACATGCAGTGGTGAATTTTACAATGATCGGAATTTCTCAGAAATGATTGTAAATGGAGATAAACGTTGCACAAACGGCTTTTCTAGAGATGTGTATTGTAAGTAGAAACCTACAACTCCGTCGTGAAACGGAATTTCAATGTCCTGAAATCTGCATTTTTCGCATGTCGTAAATTAGGCTACCCAAAATCTTCTTCACATTTACACTATTTTTTGTACAATTATAGGTTGCTCCAAACTTGTGGGCTGTTCACAATGACCCCAAGATCTGGGATGAACCAAATGAGTTTAAACCGGAGAGGCATTTAGACAGCGACGGGAACTTTGTCAAATCGAAACATGTAATACCGTTCTCTGTTGGTCCAAGACACTGTCTCGGGGAGCAATTGGCAAAAATGGAATTCTTCTTGTTTTTGACTTCGATGGTTCAAAAGTTCGAGTTTCTTCCAAATCCTGATGATGACAAATTACCTGATATTGAAAATGGATTGAGTGGACAAACTTTTTTCCCCTTTCGGTACAAAGTGGTTGCTAAAGAACGTGGATCATGATGAGTTTGCAGACTCTTTTTTCAAGTTTGTTTGGACATTTCTTTTTTGTGATTAACAAATAGCAAAACATTTTCATGTATACCGAGCGAAAGGTCATTCCTGCGTCGCAAAAGTTATGTTTTTGTCCTTCAAACGACCTTTATGAACTATTTGTCAGTGACTTTCGCCACAAAAGTTTTGCTTTTATCTGAACGTTTCACGTTTGTTCCTATGCGTCCCCAAATGCTTTTCGTTTATGCAGGCGCGTGTGTGATTTACGTGAGAATAGATCGGGGTGGTGAACCTGTTGTGCGCCCCGAGGGCCAAATGCGGTCCGCGTGAATATTCATATGGCCCGAAGCGGAGTTTTCATTACCCAAGTTAGTGTAGAACACAACATTGCGTCAGAACGAAACTCCATGATAAGAAGACACGTACGGAGTAAGTCGAAATAAGTGTCTTTTACCCCTTGACACAGTTTTCTTTCCTTATTTTCCTTTGGAAATTAATGGCAGATTTTTAAGATTAAATTAATTAATTTCTGCGGCCCATCAGCGATATTTTGCAATTCATGTGGCCCTTGGTAGTAAATAGCTTCCCCATCCATGGAATATAAGGGATAAAATGTTGTTATGGAAAGCACAAAAATAGGTTTTTGCACAGGTTTTCTCACATCTATTTTTATTGCTAAATTCTAACGTCACCAGTTTTGTTTTGATCAATGCGGATAATAATTTCCCTTAGAGATTTTGTTGCTTTCAATGGGATCGTCACCCCTAATTCTTCATCTGTTGTCTGTGTTCCATGCGACGTGAATCTAAAAACCATATTTCCCATGTACTGTCCAAAATCTTCGTATATTCGGAACGTGTTGGATATACTGTACTGTAAGCATGTGTCAATGAGAAGAAAAGTAGCTCAGATGTCCTTCCGTATTCCTGAGACTGGCCAGAAATGGCATCAATACGAAGAGGTAAGCGGTAAGCTAGCAGATACCCCACATAGTGACCCTGAAAAGCCATAACGGATTTATCTTTATGTCGGACCAGAGGTTATGCTTGCTTGTTTGGTAGAAAATGTAGCACGTAGATGTGCCGCGCAAATGTACTCAGTAAACGGTTTTTGTGGAACTGATGATGAAACGCTTACAGACATCGTCGGGATTGTTACTTTGCGTTGCAGTAATAATGCGCTTTTTGTGTGTCTTGACTTCTGTTGTTCATGATTTCTATGCGTTTGCTTTCATGAAATCCTATAATATTCTTGCGAATTGACGTCCTTTTTGAGTTATACTACAGGCGAGTGCTGGATATTGCTAAATCAGCTGTTCACAGAAAAAGAAGTAAAGAGATATTGTGTGGTTTTTATAAGTTGTCAACAAAAATTTCGCGCTCTGCAATGTCAAATCCATGATGCTTTTTTCGAAAGATTTTTGAACGAAAGATTAATAAACGAAAGATTTTCATTTAACAGCCGTATTCGTAACGAATGTTCTTAAAGTGCTTTTGTTGTAATCGGAGCGGCAGGACCTGGCGTATTTCTTTTTGGCATGTCTTGCATACGCGGGAGTATTTTATGTTAGCGATTTCCTTTGCGTTTTCGTATTTAAGAATGTACTTTTTTAACACGAGTTTGCAGAACGTTTATTGCTGCTGCATAATAACAAACGTCAATTTATGGATACACACAGCTGTTATGCACAAGTAAGAGGAACACGTGTAGTTTGCTCGCATATGCTTGCAACGCACGTTTATCCTGGTGGGTCGTCCTCCGGGAAATCTTGTCCGACAAGTAATATGAGTGCTAATCATTTTGTTCTTTAAGTTTGTTGCAGTCCACGTGGGAATCACGGGAACAAATCAAGCTGCTGTTAGGAGATAACAGCAAGCAAATCATGCAGTCGAGACCTTTAAAACCCCGAGGTTTGCTTTGCTATGTCAAAAATCCGGGACCAAGTCCGAGACATGAATGTTCGACACCAAAGCCCAAGACTTGAAAATCTGTTATCTTCACCATAATTTTTTACGAATTTCTCAATAAAACGTCACAAACACACCTACAAAAATCCGAGCCGTAATTCTCTCAAATTTCTCGAATTTTCGCCACTTTTTTGTTTTTTCTTTTCAGAAGATGTGACAGTCAGTGAAGAAGTTAAATTACACAAGCTTTACCAAAATGTATTGTCATAGTATTTAAAGTCTCGAGACGATAGATTTAAGATCAATATCTGCGGACTTTGAGACGGAGACTCACTGAAATGGGTCTCAAGACGAGTCTCTTATGGACTCCATCACTGAAGCTGTCTTGAATTCCGACAAAGGCTATAGACTGATGACGTCATAAACCGTTTATCCTGAATCTCATGCCAGAAGTAACGAAGGCTCGGATTTCTGCTTGAAAGGGCAAGTCAACTGTTCGACTTTCGGAGGTTGACACCACCAGGATCAATGCCTGAACTGTGTTGTAAGGCTTAAAAAAAAGTAAAGCACTGAAATAGAAAGGTTTGATAATGCGGTGCAAGAAACGGGCTGGAGAGAAAAAATATATAAACGTACTGAACAGAGGCGGAATTTGTTGATTTGGATCTTGTCAAAAAAGCTGTCCACAAAAGTTGTGCGTTCCGCCTCGTTGAGTTGCGAATGAACCGCGAATCTTACTGTGAACCTGATGACATTACTGGTTTACTTTTGCTGTTGCATACTGCGTGTGAAATGAGTATGCGCTGGAAGTTACGAGTCTCTGATGCTTGAAGTGTAGCAAGTTTTTCTTGGTGATCGAATTGCAATTTGTGTTGTATGTAATCTTCGTCGTGGTATCATTTATTTCTGTGTCCACTCTTTAAGTTCTCATTCGGCATTGTAACTTTCAGTGATTCGCATGTATGATAAAATCTTTTGTGTCACGGAGGTCTTGACCTGCCAGAAAATAAATCGACAGAAACGTCAAACTTCTAATCGGAATTTTTTCAGCCCCGCGCAAGTATTTGCAAAAGAATATCACGGAAGCCCTCAGGGACCGCGCGAGCCAACATAGCGGCTCTGAAACCTTTTGGCCATAACCCACAAGCCAAACAAGCTACATTAACATCTTGGACATTGCTGGAAAATCAACTACACAGCGAATATTATGATTGTGAGCAGGGGCGGCGTTAGCAAGCGCGGGGCCCGATGGGAACACTTTTGTGGGGCCCCACTCAATGGTGGGGAGAAATGTTTGAGGGGATGCATCAGGGTATAACAATAGAATTCGGTGATGTTGAAAAAGCGAGGCCCAAAAAGGCGACGCCAAGACCTCTCCAGCAGAGACTTCAATGGATAGCGCCATAAAACCTAACAACTCAAAGAATTACAACCATAAGCGTAGCCAAGGGGCCATGGCGCCCAAATTTTTAGAATATATGGATATTTACTGCTTTGGGTGCCGGTATTTCAAACAAATTACTATTGCTCGCCTAAAATGAAACATCTGCCCACCTCAAAATTATGGGTTGGCAACGCCTCTACTTACAACCCTCGTTAATAATTCCTCTCTGGCTGAGTACGTCCGTGTCCAGAAGGGAGGTACGAGTGTAGTACCTGTAGAGAGGAGAGGTACTGAGTGCTGTGCTAGTACATATCCAGAACGGAACAGTTTGAAGCAGTAGCAAACGATTAAATTTTTCCAGGTCAGGAGCATTGGCCATGGATGACTTACCGCTTCGCAATTTGGTGGTATTCTTTTGCAGTGAAACTTAGAAAACCGTGTCTGATCACTCTCGTTTCTGGGGAAATCATATTATGATTGCAGGCGGTCCTATTCGGGCTGAATAGTCCAGGTTAGTCCCTTACATTCCGACTCATAACACCTGGCTTCTAAGTAGCAGGATCGTTTGTTCATCCAAACTTGAATTATCTTGCACGCATGCCTCATCACATGCATCATCCGACGAGGTTCCTTCTTTGTCACAATCAGCACTTTCGAAATGACTTATACAGTATCACTTCCCGTACATAAACTTCAACTTTCACTATCTGGCTTTGCATGACCAGGCTTGTTGCATATTACGTTGTCGCCATCTTCAATGTGGTGTGACATTGGGGGTATACTCTCAGTGGTTAAAATACCTGTCCAACGAACCTCTCCTTTTTATGCTTCGGTCTGTTTTTCCCTTAGCTTTAGACTTCTTTTGGCCGCCTCTTAATATTTTCGGCCTGTGTCTCTTGGTCTTTGACTCATAATATTTAGCTTAGTTACAGACAATATACATTCTTAAATAAATAGCCCAAATTCGACTGTTGAAGCCAAAAACAAAGAAACTGCCTATCACTATATACTATACACGTACAAAATGGTTACAGTGAAAACCACTTAATAGAGCACCGATTAAATGAGTAAAAGCCGCTTATCAGAGCAGGTTTTAAATATCCCGGAGAAGGTTAACAGTTCTTTTCTCTATTAACACTAAATAAATATATGAAGCGATTGCAGATCTCCCAATAAGTTTAAACATACTGTTGAATTTTTCAAAACACGCAAGCACTGTAGTAGCCTCAAACTTCCATGAAAGTTATTCCACTTTCCAACTTTTAGTTTTTTTGCAACTTTCAATTTGTTGGGCTGTATCTCAGAAATTACGACACCAATCTGAGCAAGACTATTGCCACAATCCTCATTTCGGTAGTGTTTCGTGATGCAATTTTCACCACAAGAACATCATGAAGCTTACTTCACTTGAAACAAATTGTCACTTCTGTTACTTTGCAAATGGCTTTAAGCCCTCTCTGCCTTAACGAGTTGCTAGTGAAAACACTTTGCTACACATACTGAGAACAATCACCATTCTTACGACATAATTTTGATCAGGGCATTAAACAACGAACAGTTCGCTTGGATTTTCGTTGGTAACGGATCCCACACTTGCAAAATTCTATGGGTTTCTCCAGGGTTTTGTTAAGGTTTGAACTTTCAGACTGCAAAGACATTTTGAGAGACCGCGTTTGTTTTATATGAATACCAAGATAATTGTAAAGCAAGGTTTTGTTGTACTTTGGTGGTGGTAGTAAAGAGAGTTACTACTATATTTTGAGAGACCGTCGGAAAAAGTTGGAAACTGGAGAACCGGTTTGGCCTCTCGAAACATCTTAAAAAACACTAGGTCACTCGCCGGCACTGTACACAAGCAGCTTTGATAAAAAGTGTAAGTTTGCGTTGGTTAGTAGGCGCAGCGCGGGCCCCCAATGGCGCAGGACTCGATTAGAAGAAATCGGTCAAACTGGGTTAAAACCAGCCCTGATTGTGAGCATGTGTGACGTGACTGTGACATAATTCAGGGAAAATCATATTTAGGGCACGGGCGAATATTTTAGTGGCAGTTTCAAACAGCTCAAAATTATGTATGTTGGAAAAATTGGTCCTTCACAAGTAATACACGTACGGTGATTTTTGAAAAAATATTAGGCCTCACCTCTGTTTTTTCTCATCCAAGGAGTTCAAACGTCCTATGATATGGGGTATTTTTTCGCTGTTTGTCTTTGAGGCTTCATTACTTTGTTCTACAAAAAACAACCATCTAAAGTCACTGAATATAGCATACACGTATTGCATGTTTTCCTACTAAATTTGTAAAATTCTCAACAGACATAGAAGTTAATAGGGAATAATATCATTTTTAAAGTGTTTTTTGAAACTTTGCAGCGATGGGATTTGAGCTCGTGTAGACGTAAAACACTGAAGACACGAAAAAATGTGTCAGGTGACATTTTCGGGATATACAGTAGCACACTCAATGGCGGCTCGTATGTAGGCATTGCGGAGCTGCAGCACCTCCTACTCTCAAGTTGAACTTCGTTTTTAGGTCAGTTTATTGTTTTACTTTGATATCTAAATTTGCATTAACAAGAAGTGTCGAGAAAGTGTCCTCCCATCAGGAAACGTTTGCACAAAGCTAAATATCAGACATCTATGGTGGCCCATGTGTGCCACCCTAAAATTTTCTTCTCTCTGGCAATTTTTTAATAACAAAAAAATACAAAAATTTTTCAAATGTAATTGCAAATTCAAATTTTTTCGTTTCAAAACGATTTTACTTCAATTTCAAAAACACTTTAATTTCGCAAATGGTTTCTAAACAAAAAACTTTCGTTTTGAAAACAATTTTACTTTAGTTTCAAAAACATTTTCGTTTCGCAAATGATTTATAAATAAAATCATTTTCGTTTTGAAAACAATTTACTTTAGTTTTAAAAACGTTTTCGCTTTGCAAATGATTTATAAATGAAAACGTTTCCGTTTTAAAAATAATTTTACTTTCGTTTCAAAAACACTTTCGCTTTGAAAATGATTTGTAAATAAAAACGTTTTCATTTTGAAAGCGTTTTAGTTCCAAAAAATTTTTTTACGTTTCGGAAACACTCATTTTTTTGCGGAAACGCTTACGTTTTGCAAAAAAAGTAAATCAAAAGAAATTCGAAAACAGTTCGCATAAGTTTTCTGGTGGTGGCCCATGCGTACCACCCTCCGTAGAGTGCCATGCTTTCTAACAGTGCCGAAACCAGTTGATGTTTTCGGGAGAGCAAAATGATTATACTGTGAGTTGACATTTCAACTAAAACTTAAATTTTCATTTTCAGGCCCGCTTTTCCTCTATGGAAGGTTGTGGGAACAGCAGCCCTTGGAGGACTCGAAATGCCTCACGGTTGACAGCAGTTTCAGATAATTCTGCTGGCTCCACACCAAGACGAAACCAAGCAAGGTCGCAGGTGTAGTCACTCCACCTGATCCGTAGACGAACTGGTGTGGGAGGCGGGGGTGAAGGGGGTGCAATCGCATCTCCAAACTTTTGATTTGGTGAAAATCTGGGCAAAATCCTTTCAAATTCGGGCAAAATCTGTAACATTTGGGCAAAATGTGTGGAAACTTTGGGAAAATTGCTGAATGTGCTTTGATTTTACGAAAAGGGCACCGAATTGAAAGTGCATACGTGTTTTGTTTTTTTTGGGGATCATATTTGTACTTAGTCCTTTTTGGGCAAGTTTGGGGAAATTCAGAAAAAGTCCTTCACCTCCCCAAAAGTTGCCTGCTCCTACATCTATCGTTGGACGTCCTTTGGGCGGCTTTCCCGTGGGTTTAGCCAGCAGCAATTGCCTCACTAGTCTCTCGTGGGGCATTCTGGACACATGGACGAACCAAGGCAGCTGGGACCTCTCTATTCGGAGAAGTGGTTTGACAGTCAACGCTTGCGAATTTCACAGCTGCGCACTTTGTCTAGAAGTTTCACAACGTGGACTCTTCGCAAAAATTCCACCTCTGCCGCTTGCACCTGAGCTGCTAACAACTAAATATGTTTTTGAAAATTTCGGAGGGGACAAACTCTCGGTTGCCTCTCTGATTGCGGCCCTGCTTTCTAACAACATGCAAGCTCGGCCTTTGCGTTGATTGTAGCGAACGTTGTGTCACTAAAAGTTGTTTCTATTTCTGCTCCGTGCATGTCCAACAGTTGTCGCAATCAATAGCGTATGGTGGTCATCGTTACTGGGTGTGCGCTGTTTGTGACGTTACACTGCGACGTCAATTTCACGTTTCAAATCCAACATTTTGAGGAATTTTTTGACACAATGCATAGCATTATACACGCACTCACCTTGTTCATTTTTGTATAACTTAATATGTCATTGTATTCACTTTAAAGTTTAAACTAGGCGTTATCGGCGCTCCAACTCCGTGATCACACGATCTGGAAAATGTCAGGTCAATTTCGGTTTCATGTTTAATTGTTCACTTCAAGTTTCAGTAGCGGTTTAATTCTCTTAGAATATACAAAAAGCCTTCAAACGTTAACTCTGTCGCCACTTGCACGGGGCCCTCTTAAGGTGTGTGACCCATTTTAATGAAGAATTCAAGCCGGCTCTTGTTGAGAAGCGCTGTCTTTGCAGTCATCATCATGACCTGAAAATTTGATCTATCTGTTGGGTTGGGCATCTACCGATTACGCGTTAATACAGTAGTGTTATTCCTTGCCTTTGTTGGTCACCCACAAACGTTCATTTCGAAAACTGTATTAACAAACCCTGCCAGGTGGGACGTCTGCCTTTTTACTGCTCAGCAGTGATTGCAGCTTGTTAAGTCAGACGGCAATCGCTCTGATCAACTTTATTCAGTACACCCATTGCCAAGTTGAGCAAATTTTTCGGTTAACGTCCCTTATAATAAAAGCCTTCATCACAATCATATCTAAAGATGTCGTTTGCCCTTGCGTTAGGCGTTTAGCATACAGTCCATGTCTCTAATTTATCAAAATGAGAGCGAAACATTTTGTAAGCTTTTCTTGTTGAAATGACTTTTTCTATGACTGCAAATGTTACGTGCATCGTTTCCGTTGAACAAAAGAGACATCTACGGCCGCACCCAGCTGGTATTTTCAGTTATATTATTTTCGGGGGAGCAAAATGAATGTAACTTGTTGCTGTAGCTACGAACTAAAAATATTTTTGAATTTTGCCAGGTTTCCCCCACTAATTGTCGGCCTGTCACATTGCCTATCGGCTGGCTCTGATTCACTCTACTTGCAGATCAACAATCTGAGCTCTAAATTACGCACGCAACCTGCACTATCTCGCTTGAAGAACGTCATCTTCCGACACCATTACGTCATACAGAAAAACAGCAGTTCTATTGAAACGTAGCAACATTACCTTTATAGAGGTCTTAACTTCAACCGCCAAAATTAATGTTGATAAGCCCACCTAATAAATAGGCTACAGCTTGTGGCACGTATTGACAGTATCCCACTGAAGATTAACAAAACAGCATAAGACGTGCCAAGAAATGTTTGTCGCTAATACCTAGGTGTTAGGTAATGTAATGATGTGTCGCTGGGACGTTGCTAAGGATCGAACGATGGGAGAAAAAGGATGAAGCCAACCTTGACTCTGTACCGTGATTTCATGCAGGACCTTTTTATCAGATTTTGAATGGACGGACAATATAAACGTCGAACTACCGGACCAATGATGTTTGCTATTCTGCAGTCCATCTCAGTCCTTTATTCAAAGAAATTTTGACTGGTGTTGGGGAAATGGCTTTGGCTCGAGAGGAAGGTCAATGGACTGGGGGCAATTGCTCCACAAGTATTTTGAAAATATTTTTTAGACCAAATATTGGGGTTCATTGTCATATTGGATTCGACTCAGATTTTGAGTAATCATTTAATCAATTTTCTCAGTTAGAACTTTTAATTTTTCTTTCAAAAATAATATTTTATCAACAAATTGCTACTCCCAGAAGGTGCCGCCCGGGGACCGGATCTCCCATACCCCCTTGCTACGCCACTGGGGCGAAGTGTGTGGTTATTAGTCGGTCATGCATAACGTACAATGTCTATCCCAACACAGTGAAGGAGCTCCTTCACTTTAACCACACACATATGAGGGTACGAGATCAATGAAAGAAGCTAAAAAGTTGTGAAACTATTCATTCTGAAAGGAGAGGAAACGTGGAAAACAAAAACATCCCAGTCAATATTAGATTTTTCGCCAAACCGTCAGAGATCAGATCTAGTGTTAAAACATCAGAAGTGTCAACATTGATTCACNCTCATGTTCCGAATTACCACAGTCAGGGCTGTTGTGCAGATGTTTTGAGTCTTCACTTCGCTGATATGGCTTGCAGTGGCTATTATGACGACGCACTGTAGTGCCATCGCATTTTACAGTGAGTCCCCCTCCGTGTTTCGCGATGACAGTTCGTGGAACTGGATCAAAATTGGAAGACGGTTTATTCAGCTTAGGCACTTTAAAAAGCATTTCATCGCCAACTGCAACGGCCGATTCTTGAGTGCGGCGTTTAACATCAGCATGCGTCTTCCCCTAGAGCAGCTATGTCCAACCCAAATGGCTTACTGAGCCAAAAATTATGTTACTATCTTAACTAGGGCCGCATAATGAGTGACATACTAGTGAGGGCCGCACGTTGAAAGGCTTTCTTTGATCTTGGCAAACTAAATTTAGATCAGCCAATGTACTGAATGCGTTCGAACCCTAACTGCAATGGTAACAGACGTATTAAAGTGGCACTGAGAACGACTGAGGACTGCTTGTGTCAAAAATGTTAAATTCAAGATTATCAAAATAAGAACTGGTTTTTGAGATGTAGGATACTTTCACTGCTGCTAAAACCATAACTGGACCGCACAAAACCTTCGACTGGGCCGCGGGTTGGACATAGAGGCCCTAGAGTTTATTTGCTCAGTCTTTCACGCGGATTGCCTCATTAAAAACAATCTGATCGCGGCATAAGTCTGGTAGTTTGTTCGTATCTCACGCCCGCACAACATAAAGAGAGGGTGCTGCACTGGTTGAGGAATTTGAGGTTGACCTGCGAGTTATGAGAAACTTGGTCAGTTCACACAAGGCCACCTAGATAATGTTTTCTAGGAGACCTTGGTTCACACCTCTCATCCTTTCCCTCTGGAGTGTGCGACGTGTATTGCTTTCATCAAGGTACGGTTCTGTCTCTCACACTCTCCATTGTGTCAAGGAGCAAGTGGAATAATTCGTCTATGCTCGATGACGTTATCACGTACAAAAATCTGAAAAGCGTCAGAAACAAACTGTATGCCGTTACCGTTCCGCAAGGAATATGACAAAACCGAAGAAAAACGGCCGATAATTCCCTTTAGCACCCTGACTACCGTGGCGCTAGTCACCGTTTCCATGACACCAGCCCCAAAATATTGAGAATGCTAGTCAATAGCGACAAAAACATTTTTCTCCGATGGTAGAGTACCTAAAATGTTTATGGCACAGTCTTGTCAAAGACCAGGAGCAGTTAACGTCCTTGCAATTGCGGCTCAGGTCTGCTGATCTCGCTGTTTACATCACAACCGAGACAAGTTCTACAAAGGCGCTCTACCGCTATTTTCACCCGCGGTCTCTAAACCTTTGTGCGTAGCATGCTTTTCGTTTTCAAATTATTCCCTAATTGCTCTCATGCGCAAGTTGCAGGACTCGTTGGCGCAACTCTTTGGGAATGATGACGCTAGTTAACCGAAGCAGAAAATAGCCGTGATTGCATAATTCTTTCCGCAACAACAAGTACTTTTTGCACACACAATTTTATCAGGCACCTAATTTGGATACGCTGTCGTACTGTAGTTCAACAAGTTCAGGATCCATTTTAAACAACGTCGATTTCGTCTTGCCGCAAAGCAGTAATTATGGTACTACCAAAAAGTGCTGCGACGTAATCATACTTTTCACCCTAGTCATGATTGACCTTCACATTCATTCTGGACAGCACATCAGCGATATTAGTCTTCTCAGGGCGATACACTATTTCAAAAATCGTAATCCTGCAGTCGTAAATCCCAACGCTCAATTTATGCCGATGGCGTCGCTTTGCGACCATAAATACATTCAAGTGAATTATGATCACTTCCCAGTTCGAATTGCATTAAGAACTGAATCTTTCCAGACAAGCAAAAATTGAATCTTTCGACTGTCTAAAAGTGCTTCTTTTTCGGATTGACTGTATCTGCGTTCAACTTCAGACAAACGTTGAGATGCAAATGCAATTACACAACAAATACCATTTTGACATAGCGCCTCAAGATCGCACCCAGACCGGTCGGCGATGCATCGGTAACAACTCGTGTCCGACTGTCATTCCTGAAGTAAGCAAGCACGTCTGGCTTAGTCATCACAGACATAAGCTTATCGAAAGCACATTGTTGCTTATCCCCCCAAACAACGTCAACACGTTTTCTGGTCAGATGTTGAGTTGGTCTCACAACTGATGCCAATTAATCAGGTATAAATTTTGCAGAATACTGCACAAGACCCATGGATGAGCTAGATTTACTAGCCGCTTTTAGCGATTCAGAATCTTAAATAACTGCTATTTTCTCCTCACTGGGCTCAATCCCACGCTTGCTCAGGTCATGCCCAAAAATGTGAGCTTAGGCATTCTGAATTTGCATTTGTTTGAGTTCACAGTCAACTCACCTTCGCACGCAGGGCGTCTAGAATTGCAACCAAATTTTTCGCATTCAGCAAACGTTTTCCCGTAACAGGTCACCCGCGATCTTTGCACAACCCCGACAGTTCTTCAAAGTGTCACGAATGATCATGTTGTATTTCTCGGGCGCTGAGAAACAAGTCAAAGATCAATCGTTTATACAGGAACAGCCTCGGTGCGTGACAAAAGTCGTTATGTCACGGCTGGCTTTATCTAGCATGACTTGATTTTTTAACTGCAGCTTGCTGAACACCGTACTGCCGTTGATGTCATGCAGCAAGTCTTCAACAATGAGCATTGGTGGCGTTCTCGGACAATACCTTCGTTGGCACGCATCAAATCGACACAAACGCTCACATCTCCGTCCTGCTTCAGTGCAACAACATAGAGCGAGACCCAAGCCCGTAACCAGCTTGGGACACTACGGGGGGCGAAAAATTTTCTGAGAGGGGCCCAAATTTTTAAACCATGTCCAATAGTTTCAAACGATGTCCAATACATTTTTGCTGAGGGAACGAAAAAATATACAGGGGACTTCGCCTCTTCTGCGCCCTCCTGGTTACGGGCCTGAATGGTTCAATAATGTCGTACGTCAACAGCTTGTCGAGTTTTTCCTCGACATTTCCCTCTGCGGCAATGACGTTCGTCTCACTGGCTTGGGAGAATGGTTTTGTCAATATGCAATTGAATGGAATAGCCTTTGAGCAAGCCCACACCAATACACGAATCCTTGTGCCGGGAAATAATCGAAGCTCTGAACTCAGGATAATGATCCATAACTCCCTTGAGGCCCTACTCGCAATAGGTTCAAAGTCATGGTTGACTCATTTCCCAGCAGAGAAATGGCGTTCAGGCCCCTAGCGAGGTTTTAAGGTTTGGGGGGGTCACAATACATTTAGTGGGAACAAAATTTGGGGGGAACAAAGAAGTTGGGGGGAACTGCCCCCGAATGCCGCCCGCGGCCACGGGCCTGATGGCGTCCAGTTGAATTATCACGATATCAGTAGGCACTTTCATTCGTATCCAGTGAAACAACATCAGTCGTAACAAGTCCATAAATTAATAGCAGTTTCGCGCTACCAGATACAAACAACCGAATCGACTCTTTCCTGAAAGTTGTCCGAAAACGTCGCCTTGCCTATCAAATTATACGAAGCGCGAGAGTCAGTCATCACGTTTGATACTGTCATTGTCACCCCTCCTATGCAAAGGCGTGTGGCATGTTCGTTCGCCTGCGGTACTACCGAGTACGAAAAATTTGTGAGTCAATCGTGTCATCCCAAGCCGTATTTACGCCACTCAGTGGATGTTCAGCCAGTGGCGTCGGCTTCACTTGGGACTGGAGTTGAGATGGTTTTCTGCAAATATTCCTGACGTGCCCAGTTTTCCCACAATTAAAATACCGTTTTTCCTTCATTGCGCCTGGGAGCTTTTGGCGCGATGACTCTTACGCCCACAGGCATACCACAATATGGCAGGCCTGTCCGAGTTCACGTTTGTAGAAGAGCGCACAAGCTATCCCAGCGGCTCATCCTGACGCTTTGGGCGCGCAAGGGCTTTACGGAGGTGGGCGCATCGTGCGTATCGACTTCCCGTTGCCATCTCCCATCTGCGGAACCTGCGACCGTAATCAGTGGTGTAAATAGAGATTTGAGCCAGTGGGGGCGAAAATAAGCTGAAGAGGGTCCACTGGCCACCGTAGAGGGGCCACTAGCCAACACTCAGAAGAAAGTTAATAAATGATAGTGAATCCGGATGGGATGTGGATGTCAGTAACAGCGGAAAAACTCGAAAACATCTGAAATACGCAAAAAATAACAACGTACTGAAAACTAAAGTAAAACTGAATAACAAAATCTAGGCTGAAGGGGGCCCGGTTTTTACATTTAGCTTTTCAGGGGGGGAGGGCTCGCCCCCTGTCCCCCATCAGTTACGCAACTGACGGTAATGTCGCAAAACGTTTCGCTTTAGAAAGCTCAGTTTTGGAGTCACATCCTCTGTTTCAAGGAGTTTGTATTTCAGTTAGATTGCACAAATTCTGGACTTTTGGTCAAGAATAACTTGATCTACTCAGTCAGCGTCCCCTAAGTCACAAACGTCAGCCTTTTCGTGAAGTCGAAATTCAAACTGGGCAGCAGATTCCTCTCTGTTGTCGCATAGCAGAAACTCTTTTGTAGAACAGTTTTGACTTTCGCTCGAATATTGCATCAAACAAAATAAGTGCTTCCACAAAAGATTTCTCGTCAGCGTTGGGAAGAGGGCTGGATTTATCAATAGGCTATGTAGGCTTAAGCCTAGGGATTCAATGTTCAAGGGAACCTCCAGCAAAGGGTGGTAGCGGTACAAATAGAGTCAATTGCCGGTATATGATCAATTCGATAAATATTCGTCAAAATTTTATGTAGTATTTCTTCAGGACATTTAGTTATATTAACCTAATCAGATCCCGCGTTGATAATACCAGGGTCTTCCAAAGAGTTTCCATGAATCTCAATATGACTGTTGTTCAAACCGCAAGAAGTAGTTAAAACCTCAAAATATCTGGTTCATCACTCGAAGTGCTATGCTGTGAAAACCTCTAAGACCGCTTTCATATATTAAGCATTTTTACAATTTTACTCATATTTAACTAAAAAGTTATTTTAATTTGAATTAAACACCAATATTTGCGTGAAATGTGTAAAAACAACCACAAACACCAAAAATGGAACAGTTTTTATAAAACTAATAGTATTTTGTGTGATCTCTATTGCCACGAAATACCGCTTCCATCCGCTAGGTATGCGGTCCACAAGCTTATTGCAGTTTTCTGGCGCTTCTTTAAACCCTTTAACGACCGCAAAGCCAATAGATTGGCTCGAACGTTTTTGGTTGTAACTCGCTAGCTGCTGCAGCTAGAGAGGTGTTCAAACCCTCTACGGCTTCAGCAAGTCTAGTAGTTCCGAGTCAAAAAAAATGTTTTCAGTTTTGGGCTTGGGGCTCTCTTGGGGGGGCGTCACAAGTGTGGGTGTTTTCGCGTTTTTATGGCCTACTTTACCCGGCACTGGACGCCCATCAAATGGGCCCAAATTTTGACACGAATATTTGTACGAAACTAGGCCACCTTACGAGTCTTTAGAGCCCTTGATCGGCTTTCTAGCATATCTGGATCAAAACGTATGCCACAAAAACCAAAAAGTGGTCAAAATTTCTACCCCTAAAAAGGTAACCATGGGTTGAATAACACCCTGTTTGTTTATGGCCATTACTCGCCGTTAGAATAGGCTAGAGAGTTGTTCAAACCCTCTAAAGATTTGTGAAGACTAGTAGCTTAGACTGGAAAAAATAATTTTCAGCTTGAGATCACGGGCTTTTTGTTGATGTTTACACAATGAGAGGATGTTTATGCATATTTGTATACATTTGGATAATGACGTCACTTCCGGGGAGTTGAATCATCCATCAGATTTGGTGACTCGAAGTTTTTTTGGATTCTAGGCTTCAATACGAGTCTTTAGAGGGTTTGATAGACTTTCTAGCATTTCTGGTTCAAAAGTTATAGCCAAACTTCCGGATTTTCATTAGGGAGATCCCCTGAAATTACTCATCCATGTCTTCAACGATTTGGGGTCTTTTGGCTCCTACTTGGGCACCAGAAACGCTAGGAAGTCGATCTAGGCCTCTGAAGCTTCATATTCCAGCCTAGAATACAACCAAACTTTGAGCCAAAATTTTGGCCCTTTGTGGAGGTGATGACGTCATAATGAAACAACCAAAAAAGCCACTACTACCCTTTTTCTAACCCCACCCACCGAAATCCCCGAACCCAAATCTAAAATTTTTTTTTTCAGTGCAAACTAGAAGACTTCAAGAGTCTTTCGAGGGCTCGTATAGCTCGCTAGCGTATTGTAGCGGTGAGTTATCGCGAGCTACTATAGCCGCCAGTGAGAGACTCATGCATTTTCTGCTTTTGGAGGTAAAATGGGGTTTTTGGGCCATAACTTTGGTTCCAGACATGCTAGAAGGTCAAGCAAGAGCTCTATCAACGCGGGAGATCATCTAGTTTCCAGAAAAGGTTTGAACCAAAATTTTGGCCCATTGGATTGGCGTCCAGGGCCCGTCAAATTGGTCAAAAAAACAAAAACACCCCACTTTGCGAGCCTCTCCCAGGCGAACCCCTCACGCAAATCAAAAATTTTTTTTTAATAGAACCAAGAAGACTTGCCGCATCCGTAGAGGGTTTGAACAACTCTCTAGATACAGCGGCTGGCGAGTTACAACCAAAAAAACTCGCGCCAATTTATTGGCTCGCGCGGTCGTTTTCCGTGAATGTTCCTCGTTTTTCAGGGGAAATGATTTCTTGCTTGAGTACGTTGATGGGTCATGTCATTTTTAGATCATCGTGCCACATTCAGAGTTCAAAGTAGTTCATTTGTTGAATGAACTACGCTTTCAGAGTTCAAAGTAGTTCATTTGTTGAAGTGTCTGATAACGAAAAAATTGGTTTTCTTACAAGTAATTCGTGTTTTTTATATTTTTGATAATGGGGGTTCCATGACAAACGCGAAAGTGTATCAGGGGTTCCACGATGACAAAAAGGTTGAAGAGCACTGCCTTGGCGTTAATCAGTACGCAAGAAGTAGTTCTCAGTTTCACAAAGGTTGGTGACCCCTAGTCTAACACAACCCGTTCAGACGTTATGACCGTTCAAAGGTTTGTCGGCCGGCGCGGGCGTTAAAGGGTTGTTGATAGTTCGTCGAAGTCTACAGTTTTCTTCTGTGACCATTTACGCGAGTTCTACTGTACTGCACATCGTCTCATTTGTTTACATTGTTGGCATTCGCTCTGGAAAAAATTCGCTCTTTGTGCATTCGATACCGATTATCCGGATACTTTGCTAAACCGACATTATTTGACGAAACAAAGTATAGTCCGAATAAACGAGGTCTGGCTTGTAGCCGTGCTTTATTTTTGCATTGGCAACACAATTGGCATTCTTACAGACAACTTGCTGCACATACGTTAACTTGTCTTTGCATTCCGGTATCTAATGCAGTTGCAGAATAAGTATTCAGTCATGTTACTTCTGTGTTCTAGATGTGGAAACGTTGTGATTTTGAATGTGTAAGACAGATATCAATACTGTGTCAATTTTGCCTGTTTTTTTTAGGCTGTGTTCTTGGTGTTTTAACAGCACAGTGGCAACTCCAGCACACCGCCTCCTCGGGCTTGGCCGGAGTCTATATCGACTACGATTTATATTGGAGAACGCGAGTTTGCTTGCTTTGTATATTTGTGCCTCCACCCACTTCACACTGAAGTTGTTAACATGGGCTCTTTTCATTGGGCCTTGTCACTGTTCATATATTTTCGTTCCATGTCCGGCCTTTCGCGTTCATATTGCAGGCATAGGTGGCGGAACCGGGAGGACCGCATGGGCCTAGGTCCCCCCACTTTTTTCTGGGGGTGCCTAGCCCCCCACCTTTAAATTTCGAATTTTGCCTAAATAACTTTAGTAATACAGTTAGTATTGGATCCACCGTTAAAGTGAATCGTTTAATGAAAAAATTTTGCCAGTATATTGGCATTAATATTTCTATTATAGGCAATTTTTGTAATTTGGCAGTGAATTTCGCAGGATTTCGTAAATGTTTGGCAGAACACACCGTGCACTATCTGGTCACCCTTCTCGGGATTGCTTACCACATTGGTGTTATTGAACAGTGTTGCCAGACGGTGTAATTTTGCATACTTGTGTGTAGGAAAAATTCGTGCCTCACATCGAAAAATTGTTGTAATTCGGTGTAATTTAAAGCGTTTAAACAACATTCTAAATAGTGAAATTTTGTTAATCGTAAACGCAAAATCAAATATTTGACAGATCAATTTCAGCTGTGTTTTCTTTTTGCATTGGCAAAACTAAATAGCAGTGATGTAGTCGAGACCGTAACCTACAAGACCAAGACCTCGTTAAAACTTCGAGACCGAGGCTTCATCAAAAATTCCGAGACTCGAGACTTGAAATTCGAGAATGAGACTTCATCACAAATTCTGAGACCACGACTTCAAAATTTGTGGATTTTGCCGAAATTTTTTAAAAAAAGGCGTCACCACTTCCCAAGTTGAATTTTTTTCGAAGTTCTCACATTATTCCGACCTGTTTCATTGTTTCTTATCTGCAAATGGAGTAGAGAAAAACTCGTTGAAATATAGTTTTGCTAAGCCATATCCTTGCAATATTCAAAGTCTCAAAACAATAGGTTTGTGACCGAGACCTGTAGCCTTCGACACCGGGACGAGACCTGAAACCTTCGAGACCGAGACTCGCAAAATTGGGCCTCGAGACGATTCTTGACACTGAGACCAAGTCACAACACTCCATCATTGCTAAATAGCTATGTTATATTTTTGCATTGGCAACACAATTGGCATCCTAATGACAACTTACTACATATACTTTGTCTTGTCTTTGCATTTCGGGATCTAATGCAGTTGTAGAATCTAGCCCATCACCAGGATTTCGCAGAAGTGGGAGCCAAAAACCACAACGAGGGCACATTTTTAACTACAATATTGGATGTATGCAGCAACCGGGGAGCCAAACATGAAATGGGGCGCACAGATTTTAAATGGTTTGCCGGGCACCACTGGCCCTCCTCTGGCGACGGCCCTGTAGGAGAATGAGTATTCAGTGGTGTTACATCTGTGTTCTAGATGTGGAAATGTGATGTTGAACGTGTTAAGACAGGTATCAATACTGTGTCATTTTTGCCTGCTTTTAACCTGTGTTCCTGGTGTATTTAAAAGCCCAGTGGCGACTATGGCACACGGGCTCCTCGGGCATACCCTGAATCTACGTTTACGATTTACCTATATATTGGAAAACACGAGCTTGCTTGCTTTATCTATTTGTGCCACCACCCACAGTCCCACTTTACTAAGTTGTTAATTCGGGTTCTTTTCAATGTGGACCTTGCCACTGTTCATATATTTTCCGTTACCATTTCATCATTTCGAAAGCCCATCTCACCCATAGACGCTTCCTTAGCTTTGTGCATGTTGTATTCATGCAGGCTACTTACTTGTGAATGAACTTTGTGTAAGACAGAAAAACTAGCTACACTGATATGTTCAAGTCAGTGCAGTGTAGATAGGAGTTGATGAGGGCTTATAAAACATTGCATAAAACATGCTGACAAACGTTAATGACGTCATATTTCAATGCTTGTGACCTCTCACGTTGCTAATTCAAACCACAAATATTTTCTACAGATTTTTGACGATCATTTGTGCCCTTCCACTTTGAAAAAGGTTCCACCGCCCAGGATTGCAGGTGACCTGAATATAACAATCTCGTTCGTAGTAGGCGTAGTCTAGCCTTCGTTCGCCAGCGCTACACTTGGGCTCATCCGTTAGAGCTCCAGCTGGCCTCTGCAATATCAGATTGAATGTTTTTGAAGCAATAGATTGGCATAGAATGGTGGCGCAGGAGGCGGGGCGGCTGCAAGCGCACTCCCAAAAGTTTCAATTTGTCGAAAATCTGAGCAGAATCCCTGAAAATCTAGGCACTATCTCTGAAAATCCGGACAAAAACGGTTGTTTGTCTTCAAAAAATGGCGCCTAACGCTTGCAAAAAACACACGAAGACCATTTTTATTGAAGGTCACACGAAAAAAGGTTTTCATGATCTTTGTGGGAGAAAATTTGTAGGCAAAAGTCGCACAAAAACTTTTTGGGAAAATTTGAGGAAATTCGGGCAAAAATCCTTCTCAGCCCCAAAATTTTGCTTGCTCCTACGCCTATGGCATAGAACATTGGATTTTAATTCCAATCTGTGGATTTCAGTGGCGTACGCAGAAAATTTTCATGGGGGGGGTTTCATTCAGTGGCATATGGTGGTAATTTGCATTTGATGTGCGCTCCCTGTGACGTCACAATTTGACGTCATATTCATGTTTCCAAAACAAGTTTTGACGAAGTTTGTTGACATAATATGCATATTCTTCTACACGCACTCCCCTTATTTTATTTGTCATTGCACTGAATATAAACTATCAGCCCTCCAAGTTGGAATATCGGAGGAAAATAAACTCAACGCCACGACACAGCAGTTCATAACTGCAAAAATATCAGAATGCGTGTTAGAGCAGGGGAGTAAAACACACTCATCACTACGTCAGAGCAATTTACAGCTGCAAAATGAAGCTGCGCTGATGTCTCGTCGAATACGAGCGGTCGATCATAGAAAGTGTGCGGCTGGACTGGCTGGCGCACATCCTGCAGTTTGCAAGATCGAATCTTGCTAAACTACACAAGAATTGAGACTGTGCACACAGTACGCAAGAAAACTTTCAATTTTTTGTTATGTATAGAAGTCCAGCAAACTTTTAGTTTTCCTTTTTCCTTGCTGAGACATTATCAAATGCCTGAATGCTTCTATGTTAACAATTGCTGTTTTTGAGCTCGTGCAACAGTTTTATCATGCTACAGAAATTAGTAACGTAGCCAATGCGGTCAGCGCTTGCGCTGACAATATAAAGACAATTATTTCGGATAAAGTGAACTAACGCGGAACACAATCTTAAACATGCGTAGTGGACGAAAGGTCTGCTAACAGTGGTGATATGGTTTCTGGACGCAGACGATAACCCAGATTCCCACCAAAACCTAATTATTACTTTTTGGCCTATTTACAATGTTCCCTGAAATTTGCATGCAAATTTATTCCGTGGTATTTGCTTGAAGTCGAGAAATTAACAAGCAAAGAGTAGGCGAAAACAATTAATTTCGTTTGCAAAGGTAATAAAGTTTTTGTAAAATATCAAGCTCAAGGGGGGGGGTTAACCCCAAACCAAATATTACTAGTACCAAATATTACTGAAATCGCACCTCCTAGCCTTTCTGGCTGGATAGTAAGCAGAGCTTCAAAGATAGTTTGAAGATTGGTAGGCTGTTTAACGCTGCTCAGGTGACCTCTAAACACAAACACTTTTGTTGTCCTTGCCCAAAATAAGCAGATTTTGTTTATTCGCTTATACTGGACTTACTGACAGGTTTAGACGCGCGCGCGTGTTTTTTTACAACTTAGCAAGTCTTCTCAAGCACATCCGATCAGAAAAAACAACATGTTGATTTTTGAACATTTTTTATATGATGAAGAACAAAAGCAATTTTCCAATCAAAAATGTGGGAAGTGCTCTTAACAATTGAACGAAAAAGTAAAGAAAAATCCAAAAATTCTGCCAGCAGACGTCATTGGTGGTCGGTTTAAGGTTTAAACAGAACCTAATTTCAAGCTTGTGGTTCTATCTGCAATAAAAGTAAATTAGGTTGAGACATGAAATTTTTCTATTTTCATTGC